>Ga0306922_10001280_pt1 | contig 22409 bp, 22 predicted proteins | sample sta12Cox44000082_FD_203758 | JGI IMG/M metagenome (GOLD analysis project Ga0306922, IMG submission 203758) | Lab enrichment of tropical soil microbial communities from Luquillo Experimental Forest, Puerto Rico - statoxic.12C.oxic.44.000.082 (v2)... | ecosystem: Environmental > Terrestrial >... | reverse complement strand
CCACGCCTGGCTTCGCACCGGCGAAGGCTACCGCTTCACAGCCAAAGTCGCCGCCCACACCGCCGCACGCATAAGTGATGGGTCAGCTGCCGCCGGCGCATTCACCCCCGGCGCGCTGTTCGGCACCGAGCTGGCGCTGGCCGCGGGCGCCGAGATCATCACCGCCGACGAGGTGGCCCGATGAAAGGGAATGGTTATCACCGCCGCGATCTGCAGATCCCGGCCGGCCGCGGCGAACAGCTCCACGCCTGGGTGTACGTGCCCGACGGGCCCGGTCCGCACCCGGTCGTCGTGATGGCCCATGGCATCGGAGGCATCAAAGCCGCCGGATTGGCACCGTTCGCTGAACGGTTCGCGGGCGCAGGATTTGCAGCCGTGGTGTTCGACTACCGGCACTGGGGTGATTCGACAGGTCAGCCGCGACAGTTTCTATCCATCCGTCGTCAGCTCGAGGATTACCGCACCGTGCTGGCCTGGTCGCGCGCGGCGGATGGATTCGACGCCGAACGGATCTTCTTGTGGGGCACCTCATTTGCCGGTATGCACGTCGTTAGGCTGGCCGCCACCGAACCCGCGCTGGCCGGCGCCATCGCCCAATCCCCGCTCGTCGACGGTTTGGCCGGGCTGGCCAACATCCCACCGGCCCGCGCCCTGCGGCTGACCGCGCACGGGCTTGCTGACGCCGTGGTATCACGGCTCGGTCGGCGGCCGCGTTACCTTCCCATCAGCGTGCCGCCCGGGCAACTCGGGGTCATCGCCACCGACGATGCGATGATGGGCTACGCGCGACTCAAGCCGGCCGACCGATCCTGGCCCAACGAGATCACCGCGCGGTCCCTACTCGACATCACGACCCACCGGCCGGTGCGCCGCGCCCCCCACGCTCGCTGCCCGTTGCTCATGGTCGTCGCCGAACACGACACCATGGCCCCCACCAAACCGGCGTTGGCGGTGGCCGCACGCGCACCGCACGCAGAGCTATACCGAAGCCGCGGAGGACATTACGACGTGTACGCCGGCGGGCTCGATCACGACAACGTGGTTCGAATCGAAACGTCGTTCCTGCGCCGACACGGCGGCATGCCCGATTGACCTATGTGGGCCAGACTATTTCGGTCATCCCTGGTCGCGCTGCAACTCGAACAACGGGATGACGCGATCGGTCCTGGATTGGTACTCGCCGAAGACGGGCGCGGTGGCGACGACCTGAGCCCACACGGGTTCGCGTTCCGCGCCCGGCAACTCGCGCGCCGTCGCGTCGAACGATTCGGTCCCGACCTCGACATGCACCCGAGGATTGGCCCATACATTGCGCACCCATGCCGGGTGCGATTGGGCGCCCCAAGACGATCCGATGATGATCAGCCTGCCGTCGAACCGGAAGTACGCCAGCGGGGTAACGCGAGGCTGTCCAGTTTTTGCCCCGGTCGTCGTCAGCAGCAGAAGGTCGGTTCCTTTGTACTTGCCGCCGACCTTGCCTCCGTTGGCGCGAAACTCATCGACGAGTCCCGTATTGAAGGATTTGATGGTTTCTACGTCGGGCATCTGTTCGGCCACGCCTGACCAACCTTTCCAGCGGAACTTGTATTCTCGCGCCGAAATTGGGCGCGCCGCAAACCGGTCCCCACGAGATGTCCATTGTCGGGTTCCCTCGGCGTCGTTACTCTCGACCCGACGCCGGTCGCAAACCGGCGCCGCGTCCAAAGGAGCTATTGGCATGATCGACTCTGTCACCCCACTAGTCGGCAAGGTCGCCTACGTGACAGGGGCCGCCCGGGGGCAGGGACGCTCACACTGCGTCCGGTTGGCCCGCGCGGGTGCCGATGTCGTCGCGATCGACGCGTGCGCGCCAGTGGCTGAACACAACGGCTATCCCCCGGCCCTGCCCGAAGACCTCGCCGAGACCGTCAGCCTGGTTGAGAGTGAGGGCCGCAAGATCCTGGCCGACGAAATCGACGTCCGCGATTTGGCCGGCCAGCAACGAGTCGTAGCGAACGCGATCGAACAGTTCGGCCGGCTCGACGTCGTCGTAGCCAACGCCGGCGTGCTCAATTGGGGCCGGCTGTGGGAAATCTCGGCTCAACAGTGGCAAGACACCCTTGACATCAATCTGACCGGACTCTGGAACACCATCAAAGCCGCAGTGCCCCCGATGATCGATGCCAGCAACGGCGGATCAATCATCACGATCAGCTCGGCGGCCGGGATCAAGGCCGTTCCCGGCTGCGGCCACTACTGCGCCAGCAAGTTCGGTGTCGTTGGCCTCACCAACTCGTTGGCAGTCGAACTCGGCGAATTCGGCATCCGCGTCAATTCGGTGCACCCCTACGGCACCGACACTCCGATGGGCAACGACCTGTCGATGTACCAGGTGTTTCAAGATCACCCTCAATACATCCACAGCTTCTCGCCGGGCGCGCTCCCAACCGATTCGCTGGCCGACCCCGACCTGATCTCCGACATCGTGGTCTGGCTCGCCAGCGACGCGTCCTCGCTCATTACTGCCGCCCAAATCCCAGCCGACAAAGGCTACTTGAAAATTTGAGCTCTATAGCCGAGTCGGACGCAGCCGCCCGGCCCGTCGCGCGTTTGAGAGTTATGGAATCTCGTACACCACCATCTTGTCGGCGATGCCGCGCAGCGCAGCCTCCTTCTGAATCGGCCGGATCGCCTCTTTCTGCAGGATGGTGGCGACGCCGGGCGCGTCGATCACGGGACCAGTGATGTGGATCTCCTGCGAGGTCGACAGGCTCTGCACCCGGGCCGCGATATTGACGGTCTGGCCGAAATAGTCCTGCCGCTCGTTCAGCATGACCGCGAGACACGGCCCCTCATGGATGCCGATCTTTACGATCAGGTCGGACTTGCCGCGCTCGGAATTGAGCTTGTCCATCGCGGCCCGCATCCGCAAGCCCGCGGCGAGCGCCTGGTCCGGCTGGACAAAGGTCGCCATCACAGCGTCCCCGATCGTCTTGACCACGGCGCCCTTCTCGGCCGCGATGATTTCCAGCAGCGCATGAAAATGCGCGCGCACCAAGTCGAACGCGGCGAGGTCGCCCACCCGCTCGTAAAGCGCGGTCGACCCCTTGAGGTCGGTGAACAGGAAGGTCAACGAGGTGATTTTGAGACGCTGATCGATGTTGAGATTGTCGGCCTTGAACACATCGCGGAACGTCTGGTTCGACAGCATCCGCTTGGCGGTGAGGAACGGCCTGCGCTTGCCAAGCAGATGGTGGAGCGTGTCACCCGCGACAAAGACGGTCGGCAACGTACGCCGGCTGGACTCATTGTCGAGCGCCAGCCGCAACGGACCCGGACGCAAGGTGATCGACTGGGTCGGCGGATGCGCTTTGTTGAAGATCAGCCCGAGGTGCTGAAGTTCCTTGGTCGGCTCGCCCTGGACGTCGATGAAATGGGCGGAATGCGTCACCGGCTCGAAAACGATGATGAATTGCGGCGGAAGCTGCATCGACAGCACCGCCTTTTCGCCGGCGGGCAGCTCCAGCGCATCCAGCATCACTTCGTCGGTCAGCGAGGCAAAGGAATCCTTGTCGAGATCGATGCCCGAACTCCAGAACACCTGCTTGTAATATTCCCAAAGCGGCAGCGTGTTGGGATCGTGGGCAGCAATCCGCCTGACCTTGGGACTGACCGTAAAGGCCACCTCGACCTGCTCGTCGACGGAAGGCTCGTAGCCGATGGCGCATAATCCGCAGTGGTAGTCGTCGTTACGCAGCGATTTCAGCGTGTCATGCGCGTCCAGCACGCCGCTGCAACCGGGGCAAAGCACATTCCAGGTGAGATCGAACAGGCCAAGCCGCGAGGCGTGCAGGAAGCCGGAAATCACCTTTTCTTCGTCGAGGCCGGTTTGCTTGGCAAAGTCCAGGGCGTTGATTCGATTGAGCTCATGATCTTCACCATCCTCGATCAGCCGTGCGATGGCATCCGCGACGGCCGGATCGGCGGTTTGCTTCAGAACCGAAAACTGGGACTTGATGTCGCTCATGACTCCAACCTAAATGGCATCACCGACACATGCCTGGCAGCACCCCGAAGCACCTGTCCTGCCCGGATCAAATTGGACGCCCCGTCAGTCAGGCGGCCCGTGAGTCAAACGCTGCCTTCATGTTCCTCCGGTGGCTCGCGCGATGACATGACTAATCCCCCATTCCGAACCGCTGGTGCATCAGTGTGAAGCTCAGCACGCGATTCCAGAAGCCGTCGAGCGCCGTGCGCTCCTCGGGAGTGCACTCGGGGAGCGAAGCGAACAGCTTGCGCACCGCAGCCGCGTCGAAGATCGGCTGCTCGTCGAGCAGCCGCGAGCCGAACACGTCACCCATCAGCTCGAGCATCGCGTCCCCTTCGCCGACCTTGGCGGGCGGCGTCACGAACGGGTGCTTCTCTCGGTTGTAGACGGGCTCGATCAGCACGTCGCGCGTCGCTTCACGCAACACATGCTTCTCGCGCATGCCGTTGATCTTCATGTGGATCGGGATACCCGCTGCGTATTCGGCGACGAGGTGGTCGAGGAACGGAACGCGGCCCTCGATCGAGTGGGCCATCTCCATACGGTCGGACAGGAAGGTCAGGATGAAATTCGGGAGATGGATCCGCGACCAGAGGTAGAGCGCCTGGTTCAGCGGATCGCGGCCGGCGACCCGGTCGTCGATCGGCAGCCGCGAAAGCGCCAGCTCGTAGGGATTGATCCCGGCCACGCTCTCGGCCATGCCCGCACTGAAGAACTCCGTCGCGTGCGCGCCGGTCGTGCCAAATGTCTTGATCCACGACGGAATCCAGCCGAGGCGCCGCGCGACGACGTCGAGCTGCGGGATCGGCGCGTCTTCGGTCGGCACCAGCATCGGCACGGCGCGGTTCGAGCTTGACTCGCGCATCTCCGCGAGCAGCTTCGCGACGATCTCGGGGTCCTGGCTCGCGCTGTTGTAAAGGAGGACGTCGCGTCGGAACGGCGCATAACCCGCGAGCATCTCGTCCGACCCCTCGCCTGTGAACACCACCTTGATGCCCGCATCGCGAACCGCGCGCGAGAGCAGGAACTTCGCCACCCCGTGTGCGTTCACGAACGGTGTCTCCGCGTGCCAGACCGCGTCGGAATACGCCTCGGCGAGCGCGCGCGGGGGCACGGGCACCGGGTGAAAGCTCGAGCCCGCGCGCTCGGCCTGCGCACGCGCGAACTCCGACTCGTCGTAGGCCGCGTCCTCGAAGCAGAGCGTGAACGCGCGGATCGGGCGGTCCATGTGGAGCTGGGCCAGACCGAGTACCGAGCACGAGTCGATCCCACCTGACAGATAACTCGCGACCTCAACATCAGCGACCAGGCGCTCGCGCACGGCGTCGTCGAGCACATCGCGGAAGCCCGCGACCACCTCGGCGTCCGTGCGGTCGTCGGCGGCGATCTCGGCCGCGGTCGGAAACGCCAGGTCCCAATACGGGTAGACGCTGACCTCGCCGCGCTGCGCGATCGCGTAGTGACCCGGCGGAACCGTGTAGATGCCGTCGAAGATCGAGTGCGAGTGCGGGCGGAAATGGAAGCACTCCTGAAGCACGGCCTCGCGGTTCCAGCGCGCGGGAACGCCGAGCGCGAGCAGCGCCTTGACCTCTGACGCGAAGTACACGTTGCCCTCGTGCACGGTGTAGAAGAGCGGCTTGACCCCGAAGCGGTCGCGGATCGCGACCATCGCGCCGTTACGGCGGTCGGCGATCAAGGCCGCGAACTCACCGCGCAGGTGGCGCCCCAGGTTCATGCCCTCGCGCAGGTAGAGGTGCAGCGCGATCTCGCTGTCTGATTCGGTCTGGAACGGGCAGCCCTCCGCGCGAAGGCGCTCGCGGATCGCGCGGTAACCGTAGAACTCGCCGTTCACGACGATCTGGACGTCGCCGGCCGCGTTGGCGATCGGCTGGTCGCCGTTATTCAGGCCGATGATCGAGAGGCGCGTGTGGCCGAGGAACCAGCGCCGGTCGGGCGAGATCCAACGGCCGACGGCGTCCGGGCCCCGGTGATGGAGCGTCTCGAGCGCGCGGTCGAGGCGCTTGGGCTCCAGGGCGTCGCGAAGCAGCCCGGCTACGAATCCGCACATGGTCGCCTCCCGTCCGGGCGGGGTCGGGCCCCGGCTCGGTCGGGATCATCCTGCCCCATTTCGGAATAGGCCTAGAAAGGCAGGCCACCCCGTGTGCACATCGTCACCCAGTTCTTGCGCAAATGCGACACCGACTTGTAGCCGGCTTCACGATCTCGATCTCCTTCGCACTGGTGCAGCTCGTGCGTCGGGCCAGAGCGAGTCCTCCTTCGCGTTGTGCTTGCGGGCAAGTATGCGATCAATACCGTCGCCGACCGACCCAACGTGGACTTAGTCGTCCAGCGGGGCGTTGTCGTCACATTGGTTCATCGGCGGAGGTGCCACCGTCGATCGTTAGGACTGTGCCGGTCGTCGCGGTCGATGTCGCGAAGTACAGGGCGGCCTCGGCGACGTCTTCTGGTGTGCCTTCTCGGGGAAGCGGCCGGTCGCTGCGCATCTTGGCTCTCGTCCGCTCGACGAATGTGTCGATGGCGTCCTGGCTGAGGCCACGAACCGACGATGCCAGGATCGGCGTTGGGATCCCGCCGGGCGCAAGGCAGTTCACACTGATGCCCAACGGGGCGAGCTCGGTGGCCACACTCTTGCTGAAATGGATGACGGCGGCTTTGGAAGCACGATAGGTCATCACCCCGCCACCGGCTTGCAGGCCGCCGATTGAGGCGACGTTGATGATGACACCCCCGTCGTGGGCCGCCATGTGCCGCGCCGCAGCCCGGGTACCCAGCATCACGCCCAACACGTTTACCGACATCACGCGATGGAAATCGGTGAGGTCATCACGCAGGAAGCTCTTATGCATCTGGCTGGAGATGCCGGCGTTGTTGACCATGACATCGAGCCCACCAAAGCGGTCAACTGCGGCCTTTATGAGGCCGTCGACGTCTTCGGCGTCGGCGACATCGGTGTGGTGGAAAGACGCGCGAGCTCCACACTGCGCGGCAATGCGCTGCCCGGCATCGTCATTTACGTCCGCGATCATGACGTCGGCACCCTCGGCGACGAATTTCTCGACGATTCCCTGGCCGAGACCCGACGCGCCGCCGGTGACAATGGCGACCTTTCCCGCCAGTGAACCAGTCATGGCGGCTGCCTCCTTTCGTTCCGGGCCTCATTGTGTCGCACCTGGTTGAACGGCACCCCGCGGTCCGCGGCGTATTCGCGGGGAAGTCCGAGCACACGTTCGGCGATGACGTTGCGGGCCATCTCATCACTGCCGCCGCCCAGTGCGACGGTCTGGCGGGACAGGTAGCGCTCCCCGACTTTCAGCAGTCCTCGTTCATCGTCGACGACGCCGAGGGGACCGGCGATCTCCATCGCGGTGTCGACCTGCAGGAAGGTCACATCGGAATGGAACAGCCGGATTATCGAGCCGGCGGCCGGCGGCAGCGTGCCATCCCGCATGGCGCTCGCGACGTGTTCAACGAGGCAATCGCGAACCATCCGTCGCGCCAGAACACGACCAATTGCGTCTTGCGCCAACGGATCTTCGGCCACGCCGGAATCCTCGGCAAGCGTGAAGTAGTCGGCGTAGGAATCTTCGGAGCGCTCATGCCCACGGCCACTGGCGAACTCCGAGCCCCGCCCGACCGCGCGGCGCTCGTGAAACAGCAGACGCCCCGCGACCTCCCAGCCCTTGTTGACCTCACCGACAACCGCCGAGTCATCCAGGCGCAGCCCGTCGAAGAACTCCTCGCAGAATTCGTCAGAACCGTCGACTTGTTCGATGCGCCGCAATGTCACACCGGGCGCGTGGATCGGCGTCAGGAACATCGTCAGGCCGTCGTGCTTGGGCACCGTCGGATCGGTCCGGGCGAGCAGGAGCCCATAGTCGGCGGCGAAGGCGCTGGTGCTCCATGTCTTGGCGCCATTGATGATCCACCCCTGATCGTCACGGTCGGCGCGGGTGATCAGACCGGCTAGATCTGATCCACCGCCGGGCTCGGACAGCAACTGGACCAACACCTCCTCTCCGCGCAACGCGGCGGAAATGTGTTGGCGTTTCTGATCCTCGGTTCCGACGTCAAGCAGGCTCGCACAGCAGATGGTGAATGTCGGGACGTTGAGAATCAGGGGCATCTCGTAGCCGGCGGCCTCGACGTCGAAGGCCTTCTGGTAGGAGACATCTAGGCCGAGGCCTCCGTATTCGCGCGGGAAACAGATCCCAGCGAATCCGCCCGCGTAGAGGCGTTGCTGCAATTCGCGGGCGCGCAGCCACGCGCCCTCGTCGCCGCGACCGGCTCTGGATGGAGCGTCGGGCTCCAGACGGGGCATGTTGTCCGCCAGCCACGCTCGGGCGCGGGCGGCGAACGCGTCGACCGATTCGACGGCCGTCATGCTGCGGGCCCCGAACTTCTGGCAGAGCGATAGATGGCGCGATGATGTTCGCTTGGCGTGCCGAACAGGTTGCGGTACAGGGTAATTCGTCTCAGAAACAAGTGCAGATCATGCTCCCACGTGACGCCGATGCCGCCGTGAAGTTGTATGCAGTCCTGCACGATCGGGCCGGCGTGCTCGCCGAGGTAGGACTTGGCCGCACTGACCCATACCGTTGCATCGGTGGCGCGCGCGGCCACTCGGTCGACGGCCCCGGCGGTGATACCGCGGCACGCGTGCAACCACATCGTCATGTCGGCGAGACGGTGTTTGATCGCCTGGTAGGACGCCAGCGGTCGGCCGAAGCTGTAGCGGTCGCGAGTCCAGTCGACGGTCATCGTGAGGACGGTTTCAAGGATTCCGACCGCTTCGGCGCACTGCAGCACGATGGCCACCTGGCATTGCCGGTCGATCAGTGCGCTTGCGTTGGCGGAATGCCCTATCGCTGATGACTCATCGACGGTTACCGCGTCGAATTCGATTCGGGCGTAGCGTTTCACGAGATCGATGCAGCGTTGCGGTTGCACGCTCAACCCAGGAGCATCCGATGGGATCAGGAACTGGCGAAGGCCGTCCTCGGCGCGCGCGGTGACCAGAAGCAGGTCGGCCTGCGCGCCCGCCTCAACCCGGTCCTTGACGCCGTCCAAACGATAGCCCTCCGGCGCGGCGGTCGCGGTGAGCGTGGGCTGGTGTGGGTCGAATGTTCGGCCGGGTTCGTCGACCGCCCAAGCCGCCACCGCGTTGCCCGATACCAGGGCCCGAATGGTTTCCGCATGCTCGGCGCGGTTGTCGGCGTCCACCAGCCCCGCCAACACCGTGCTCACCGGGTGCAGCGGTCCAGGCGCAACCGTGTGCCCGATCTGTTCGGCGATGGCCGCCAGGTCATGCAGACCGCTGCCGGATATGTTGCCGCCGCCGAGATCCTCGGGCACCAAAAGGCCGGTCCAGCCCAGCTCGGCGACCTGCTTCCACCACGCCGGATCGACGGAACGGTTCTCGGAGTGCAGAGCCCGGTGCTGACTCAGCGTCGCGTGCCGGTCGAGAAACGCCCGTGCTGTGGCGACAAACAGCTCGGTTTCCGTGGATGACTCCGTCACAGCTTCTTATCTTGGCGTCGGTCGGTCACGGTGTGCCTGACGGGTCAGCGAGTCAGCTCGTTGACCAGACTCAGGTAGCGCATCACCGGCGGCGGTTCCATGTCGACCGCGACGGGTTTGAACATCCGTCCTCCGTCCAGGGCCGCTCGCAGGTTGGTCGGGCGGTGTCGACGTCGGTGTCGATCTCGTAGAGCGTGACGAAGGACTCTCCGTCGGTATGCCAACGCCGCGCCGACACGAAACCGTCGACCGCCAGCATCTCGGGCACATGAACCTGATCGTGCCAACGGTGGTATTCGTCAACGTGATCCGGTGACGCGGGCCTACTTTCGACGAAGAGAAGTGACTTGGGCATTTTCGCGGCTCCTCTACTGGATCGGCTCGTCGCCGAGCACGGTGGTGCGCAGCAGTTCGCGGGAAGAAGTGGGGTCGTAGGGGGCCGCACGGTGCAGGACTCCGCGGTTGTCCCAGATGACCGTGTCGCCGACCGACCACATGTGGCTGTAGACGTTTTCGGGCACGGTGGCGCGCTCGAGGAGCTCGGCCAACAGGGCGCGTCCCTCGTCGAGGTCCATGCCGACCACGCAATCAGCCGAGGCGCCCAGCACCAGCGACTTGCGGCCGGTGCGGTGTGTCCACACGAGGGGATGTTCGTGGGTGGGCCGGGATCGCCAGCGCGCCACCTGTTCTGGAGTGGGGTCGGGGGTGATGCGTCGCTGGGAGGCCTCCAGCGAATGCACGACCCGCAACACGCCGAAGCGGTCCTTTTCCTCGTCACTCAGAGTGTCGTAAGCGGCGTAGGAGTTGGCGAATTCGGTTTCGCCGCCCCATTCGGCGACCTGCACAGCCGAAAGAACGGTGGCTTTTTGGGGGTACTCGTCATTGACGGGGGTGCAACCGTCGATATGCCAGTCAAACGTCGCCCTGAGGTAGTCCGCCGAGGAGTTCTTCGATTTGTCCAACGTGATGGGGTAGATGCCGAGCACGGGGTGGTGGCCGTCGGACGAGTGATCGACCTCTCCGAGGCGGCGACAGAAGGCGACTTGGGCCTCCGGTTCGATCCACAGCCCCCGAAAGACCAGAACCCCGCTGTGCTCCAACGCATCCAGTATGGCCTCGCCGGCCGGGTCATCGCAGCCCAGGTGCACCGGATCCAGCCCAGTGACTTCGGCGCCGACGGACTCGCCGAGCTTGCTGATGGTGAGCAGACTCATAGTCTGTCCTTCCTTTTCTGGTCTGGCGGATGTCAGGGGTACGGGTCCTCGGTGCGGATCATGACGGCGTCGGCTGCATCGGTCGGGACGGTCTGGTGCATGATCTCCACCGACATGGCGACCAAGATCAGCGAATAGATCAAGTGCAGCAGGTTGAGCGCATCGTCGGGCAGGTCGTCGAGCGGAAACTTGTCGCAGTAGTCGATGGCCTCTTCGAGCCGCGGGAAGAACGCGTCGTAGAAGTCGTGCTTTTCGGGCATGGTGCTGGCCATCCGCGCATTCCAGCGCTCGGTTTCGGTGGCCAGACACCAGGTTTGTGCGTAGGTTTCCAGCTCGGCGAATGCGCTGGGCAGCAAGGCATCCGGCATGGTCAGACTCCCGCCGTTGCAGAGGCATTTTCGCGTTGGTATGCCTCGACCCAGTCGACGATGACCTTGTGCAGATGGCGCACTAGTATCTCCTGGTCACCCAGCGGGAACTCGTCCACGATGCCGTACTCCAGTGCGGCTTGCGTGCCACCGAGCATGCCGGCGTCCTGCAGCGCGAACTCCTTGAGCACCACCGCGGCGACTTCGTGTTCGATGCGTTCCCGCACCGTGCGTGCCGGGTGGAAGTAGGTGTAGGCCTCAAACCGGTGGGTGTTGTAGGAGGTAGGCCAGTACCGGTACAGCAGATACCAGCCCCCGTAGATCAATACCTCGGTGTTCGGGAAGATCTGGAAGTTGCTGATTCCCCACGGCTCAATGCCACCGGGATTGAGGCCGGCCGGGAGCTCGCCGATGTCCGGGGTGTGCCAAGGGCCGACGAGTCCGCTTTTGGTGGCCCGCTCGATGGGATATATGAAGTCCGGCGGGAGAAGCCAGCGGCGCCGTCCCGCCGTCGACACCAGCCGATGGGGGCCGTCGAGTTGGAAGTGCCCACAAGTGAATCCGGCGTTGGGGTCACGCACTGCCGAGGGCACCTGCTGTGGGTGCAGCGAGGGCACGTGGTAGTACTCCTGGAACGCGTCGGCAAAAATTTTCCAGTTGCTGTTGTTGTGCGCGATCCACTCATATCGCTCGGTCAGCTTCCCGAACGGGTAGTCGTCCAGGCCGGTGATCATGGGGCCGAGGAACTCCCGCAGGCTCTGACGCGGCTCCGCATCAAAGTTGATGAAAATGAAGCCGTTCCAGACATCGCAGTGCACCGGTCTCAATCCGTAGTCGACCTTGTCGACGTCGAAGAACTCGGACTCCTGCTGTACGAACGTCAGCGCGCCGTCGAGGTCGTAGCGCCACCCGTGGTATTTGCAGGTGAACTGCCGGCAGGTTCCCCGGGTCGCCTGATCGGGAAAGTCGTTCCACACCAGCTTGTTTCCGCGGTGGCGGCAGACGTTGTAGAAGGCACGAATGCGGTCGTCGCGGCCTTTGACCAGGATGATCGATGTGCGCGCGACCTCGATCTCTTTGGTGACGTAACTGCCGGTGCGGGGCAGTTCCTCGACCCGCGCCACGTTGAGCCACGCTCGTTTGAACACCGCTTCGCGTTCCAGTTCGAAGAACTCTTTGGATGTGGAGTCGGCGAAGGAGACGGGGCCCGTGCCCAGTTCGGGGTAGTGCTCGGTCCAGGATCCCTCCGCGGGTCTACCCGATCGCGTCATCGTGAACCTCCCTGTATCACTGTCAAATCACCGCTCCGCCGTTGACGCCGAGCACTTGGCCGGTGATGAAACCGGCCTCGTCAGAGCAGAGAAATCCGACCGCCGCGGCGATATCGGCTCCGGTGCCCAAGTGGCCCAATGGGATGTTGCGGGCGATTTCTTCGTTCGACTTCACGTAGCCCGCCTCCTGAGCCTGGTGCTGCATCGGGGTTTCGATGCCGGACGGCGGGATGTTGTTGACGGTGATGCCGTGTGCGGCGTATTCACGAGCGAGCGACTTGGTGAGCGTGATGACCGCGCCCTTCGAGGCCGCGTAGTGGGCGGCAAACGGCGATCCGCGCTGGGCGCTGGACGACGAAATCATCACGATCCTGCCCCATTTCGCGGCCACCATGTCCGGCAGGGCGACTTGGCAGCAGTGGAAGGTGCCCGTCAGGTTGACGTCGATGATTCTGTGCCAGGACTCGGTGGTGATGTCGGCGAACGGGGAAAACCCAAACATCCCCGCGCTGGTCACTAGGACCGTAACCGGGCCGAGCTCGCTGCGGACGTTGGCGAACGCCTGCTCGACCGCGGCCCGGTCGGTGACGTCGGCGCCGACGCCGATGGCGGTGCTTCCACTCGCCCGGAGTTCTTCGGTAACACGTTGGGCCGCTTGCTCATTCACGTCGAGGACGCCGACCTTGAGACCCCGCCGGCCCAGTTCGTGGCAGGTCGCCTCCCCCATGCCCGAGGCGCCGCCGGTCACCACCGCTACCCTGCTCACTCGTACACCGCCCGTGCCGTGCGGCTGGTCGGCAACGCTTGACAGGTCAAGACCCATCCTGCCTCCACTTCGTCGTCCTCCAGGGCGTCGGTGTTGATCATCCGGGCGCAACCCTCCGTCAGGCGTGCCATACATGTTCCGCAGGAGCCGACTCCCTGCCGGGTGGGTCAGGGCTCGACATGATCTTTGAACAACTCGTGGCCGGTACCCATTTCGACCACACGGCTGAGCAATTCGCGCAGGGTTTCCTGCTCCTCGGCACTGAGCACGCCGAACACCTTCTCGTGCGCGGCCACGGCGTCGCCGAGGACGGTGGCCACGACGTTGCGTCCCTCGTCGGTGAGGTAGGCCTGCAGAATGCGCTTGTGCTGGGGGTCCTGCTTTCGTTCCACCAGACCGCGGCGTTCAAGCGCGGTGAGGGCCAGCTGGACGCCTTGCGGGCTGATCAGCAGGCGCCGGGCGAGTTCGGCGCCGGACAGGCCCGGTTCGTTGGAGAGCTGGCGCAGGACACCGATCTGGGCGGTGCTGACGCCGTGCGCGCTGATCGCGTCGTTAACGGTGGTCAGCGAGAAGTAGAAGGCCTGTTTGAGCAACCACAGGATGTTCTCGGTGAGTTCCATTTCCGTCTCCGCGTCCTGTCAAGCCTTCGGCGACTTGTAGATCAGACCGTCCTTCATGACAAAAGAGACCTCGAGGGTGGCTGCGATGTCGCAGGAGGGATCTCCGGGCACGGCGATGATGTCGGCGAGGTAGCCGGGCGCCAGGCGGCCCAACTCGTGGTCGGCCTCGATGAGTTCGGCGGACACGACCGTGGCAGCCCGGATGGCTTGCATGGGGGTCATCCCGCGTGCCACCAGCGCCTCCAATTCCTTGGCGTTCTGGCCGTGCGGGATCGCCGGTGCGTCGGTTCCACACGCGATACGCACGCCGGCGGCAATCGCCTTGGGAAGCATTGTCTTTGCGCGCGGGAACACCTCCTCTGCCTTTTTGCGCAGCTCCGGCGCGATCCGGTCGATGGCCATAGCATCAGTCAGATAGGTGGTGGAGACCAGGAAGGTGCCGTGATCAACCATCATCTGAATCGTCTCGTCTGTGGCAAGAAAGCCGTGTTCGATGCAGTCGATCCCGGCGCGAATACACGCTTGGATCGCGGTGTCGCCGACGGCATGCGCGGCCACTCGTACGCCGGCGCGGTGGGCTTCGTCGGCGATCGCGGCGAACTCCGCGTCGGAATACTGCTGGGCGCCCGGGGCGGTGCTGTGCGACATGACCCCGCCCGACGCCGAGACTTTAATCAGCTTGGCGCCGTGGCGAATCTGATAGCGCACACACGCAATCACGTCAGGCACGCCGTTGGCGATGCCCTCCGCGACCGTCAACGGCATGATCCCGGGCGCCAGGCGCTGGAACACCGTCGGGTCAAGGTGCCCACCATAGGGGGTGACAGCGTGCCCCGCGGGATAAATACGCGGGCCCGGATGCCAGCCCTGGTCGATGGCGCGCTGCAGCGCGACGTCGAGCAGGTAGCCGCCGGTCTTGACCATCAGCCCCAGGTTGCGCACGGTGGTGAATCCGGCGTCCAGCGTGGTGCGCGCGTTGACCGCGCCACGCAGTGTGCGATACGCAGGGTCGTCTTGAACGCCGTGCATCGGGGCGGGTAGGCCCTCGGGACCGCCCGGGCCACCGATGAGCAGGTTGAGCTCCATGTCCATCAGGCCCGGCATCAGCGTGACGTCCCCGAGATCGACAACGTTGGCCGAATCCGGCTTCCAATCCGACTCCGGCCCTTCGGGATTCACTGCGGTGATGCGCTGCCCCTCGACCACCACCACCGCCGGTGAGCGAACCTGCCCTGCATCGACGTCGGCCCAGCGATCTGCCCGCAGGACGGTCACACCGGTCACGGGACCGGCTCGGATACGCAGTCAATCCTCGAAGCACCGGAATCGGGCACGCGGGGCTGTTTCCAGCATTCCACCGGAAACGACACCATGATCATCGAATACAGCAAGTGCATCAGATTGAGGACGTCCTCGGGCAGGTCGTCGAGGGGGAATTTGTCGCAGTAGGCGAGGGCCTCCTCGGCGCGCGGCGTGATCGCATCGTAAAAGGCCTTCATTTCGATCATCGTGCTCGCCAGCCTCTTGGTGTAGCGCTCCGGTTCGGTGGGCAGACACCACTCGGTGAATGGTTCGAGGTCGGCGAATTCGGTTGGTAACACAGGGGACATCGTGTTCACACTCCTGCCGTGCTCGTCCGGCGGTACTCCTCGATCCAGGCTGCGGTCTCCTTGTGCAGGTGGCGGATCAGGATCTCTTGGTCGTTGAGCAGGAACCTGTCGATCGCGCGCGATTCGATCATGCTCTGAGTCGCCTCCAGGGTATTGGCGTCTTGGAGGCTGAATTCCTTGAACGACACAGCCGCGAGTTCCTGGGCGACGCGCTCACGCGGGGTGCGCGGCTGGGGGAAATACGCCGTGCCCTCGAAGACGTGGCTGTCGTACGACGTCGGCCAATAGTGGTACGTCAGATACCAGCCCTGACCCCAGATAAGGATGGTGAAGTTCGGGAACAGCTGAAACGAATCCAGGCCCCAGGGATCACATTTCGCGGGATTCAGGCCCGGCGGCATCTCCCCCAGATCCGGCTTGTCCCACGGCCCGAACAGTCCGCTCTGGCAGATGTCCTCGATCGGCTTGCGCATGTCCGGCGACATCTCCCAGGCGCGCACACCCGACGTGCTGACCAGCCGGTGCGGGCCGTCCAGCCGGTAGTGCGGGGCCTCGAAGCCGGCCTCCGCGGCGGCTTTCGAATAGGCCGACGGCGACTGGTTCGCGTGCAGCACCGGCGCGTGATAGAACTCCTGGAACGCGTCCATGTACAGCTTCCAGTTCGCCTGTACCTCCGAGCGGTAGCACCACCTTGAGGTCATCTCGCCGAACGGGTAGCCCTCCAGATCGGTCACCATCGGGCCGAGAAACTCGCGCAAGGACTGTTTGGGTTTCTTCGCGAAGTTGACGAAGATAAAGCCTTCCCACACTTCGCAGTTCACCGGCACCAGCCCATAACGGCTCTTGTCGAGGTCGAAGAACTCCTCCTCCTGCTGGACGAAGGTCAGGTTGCCGTCCAAGTCGTAGCGCCAGCCGTGGTACTTGCAGGTGAACTGGCGACACACGCCGCTGGTCTCTTCCAGGGGCATGTCGTTCCACACCAGCTTGTTGCCGCGATGCCGACAGACGTTGTGGTACGCCTTGATCCCCCCGGCTGCCGTGCGCACCAGCATGATCGAGGTGTTGGCGACCTTGAGCTCCTTGGTAAAGTAGCTGCCCTTGCGCGGAAGCTGTTCAACGCGGCCAACATTCAGCCAGGCGCGCTTGAAGATCGCCTCGCGCTCCAGGTCGTAGATCTGCGGATTGATGGAGTCCTCGTAGGACACCGGCTCGGTGCCCAGCTCCGGGTAATGCTGCGTCCAGCTGCCCTCCGGCGGCTTGGGGAATCGAGCCATGACCCCTCCTGTCCGTTTCGATCTCTCACGGACCCCAGGGCGATCAGTCACGCATCCTCAGTGCACCGCAGGACTCCGTCGGGCCGACGGTATATGCTGATCCGTCGAATCGCAAGTAGTTGATACTCGTGGACATACTCGGAGGACGAGGAGGACGCACCGGTGCGGTCGCAGGCGAAAATCATCGAAGTCATCTCACCGCACACCGAGCAAGCCATCGCCGAAGTCGCCGCCGCGGGACCCGCCGGCGTCGACGACGCCGTCCGCGCCGCACGCGCCGCATTCGACGCCGGACCTTGGGGCAAAAGCGAATCCTCGGAACGCATCGCGGCGGTCCGCCGCCTCGCCGACGTCTACGACCAGCGGCGCGCGGAGATGGCCGAGACCATCACCGCCGAAATCGGCGCTCCCATCACGTTTGCGCAGCGCGCCCAGGTCGGGCTGCCCGCGATGATGATCCGGGCGTTCTGCGACCTGGCCGAACGCCACCGCTGGCAGGAGATCCGGCCCGGGTTCTTCGGCGCCGATGTGCTCGTTCAGAAGCAACCCGTCGGCGTCGTCGCCGCGATCGTCCCGTGGAACATGCCGCAATTCCTCATCGTCACCAAACTGGTGCCCGCGCTGCTGGCCGGCTGCACCGTGGTGATCAAGCCCGCACCCGAGTCCCCCTTGGACGCACTGCTTTTGGCCGAGATGATCGGCCAGATCGACCTGCCCGAAGGCGTGGTCAGCGTCGTACCCGGCGATGCCGCGGCGGGTGAACTTCTCGTTGCGCACCCCGGCGTGGACAAGGTGTCGTTCACCGGATCCACCGCAGCAGGGCGAGCCGTCGCCGCGGCATGCGCGGCCAACCTGACCAAGGTGAGTCTCGAGCTCGGCGGCAAATCCGCCGCCATCGTGCTCGACGATGCCGCACCCGAGAAGGTCGCCGCCGGGGTGCGATCGGCCAGCCTTTCCAACAGCGGGCAGATCTGCAACGCATTGACCCGCGTCCTGGTGCCCGAGCGACGCCACGACGAGTACGTCGACGCACTCGCAACCGAAATGGCCCAACTGCGGGTCGGGGACCCCGGCGACCCCGGCACTCAGCTCGGGCCGCTGGTCTCCCAGCGCCAGCAGCAGCGCGTCCGAGACTACATCCAGATCGGTCAACGCGAGGGCGCGCGGTTGGTCGTCGGTGGTACCGACATGCCCGACGGCCTCGACCGCGGCTGGTACGTCCGACCGACCCTGTTCGCCGCCGCCGACAACACCATGCGCATTGCGCGCGAAGAGATCTTCGGGCCCGTGATCACCGTCATCCCCTATCGCGACGAGGACGACGCGGTAAGCATTGCCAACGACTCGGATTACGGCCTGGCCGGATCGGTGTGGACCAAAGACACCGAACGAGCTTTGGACATCGCCGCGCGCCTCCGCACCGGCACCCTCGGGATCAACCAGGGCTACACGATGGACCCGTTCGCGCCATTCGGCGGCGTGAAAGGCAGTGGCTACGGTCGGGAGCTGGGACCCGAAGGCATCGACAGCTACCTCGACACCAAATCCATCGCGATCCCAACCTGACGCATTCGTCTCCCGGCGGGTGCCCGGGAGTCAGGGCAGTTTGATGACCGACACGTACATCTCCAAAATCGGCTGGTAGAGATCCACATCATCGAGCCGGCTGACCAGTTCGACGGAGTCAGTGGTGGCGACGAGTACGTGGGCGCCTGCTGCAGTACCAGAAGCGAGGACTCGACGAGCAACTGGAAGACATGAAGAAAGAATTCGGCATGCTTCTGCCCCTTATCCGTCTCGTGCGCCCGCTCGCGACTTGGTTCGTAGTCCGCAGTTCCGCGCATCTCAACGGGAACCGGCGTGCAACTCAGCAAGCGCGTGGATCTGCTCGAGATAGTGCTCAAGCGAGTGATGGGTGAACCTGGCTAACAACGTCGTGACGCCGGCCGCGGCGACGGTCTGCAGCGTGTCCTCGGTCGACGCCGGCTCCTGCACCGGATCGAGCGGTTGATCAGCGGGCAAGACAACCTCGAATCCCGCGGGCAGCTCCCAGGCCTGCAACCACTCGGCAGCGGTGGCAATAGACACATTGAAAGGACACCACCCGTCGGCGAGCGTGACCGCCCGCCGCAACGATCGCCTTGTGCGGCCGCCGATCCAAATCGGCATGTGTGGCTGCAGCGCACACGGATCAACGGTGAGCCCACCGAACGAGTAGTACTCGCCCTCATAAACCGGCTCATTGGTTGGCAATGCTGTCCGCAGCGCCCTCAACGCGTCGTCGGCACGGGCACCACGGTCGTCGAACGGTGCGCCCAGGAGGTCGAACTCCTCCTTTAGGGTGCCGACGCCCACGCCTAAGATCACCCGGCCGCCACTGACGTGATCCAATGTGCCATAACGCTTTACGATTGCGAGTGGGTGGTGATAACCGAGCACCAGTGTCATGGTGACGAGTCGGATCTGCCGGGTGCGCGCTGACACATAGCCGAACGTGGCGAGCGGGTCCCAGTACCGGGTGCCGCGCCGCCGGGCCTCGCTTGAAGGTATGCCGATGTGCTCGCTGCAGGTGAGGTGGTGGTAGCCAAGCCGGTCCGCCGTCTCGGCGACGCGGCCGATGTCTTCGATCGTGGCGTCCTTCTCCCACGTCAAGGGGGCGCCGGCGACGTTTGTGACGACGGGCGTCAGGATGCCAAGTTTCAATTCAGGGGCTCTTCTCCGGCAAGAACCGTGCGGTGCATGAGACGGCCGCTATCGACGGCATACGGTAGCGCTCGGTGCATGGTCCCGGTGTTGTCCCAGATAAGCAGGTCGCCGAGCTGCCACTCATGCCGGTAGACGTACCGCGGTTGAGTAGCCCAGTCGCGAAGGCGCGCGAGCAATGCGCGGCTTTCCTCCACCGGCAGCCCGATCACGTAATCCGCTGTCGCGCCGAGTAGTAAAGACTTGCGCCCGGAGTGGTGCGTCCACACCATGGGGCAAGACTTCGTGGGGGATTTCTGCCAGAAGGTGATCTCGTCGTAGCTCATCTCGGGCCGCACGTAGTACTGCGAGCGCTCCGCACTGTGGACCACCCGAAGGTCGGCGATTGCCTCCTTGTCGGCGTCCGGCAAGTCCTCGTATGCCGCGTAGGTGTTGCAGAACTCGGTCTGGCCCCCTGAGTCCGACAGCTTCATGGCCCGCAGCAGGGTCGCGAGATTCGGATACGGCTGCAGCGAGCCGTCGAAATGCCAGAACATCGAACCTTTCAGGTACTCGGCTCGCTGATTCACGTTCTGGTCCAGCGAGATCTTATAGATCCCACCCTCCCCCTCGTTCTGCACGATGTTGCCGAGAGTCTTGGCGATGGCGACTTGCTGCTCGTCGCTAATCTGTAGGCCGCGAAAGAAGATCACTCCGCGCTGCTCCAGGGTCGCGCGGATATTCTCCGCTTCGCGGCCACTCAGCAACGTCTCGACGTCGGTCCTGATCTCGCTGCCGATTGTTGTTGTGCAGTCGACGATTTCGAGTTGCCCTGACGAAAGCTCCATGCGCGTCAGCTCAGCCGCGTGAGGATGGTGTTGGCCGAATGCTTTACCCGTGGCTGCCTCCACAGCTCGACTGCCAACGAGACAGTGATCAACGAGTACAGCAGATTGCGTAGGTTCGCGACGTCCTCAGGCAGCGGTTCGGAATAGTCGAACTTGTCGATATAGGCGACCGCTTCCTCGGCGTGGGGGAACACCTCATCGTAGAACGCCTGTATCTCGGGCATAGAACTGTTGACGCGCTTCACATACCGCTCGTGCCCGTCCTCGATGGCCCAGTCGGCGACCAGGTGCTCGAGTTGTGAAAACCCCTGAGGCAGAATCGCGTTCATCGGCCCGCCTCCCCCGTCTCGCCGGCCGCCACGTGGTCGCCCACCACCTTGTGCAGATGACGCAGCAGGATCTCCTCGTCGTTCATCGTGAAATGCGTAAGTGCGCCACTGTTCAGCATTGCCTGTAACCCTTCAGACGGGCTGGCGTCTTCAAGGATTATGTCGTTGAGGAACGTCACCGTCAGCTCTTGTCCCAGCCGCTCCTTGTGCGTCTTGGGCGGCTGATAGAACATTTCGACTTCGAAGACGTGTGAGTGCGGACCTGTCGGCCAATGGGTGTGCGTGCTGAAACCGGATGAACCAAAAATCAGCACGAAGTTGGGAAAGAACTGGAACGAGTCGAAACCGTATTTCTCCGAGCGCGTGGGATTGAGCCCTGTCGGCATCGGACCGCGATCGGTGCGTTTGGTCCACGGGCCCGCCGCACTCGCCTCCATCACGCACTCGATCGGCTTGGAGTAGGGCGTCTTACGCGACGGTTCTCCGGCGAAGGAGAACATGCGATGCGGCCCTTTCAGTTGGTACGCCAACGCGTCAGTAAACGGATTGGGCTGGTCGAACGCGTCTCTGGCATCTGCGGTGAGGGCGCCGAACGAGGACGCGTGCAGATATGGCCCGTGGTAACTCTCCGCGAAACCGTCGACGAAGATTTTCCAGTTGCATTGCAGCTCCACTTTAAAGCGGTACACCTGATGCGGGCCGGCGAAGGGATAACCCTCGATGCCGTGGGCAAGCTCGCCAAGGTACGACCGCAACGGCTGGCTGTTGTGCGGATCGAGGTTGACGAAGACGAAGCCTTCCCAGACTTCGCATTGAATGGCCGGCACGCGGCAACTCTCGGCATCGAAGTCGAGCAGTAAATCCTTGCGGGTGGGTGCGTGCAGCGAGCCATCCAGGTTGTAGCGCCACCCGTGGAAACGGCAGTAAAGCACCGGCGCCCTGCCTTCCACCTCCGCGAATGGATCGTCACTCCACAGCATTTTGTTGCCGCGGTGGGGGCAGATGTTGTGGAAGGCGCGGATCACATCGTCCTTACCCCGCACGATGATGATCGATGTATTCAGGAACTTCAGCTCGCGCGTGAAGTAGCTGCCAGACCGCGGCACCCGCTCCACGCGCCCGACGTAGAGCCAGGTTTTCTTGAAGATGTGCTCGCGTTCCTTTTCGTAAAAGTCCTCCGAGACGCAGTCCTCGAGTGACACCGGGCCGCGGCCCAATTCGGGGTACGCATCGGTCCAGTGCCCGCTGGCCGGCTTGGTCACCAGGACATCCGCGCTCATGAGGCACCCCTCTGTATTGGCCCCGTCCCCTACCGGCAGAACGTAGCACTTGACCAAATACGCAAAATAGGCCTTCAATTGCAACACCCTGTTGCATTTCTGGAACACCGCCCATGGAACAAAACCTGCCGTTCGACCTCGATGCCCTGCTGGTATTCGGCAAGGTGGTCGAGTGCCGCAGCCTGTCGAAAGCAGCGACGTTGCTCGGCATGCCCAAGTCAACCGTCAGCCGCAAGCTCAGCAAGCTGGAATCGGATCTAGGCATCAAGCTGCTGCGCAAAAATACGCATCAGCTCACCGTCACAGACCTAGGCGAGAAGATCTACAACCACGGCGTGAACATCTTGGCCGAAGCCAACGGTGTGCGCGCGCTGGTAGAGGGCAGCAAGCAAGAGCCACAGGGTGAGTTACGCGTTGCCATCCCCGTCTTTGTCGGCATCGACTATGCCTCACGGGTCGGCGCCAAGTTCTTGCAGCGCTACCCGAATTCGCGGCTGGATATCCGCTTGGTGGACAACGTCGTTCACCCCGTCAAGGACGGGTTCGACGTGGTTTTCGGAACCGGGCCGCTGCAAGACTCGA
>Ga0306922_10001277_pt1 | contig 22445 bp, 15 predicted proteins | sample sta12Cox44000082_FD_203758 | JGI IMG/M metagenome (GOLD analysis project Ga0306922, IMG submission 203758) | Lab enrichment of tropical soil microbial communities from Luquillo Experimental Forest, Puerto Rico - statoxic.12C.oxic.44.000.082 (v2)... | ecosystem: Environmental > Terrestrial >... | reverse complement strand
CTTCTCGACGCCGCACCAGGTGCGTCCGTCGGGAGAGATCGTCCAACCACCGTTCCACGACGGTGACGTCTTGTGGGACGGCGTGGGCAACGACGGCTGCTGGGAACGGGTCGCCCGCGACGCTGGCAATCTCCAGAAGACGCCGGTGATCAGGGCCGAGCCGGTCCACTTGATCCTCTACCAACGTGCGGAGCATGCTCGGCACGAAGGCGGGGCCGTCGGTTGGGAGATCCAATGCCCACTCGCCATCGCGTTCGAGCAGGCAGCCTGCGCGTTCCAAGTGTTCGAGGAGATGAACGAGAAATAAGGGATTGCCGCTCCACTGCCTCAGGCGCGCGGCAGTGGCGTTCACATCCTGCCACGTCTTGTCGCGAGCGATGAATTGCGCGATGGCATCCTGCGTCAGCAGCGGGAGCTCGATTTCGTCAGCCTGAAAATGTGCCCGAAGCTCGCGACAGACCCGCAAGAGCGGCGACCCGGCGTCAACAAGGTCCGCCAGCCGATAGGTGCCAATGATCAGGAGTCGGGCGCGATCCGGCCGACGACCCAATCTGGCGATGAGCTCCACCGTCGAGTGATCGCTCCAGTGCAAGTCTTCGAGCAGGACCACCAGCGGCTTCGCGGCGGCGAGCGCCTCGATCGCGTCGGTCAGCTCCCCGGCCATCTGAGCGGGGTTCGGTTCAGCGTCGCGTGTGGCCCGGCGAGGCTGCCGCGAGTGGGCGGCTGACCACGGCAGCCATGCGGGCGCACGATCCTCCACGACCCTCATCGCCTCGGGGTAGTGAGGATCGCGAATGAGTCGCTCGAGACCTTCGACAATCGGCAGGTACGGCTCCCCTCGGCCGTATTGCTCGACGCATTGTCCCGCGGCGACCCAGACGTCCGACCTCACGGTGTCCAGGAACGTCTGGACCAGTGCCGTCTTCCCGATCCCCAGCTCGCCCGCGATGAATACGATCTGGCGCGTGCCATCGAGCGCTTGTGCCAGATGGGTCTTCAGGCGGCGAAGCTCGGTGTCGCGCCCGACCAGTGTGTGCCTGGCCTCCCTGAGGGGTGGCTGCGGTGCCTCGTCAGACGCGGGGTGTCCCCGCCCGAATCGCCAGGCATCGACCTCAGTGCTAAACGCGTAGACAGAACCCAACGCCCCGTGGTGGTGCCGGTGCACCGGCAAGCCCTCGCGCTTTTCCCAGCGGCGAACGGTCGTGACATCGCGGTTCAGATAGGCCGCGATTTCCTTCCATGAATCGAGCCGGCGGCCATTCTGCGTACTGGAGGACGCCGGTGGATGGTCCGCCGCCGACTTGGCCGCTTGACGGTCATCAGGCATGAATAGTCTAAATCGCGCCGATTCTACACTCGGTCCCGACGTCAGCGGGCGGCCGGCTTCTTACCCATCAGACATGGGCAAAAAGGGGCACACATCAGTGGGCGACTTTGCCCGTTGTGCCCACCTAGCGAACGGGGCGATAAGGCTAATTGGAAATCCTTCACAAGCCGGGGGCAAAGATGATGAAGCCCAATTCTCAAGCTTGCATCAACGCCGACCGAGTGCCTCCAGACGATCGGACCAGTGAAAGCGAGGCCCTCTTCCTTTCCTGCCTTGCCGTCATTGACGAAGTCACCGGCCAGCTCTGCCGGCGGCATCGTTTGAGCTCCGATGAATCCGACGACTTCAGGTCAGAGGTCAGGCTTCATTTCAGCCAGCGGGACTTCGACCCGCTGCGGCGGTTCGAGGGACGCAGCAGTCTCCAAACCTACCTGACCGTGGTCATCAGCCGGTTGTTCCTGGACTACCGAAACCGGCTGTGGGGCAGATGGCGGCCGTCGACCGAGGCAGAACGCCTGGGAGCGTCCGCCATTCCGATAGAGAGGCTCGTCCTGCATGACGGGTGAACGTCCGATCAATCAGGGGACACCCTCGTCTACTGTGCCACTCGACGCATTGTCCGCTTCTCATCATCACCCGTGGGGCAAAGAGAGGCACACCTCAGCGCGCGACTTTGCCCGTTGTGCGCACTGTCGGCCCGGCGCACCCTGTAGCGACTTTCTGCTCGCGGGAGGAATGATGGAGATTCGAGAGCGTTCAATAGGATCCGTTGTCTGCCTTGACCTGCAGGGCCGACTTGTCACGACCTTCGATGACGGCCGTTTGACGGACAAGGTGAACAGCCTGTTATTTGAGGGCCGTCGGCATATCCTCCTGAACCTCGAGGACGTCTCCGGCATCGACACGTCTGGGTTGAGTAGCCTGATCGCCATCAGGCGTGCGACCGACGAAATCGGCGGGCGGATCAAACTATTGAACCTGCCGTCGCGTATCCTCGACCTGCTGGTCGTCACAAAGTTGATCACCCTGTTCGACATCGTTGAATCGGAGGCGGACGCAATACGGGCGTTCTCAGTGGACGCCCCGAGTGAAGTCACAGAAAACTGAGCTCACGCCGCACGAAAACCTCCAACCGGAGACGATGAATTAGTTGTTGAATGGATGAGCGAGGTGCCTGGTACCGGTACGGGGATTCGAACCCCGGTCCCGTGGCTGAGAACCACGTGTCCTGACCCCTAGACGATACCGGCACGGACCGACGGGAACTCCTGATCGTAGCAAAGTTTGTATGATGGAGTCCATGTTTCGGTGGCTCATCGGACTCCTTGTCGTGTTCCTCGTCGCGCTCGGCATCGCCTTTCTCATCGCAGGCCGCGGCGCTCCCCCACAGCTCGTCATCGCCAAGCCGGATCGATTCGTCGGTCAAACCGGCCTGCTCGACGTGACGGTCGAAGCACCCAACGCGCGCTTCTTGACGCTCTCCATTTCATTGGAGCAGAACGGCCGGTCGACCTCGCTTTTCACGCTCGGCGCCGCGACCGGCCCGAGCGAAAACGACGCCGTCGTCGAGACGATCGACGCCAACCGGCGCCGCATCACGCGCCCCATCGGCAAGCGCGATCTCCCAGACCTCCAGACAGGCCCCGCCCGTGTCGTCGTCACTGCGACACGACGGTCGTTTCTGGGGCTGCGCACGCTCTCCAGCCGGGCGACCAAAGACTTTCAGGTGCGCCTCGAACCGCCACGAATCGCGGTGCTGTCGACCAAGCACTACATCAACCACGGAGGTTCGGAGATGGTGGTGTACAGAGCGACGCCTCCCGACGTGGTTTCGGGCGTCCGCGTCGGCGACATCGAGTACCTCGGATTTCCGGCCTCAGGCGCGGGCACTGGCGTTGGGACCGACGGCACCGATACGACGGCGAGAATCGCGTTCTTTGCGCTCCTCCCCGACCAGCCGTTGAATGCGCGCATCGAGGCCTTTGCGCGCGACGAGGCCGGCAACGAATCGAAGGTTGGCTTCATCGACAATGTCTTCGAGAAGCCGTTCAAGTCGAGCCGAATCGTGCTCGACGACAAGTTCATCAACCGGGTCGTGCCCGAGATCCTCGAGCATTCACCGGAATTGAAGCTTGCGCCGCCGGCCGAGGGCAGTCCCGAGATGCTCCAGGCGTTCCTGAAGATCAACGGTGAGCTGCGGACGATCAACGCGGACCAGATCATCGCGATTGCCCAGAAGACCGTGGCAGCCAAGCTCTGGGACGGGCCATTCGTCCAGTTGGGGAACTCGCAAGTCGAAGCGCGCTTCGCCGACCACCGCACGTACTTCTATAACGGGAAAGAAGTCGATCGGCAGGTGCACCTCGGTTTCGATCTCGCCGTCACCGAGCACGTCCCGGTTCACGCCGCCAACAGCGGCGTCATCGTCAACGCTCGCTGGCTCGGAATTTACGGTAACTGCATCATCATCGACCACGGCATGGGCGTGCAGTCCTTGTACGGACATCTGATGTCATTCGACGTCAACGTTGGAGACAAGGTCACGCGCGGCCAGCAAATCGGGCGCACCGATTCGACCGGCCTGGCCGGAGGCGATCACCTGCACTTTACGCAGCTGGTTGGTGGACGCATGGTGAATCCAGTCGAATGGTGGGACCCGCATTGGATTGCAGATCGGATCGAGCGGAAGCTGCGCGAGGCAAGGTAGAATGGTCTTTTCTCACAGGGAGAGGTCAATGCGCCTACGAAACGCTTGGGTTTTTGGGGCTGCGCTTGCGGTGTCGGTCGCGGCATGCGGCGGCGGTCAGGACAAGTCGAGCACGGCCGCAGCACCTGCGGGTGCGCCGGCAGGGCAGAAGGTCGACACGGCGACGGCAGGGACCGTTCAGGGAGCCGTAGCGCTCGACGGCACCGCGCCGAAGAACGAGCCGATCAAGATGAACGCTGACCCCGTGTGCGTGAAAGAGAACAAGACGCCGCAATTCCAGGAGACGTACACCGTGAGCTCGGACGGCAAGTCGCTCGGGAACGTCTTTGTGTACGTGAAGGACGGTCTTGGCAACTACGTGTACGACCCGCCGACAGGCTCAGCGACGATCGACCAGAAGGAGTGCCGGTATCATCCGCACGTGTTCGGGATGCGCGTCGGCCAGACACTCGACATCATCAACAGCGACCCGACGCTGCACAACATCCATGCACTCCCGAAGAACAACGCAGAGTTCAACACGGGCCAGCCGATTCAGGGGATGAAGACGACGCACGTCTTCACGGCGAAGGAAATCATGGTGCCGTTCAAGTGCGACGTACACGGCTGGATGAACGCGTACGTGGGCGTCCTGGATCACCCCTACTACGCCGTCACGAAGGATGACGGAAAGTTCCAGCTGAAGGATTTGCCGCCCGGGACCTACACGATCGAAGCCTGGCACGAGAAGTTCGGCGCCCAGACGCAGAGCGTCACGCTCGGCGCGAGCGAAACCAAGGACGTCAACTTTTCGTTCAAGCCGGCAGCGGCAACGACGACCAACTGAACACAGGACATGGCTGATGGCATATGGCCGGCCGAACACTTGACACGGCAGATGGCTCATGGCGGATGGCACAATCCATCAGCCATTCAGCCATCAGCCATTAGCCATCGAAATGCTCCACAAGTTCGCGAAGTTTCTCGCCGCGTGCACGGTCCTGCTGATTCTAGCCGGAAGTCTCGTCACCAGTCATGACGCCGGGCTCTCCGTCCCTGACTGGCCAACGAGCTACGGTTGGAACATGTTCACGTTCCCGCCGTCGATGTGGGTGGCCAACATCTTCTACGAGCACGGACATCGCCTCATCGGGTCCAGCGTCGGTTTTCTGACGATCGTTCTTGCAGGCTGGCTGTGGATCGCCGAGCCGCGGCGGTGGCTACGGTGGTTCGGCGTGGCCGCGTTGGGTGCCGTCATCGCCCAGGGAGTGCTCGGGGGGTTGACGGTGAAGTACTTCCTCCCACCCGCGGTTTCGACGGCGCACGCCGGCCTCGCCGAGATCTTCTTCTGCATGACGGTCGCGATCGCTCTCTTTACGTCTCCCGGCTGGAACACCCGGGCGCCGAACGCATCACCGAACCAACGTGATTCTGTCGTTGATGATTCGTCCCTGCGCGCACTCGCCACGGCCACGACGGTTGCGATCTTCTGTCAGATTCTCGTGGGCGCGACCATGCGCCACACCGGCGCCGGGCTCGCGATCCCCGACTTTCCTTTGATGTTCGGGCATCTCGTGCCTGATCACTGGAACGCCGGCATCGCCCTGCACTTTACTCACCGCGCAGGCGCACTCATCGTCGCGGCGATGGTTCTGATGACATCCATCGCGATCTGGCTCAAGCACACTGATCGTGTCGAGCTGGGGCAACCGGCCCTCCTCCTCATTATTTTCATCATCGTGCAGGCGACGCTGGGTGCGCTGACGGTGCTCAGCCGCCGTGACCCGTGGATCAACAGCCTGCATGTCGTCGGCGGCGCGATTGTGTTGACGACGTCTCTCGTGATTTCGCTTCGAACCTGGCGCGCCAAATTCGATCGGATCGAGCCCCTCCGTCGTGACCGTGCTCGGTCGGCTCAGAGCGCCCTCGACGGTCCCGTGCGCCCCGTTGGCGGTGATCCACAATCTGCGCGCATTCCAGCCAACCTCGACGTCGATCTTGGAACCACCGCTCAGCGAGGCGGAGCATGACACCACGCGCGTCCGGCACGGCGGCTGCAGTGGTCGCGCCCGCGTCAAAGACGGTCGGCCTCGAACATGTCGAAGCCTCCCCGCGCGCGTCGAATGCGTTGGCCGACTACGTGAACCTGACCAAACCGCGCCTCAACGCCTTGGTGATCGCCAGCAGTGCCGCCGGATACTACTTGGCTGCGCGCGGCCGGCCCGATGCCTGGCTGATGGCCGAAGCCGTGGTCGGCACGACATTCGTCGCCGCGGGTGCAGCCGTGCTCAACCAGGTGTACGAGCGCGATACCGACCGGCTGATGGAGCGGACGCGTCTTCGTCCCCTTCCGGATGGTCGGGTCGGGCTGGCGGACGCCAGCGTGTTCGGCGCCGCCCTATCGGTTGCAGGTCTCGCGCTCCTCGCAACGCGCGCCAGCCGAGTCGCGGCGGCTCTCGCGCTCGCGACGCTCGTCGTGTACTTGGCGATCTACACGCCTATGAAACGGCGCACATCGCTCGCCACGCTCGTCGGCGCCGTGCCCGGCGCGCTCCCGCCGCTCATCGGCTGGGCGGCGGCACACCGGGCAACGTCAGGGCTCGACTCTGGGGGCGCAGCGCTCTTCGCGATCGTGTTTCTCTGGCAGATTCCCCACTTCATGGCGATCTCGTGGCTGTACCGAGACGATTACGCGAACGCCGGCTTTCCGCTGCTTCCCGTCATCGACCCCGACGGCAGCCGGGCTGGCCGCCAGGCTGTGGTCTACGCCATGGCGCTGTTGCCCGCCAGCTTGATGCCTGCCCTGGCCGGCGTCGCGGGAGTTGCGTACGCCGCCATAGCGACCGTACTGGGGGCCGGACTGCTGGCGCTCTCGTGGCGATTCGCAGTCGCCCGCACTGATCGCGCCGCGCGCGCGCTGTTCTTGGGGTCGATCACCTACCTGCCGCTGCTCTGGATCGCGATGATCGCTAACCACAGCTGAACCCTGGGTCACGGCATGTAATGAGTTGCCAGCTTGAGTATTGACGCTCTCCCCGCCGTAAATGCCTCCCTGAACGCGATCTCCGGCGTCCTCCTCCTCGTGGCGTACGGATTCATCCGTGCTCGCAAGATCGAACAGCATCGCAAGGTCATGATCGCGGCGTTTACGGCTTCGTCGCTGTTTCTCGTCTGCTACATCGTGTATCACGCTCAGGTGGGATCGGTCCGCTTCACACGCCAGGGCTTCGTCCGCCCGGTGTATTTCACGATCCTCATCACGCACGTGACTCTGGCGGCAGCCGTCCTGCCGCTCGCCATCATCACGCTCTCACGCGGCCTCAAAGCCAGATATGCGCAGCATCGGCGCATCGCGCGCTGGACGTTCCCGATCTGGCTCTACGTGTCGGTGACGGGTGTGCTGGTCTATATCCTTCTCTACCAGCCAACCTGGTTGATCTAGCGGCTCATCACACCGACGGGCCGGCCGTTACCTGAGCTCGAGCTCGTTCAACGGAACGTCCCAGTGCGCGTCCAGAATCTCGAACCGGCGCTGCTCTTCTTTGCGGAACTTTTCCAGATCGGGAAACAGCTTCTTCTGGATGGCCTCTTCACCTGAAGGCGCGACGAACGCCGCGACGTCCCTGAATACGATCTGCACCGCAAAGGTCCAGTCCGCCCTGCCGTCGCCGTGGTAAGACGGGACAAAGGTCTTCACGCTCACAATCCGCCCGGCCTTCATCTCTTCGCGCAGCACGGGCAAGTGATTGCGTGTAAACAGGGCCTGAAACTCGTCCTGAAATCCCCATTTGACGCGGTAAAAGTACCAGACGGTTTTTGCCGCGGAGGCGGATTGCTGCGCGGGGGCCTGGGCGCGGGCGGTGACAGTCTCGAGCGCTGTCAGAGCGACGATAGTCGTGAGCGCGGTCAGGAGGCAGATATCTGCCAGCCGCCGGCGGCGTCTGCGGTCATTGGAAACCAGTCTGCTGACCATAAGTCCCCTCCTTGGAGATGGCGTCGCCGCTCCTAGTAGAGAAGATACTTCGCCCGCCTCAGGCGCCATCGTTCTTCATCCTCGCGCCACGACGCCGCAATCACGCCAGGATCCACGCCGTCACGGATCTTCGCGATGGTCGCCTTCGACCCCAGGAGCCGGGCGGCGTCTTCGAGCGCGAACTGACGGCCGTACATGGAGGACAGCGTGGCCGCGATCTCCACGCCCATCCGAACCGGCCGGAGTCGTTCGCGATCGGTGACGATGAGAAAGACGCCGTGACACACCTGGCCGCCGAGCTTGGCCCCAGCCGACGGTGTGAACGTGACCGGATAGAACCGCACGCCGTCAAGATGGCGCGCGTTGAGCGCGGATGCCAACGCGGTCCCATCGATCCAGGGCGCTCCGATCTGCTCCAGAGGCGCATCGGTCCCGCGTCCAACGGAGATGTTCGTGCCCTCGATCGCCCCCACGCCAGGATAAAGCGCCGCAGACCCCAGGTTCCGCATGTTCGGCGACGGATTCACCCACGGCAGCCCGGTCGCGTCGAACCAGTCATCGCGTCGCCAGCTCTTCATCGCCACCACGGTCAGCTCCGCGCCGATCTTGTTCTCTTCGTTGAACAGCCGCGACAACTCACCAATCGTCAGGCCGTGACGAATCGGCATCGGCAGGTAACCGTTGAATCCGATGGCGCTCGGGTCTTGAATGGGTCCTTCCACGTCGTTCCCGTCGACAGGATTGGGCCGATCGAGCACGATCACCGGGAGCTTGCGCTTCGCGGCTTCTTCCATCAGGTACGCGAGCGTGGCTGGATACGTGTAGAAGCGCGCGCCAATATCCTGAACGTCAAAGACGATGACATCGAGGCCGTTGAGCATCGCGGCTGTTGGCCGTCGGGTGTCGCCGTAGAGAGAGTAAATCGGCAGCCCGGTTTTCTCGTCGCGAGACGTCGGAACCTTTTCGTCGAGCTGACCACGAATGCCGTGCTCGGGGCTGAAAAGTGCGGCGAGCCGGACGTCGGGCGCGCCCGCAAGCAGATCAATCGTCGTGGCGCCTGTGCGCGACTGCCCCGTCAAGTTCGTAACCAGGCCAACCCGCTTGCCCCGAAGCTTGGAAAATCCCTCGGACTCAAGGACGTCGATACCTGTGAGCGTCGGGCCTCCTCGAGCCGGGGCGGAGGGTCGGACCATGTGATTCGACAGCGCCGCCGCTGCAATCGTGGCGACGCGACCCCGTAGAGGCGTCACGTCCCCCTTGCCGTCCGGATGTACCCGATTGGCGAGGAAAATCACGTAGCTGTTCGACTGCGGGTCGAGCCAGAGCGACGTGCCGGTAAAGCCGGTGTGCCCGTAGGAACCGGCGGGAAAGAGATCGCCACGGTTCGAGGAATACATCGAGTCGATGTCCCATCCGAGCCCACGGACATCCCTCATGCCCGCCGGCGTTGATGGCCTGGTCATCCGCGCGATCGCCGCGGGAGACAGAATGCGAACGCCGTCCAACATGCCGCCGTTCAAGAGCATCCGGCAAAACCGCGAGAGATCCGCGGCAGTGCTGAAGAGCCCGGCATGGCCTGCCACACCGCCCATTCGCCGCGCGGTCGGGTCGTGGACCACGCCCCGTAGGAATGGGACCCCGGGAACGCCGGCAGGCACATCGTTCCCCGGCGCGCTGCAAGGCCACGCGCGCTCGCGGCAGCGTTCGGTCGGCGCAATACGCTGGCGAAGCGAACGAGATGGCAGGAACATTGTGTCGCCCATGGCCAGCGGTCCGAAGATATGCCTCATCGCGTACTCATCCAACCGCTCACCGCTGACGATTCGGACGATGTCGCCGAGGACGAAGAAGTTGATGTCGCTGTAGACGAACCGCTCGTCGGGCGCCGCGACGGGGACCTCGTCGATAGCGCGGCGAACCGCCTCATCCGCGCCGTTGAATTCCTCGGTGAGCTCGAGATCGGGACGCAGGCCGGATGTGTGCGTCAGCAGGTGCCGGATGGTGATGCCCTCCTTGCCGTAGCGCCCAAAGTCCGGAAGGAACCGCGTGACCGGATCTGCCAGGCGGAGTCGCCCTGATTCGATGAGCTGCATCACACTGGTGGTCGTGGCAACCACCTTCGTCAGCGACGCGAGGTCGAAAATCGTGTCTTCCGTCATCGGCTCGGGCGAAGGTTGGAAGGCCCGATGGCCGAACGCTTGGTGATAAACAATCTGGTCGCCTCGGCCTATGAAAATCACCGCGCCGGGCAGCTCGTGCCGGCTGATCCCCTGGTCCACGACCGGCGCAATGGCGGCGAAATCCGATGGCGATTGAGCGTGCGACGGTGCCAGGGTCAGTGCCAGCGTCAGCGCCAGCGTCGTCGTTGCCGCGAGCACGGCTCGGATGAGACGTCGTTTCACGCGATTCAATATATACTGAGCGCAGTCAGATATTTAGCGCGCGTAGCTTGGCGGGCGGGCAGTATCGAGGGGGAAGAGCGCATGCCATATCGTCTTCATGTCTTCCGCGGCGTGACGGCCGCGATCGCCATCTCAGTGCTCGCCGGTTCGGCGGGCGCTCAGACCGGTCGCGTCGGCGGCCAGGTCAAGGACGAGGCGGGCCAACCCATCAAGGGGGCGACGGTGACGGCCGAAAACCCGAACGCGTCTCCGAGCACTTTCACGGCCACGACCGACGACAAAGGGCGGTTCTCAATCATCGGCTTGCGAACCGGTCCATGGAAGTTCACGGCACAGGCGCCTGGTTTCGCCCCAGAGGCCGGAAACTTGAACGTGCAGACGATCGGCGCCCCGAATCCGCCGCTGACCTTCACGCTGAGGAAAGGCGCGGGCGCGGCCCCGAGCGCGCTCGGCAGCGTGGCCGCCAAGGACCTGCAAGGGGAGCTCGCAGCGGCCGACGCGCTCTACAACGCGCAGAAATGGGACGAGTCGATTGCCGCCTATCGCGCGATCTTGACGAAGGCTCCATCGCTCACGGTCATCAATCTGCAAATCGCGGCGGCGTATCGAAACAAGAAAGACTACGACTCGGCGCTGGCGGCCTATAACGATCTGCTCAAGACCGATCCGAACAACGACAAGGCCAAGATCGGCATCGGCATGACGAACCTCGAGAAGGGCGACATCGAGAACGCGGAGAAGACGCTGCAGGCGGCGGCCCAAAGCACGAGCGCCACGCGCGAAGTGTTCTACAATCTGGGCGAAGTCGAGTTCGCGAAGGGTAAAGCAGACGAAGCCGGCGCGGCCTACACGCGCGCGTCGCAGATGGACCCGCGCTGGGGGAAACCGCTTTTCGGTCTCGCGAAAGTGGCGCTGAACAAAGGCGACACCCAGGGCGCACTCGACTACTTCAGTAAAGTCATCGAAGTCGACCCCTCGTCGCCGGAAGCCGCGCAGGCCAAGGCCGTACTCGACCAGCTGAAAAAGTAAATGGCTGATGGCTCATGGCTGATAGCACGGCGCCGGCGCCAGCCCTGAGCCATCAGCCATCAGCCGTTGAATGGTTCCGCCAGTGTCCCGTCCCTTTCGTTATACCTTCATTCTGATTGTCGTCACCGTGGCGGTCGTTCTGGCGGCGGCCGGCGGTTGGCGCTACGCCCGCGCGTCAGCGCCGGTCAGCGGACCGATCATCGTCGTCTCGATCGACACGCTGAGAGCGGATCACCTGCCCGCGTACGGCTACAAGAAGGTGAAAACTCCGGTCATTGACGCCCTGGCCGCCGACGGTGTGGTCTTCGAGCGCGCGTACTCCCATGCGCCGCAGACGCTGCCGGCTCACACGGCGCTGCTCTCGGGCCGCTTGCCATTTGAAACGGGCGTCCGGGACAACGTCGGCTTCACCGTAAAACCAGGGGAACGGCTGCTCCCGCAAATGCTCCGCGACCGGGGCTTTGCCACCGGCGGGATCGTCTCCGCCTATGTGCTGCGCAAGGAGACGGGCATCGCGCAGGGGTTCGATTTCTTCGACGGCGACATGCCTTCCGGGCCTGGTGAGATGAGTCTTGGCATCGGTCAAGTGCAGAGGGACGGCGCGATATCGGAGGCGATCGCCGAGAAATGGCTGGACACGGTCGGGACGTCGCGGTCGTTTCTGTTTCTCCATCTCTACGAGCCCCACAAGCCATACTCCCCGCCCGAACGCTTTGCCGCGTACGCGCCGTACGACGGCGAGATTGCGTACGCAGACGAGATCGTCGGGGGCTTCATCAAGTATTTGAAATCACACCAGCTCTACGATCGATCGACCATCGTTCTCCTCTCCGATCACGGCGAGGGGCTCGGCGATCACGGAGAGCAGGAGCACGGCCTGTTCGTGTACGAGGAAGCGGTCCACGTGCCGCTCATCATCAAACAAGAGGGCAATGCCGGCGCCGGCCGCCGCGTCGCCGAGCTCGTCCAGCATATCGACCTGGTGCCTACGGTTCTCGATTTCGTCAGGGCGCCGATCCCCGGACAGTTGCGAGGGCGCTCGCTCAAACCGCTGCTGGACGGCACGGGCCGGCCCGAATCCGTGCCGGTGTACTCCGAGGCGTTGTACGCGCGCTATCACTTCGGGTGGAGCGAGCTCACCGCGCTAACCGACGACCGTTATCGCTATATCAAGGCGCCGCGCCAGGAACTCTACGATCTCGAGCGGGACATCAAGGAACGCACGAACCTCGCAGAGGAGCGCGCGCAGGCGACGCAGGCGATGCGCGGCGCTCTCGATCGCATCTCGGCCGGTGCAATCATCCAGATGCCCTCGGCCGTCTCAGCCGACGCCCGCGAGCGGCTGCAGGCCCTCGGTTACGTCGGCGGAGGCGCCGCAACAATAGCGCCCAGCGAAGCCTTGCCCGATCCGAAGGACAAACGTGAGATTCTCGAGCGCTATCGAATGGCTGTGGATCTGGCCGGCGAGCGCCGGTGGGGCCAGGCGATCGGTCTCGTGCAGCAGATCCTTCGCGAGGAGCCGCAGATGGCGGATGTCTGGGCGCAGCTCGCGGCGTTCGCGACACGCATGGACCGCTTCGATCAGGCGCTCGATGCGTACAAGCACTACATCGCGCTGAAGCCGACCGAGCCGCAGCCCTACCTCGGGGCGGCAGACGCGCTCCTGCGGCTCCACAAGTACGCCGATGCGCGCGAGCACGCGGAGCTCGCGGTCCAGATGGCCGGCGACAAGGAGCCACGTGCCCGCGCCTCAGCCCGCGAGTTGCTCGCCCGTGTGGCGCTCGCGCAACGTGACGCCGAGGCGGCACGCACCGAAGCGAAGCTGGCCGAAGAAGCTGATCCGTCGATGCCGGTGGCGGCGTTCATCGAAGGGCGCATCCTCTACGACCAGGGGCGCTACGCCGACGCGATACCGTCATTCGAGCAGGCTATCGCCGAGCTCCGGAATCCCGGATCGCACGCCGTGCCCGAGTTGTACTACTACGCAGGCGACACCCTGGGCCGGCTCGAGCGGTACCACGACGCCGAAGCCGCCTTCAACGAAGAGCTGCGGCTGTTCCCGCTCAACACACGCGCGCGCGCCGGCCTCGCGATGTTGTATCAGGCCACCGACCGCGCCGATCTGGCGGAACAGACGGTAAAAGACATGCTGCGCCTCACGCCGAGCCCCGACGCCTACACGCTCGCTGCGCGTCTCTACACGATGTTCGGACACCGACAGGAAGCTGATGCCGTCCGCGCGGAAGCACGACGCGCGCTTACCGACGCCTCGCGCGGCGGGCCGCGCAGCGCCAGGCACTAACCGCTCGGGCCAAAACCGCCGATTGTGGCTCGCCGCGGCCTGTGGGACGGCTGTCGTCGTCGGCGTCGTTCTCGCGCTCAGATCCCTCACGTCTTTCACAGCTGGCGGGAGGCAGGCTGATCTGCGGCCCATCCGGAACCAGAACGTTCTTTTGATCACGATTGACACCCTGCGCGCTGACGCCGTCCACAGTTATGGCGGCCGTGCCGCAACCCCTGCGCTCGATCGCCTCGCCGCGGAAGGCGTGCGCTTCGAGTTCGCGCATGCCCACGCCGTGCTCACGCTCCCCTCGCACGCGAGCATTCTCACTGGCATGTATCCGTTTCAGCATGGGATCCGCGACAACAGCGGCTATCGCCTTCCGGCGAGCGCGCGAACAGCCGCGACGATCTTGAAGCAGGCGGGGTATGCCACGGGCGCGTTCGTCGCGGCATTCCCGCTGCATGCACGCTTCGGCTTGAACGTCGGCTTCGACGTGTACGACGATCGGTTCGGGGAGACGCGCGCGCCCACCGAGTTCGTGATGCCCGAACGGCCGGCGACATCGGTCGTCGCGCTTGCGCGCGCCTGGATTGCGGCGCAGGGCCAACGAGACGGGCCGCCCCGGCCCTGGTTCGCCTGGGTTCACGTGTTCGAGCCCCATGCCCCCTACCACCCGCCGCCTCCCTTCGACACGCAGTACGAGCGCCCGTACGACGGCGAGGTCGCCGCCGCCGACGCCGGAGTGGCTCCGCTCCTCGCCGACGTGAGCGCCTCGGGCCAACCGACGCTGGTCATCGTGACCGGCGATCACGGCGAAGCGCTCGGCGATCACGGGGAAAAGACGCACGGTCTCTTTGCCTACGAATCGACACTCCGCGTCCCACTCCTTGTGGCTGAAGTTGGGGCTCGATCCACCAGGCCCACGAGCCTGCCCCGCGAAGTCTCAGGCGTGTCGGCGCGCCACGTCGACATTTTGCCCACGCTTCTGGAAGCCGTCGCGCAACCCGTTCCCGCCGACCTCCCGGGACGCTCACTCCTGCCGCCGGCGGAGCGCCGGCCAGGTTCTCCGCGCCCGTCGTATTTCGAGGCGATGAGCGCAATGCTGAACCGAGGCTGGGCGCCGCTCTCAGGCGTGCTCGTGGATCGCGACAAGTACATCGAGCTCCCGATCGCGGAGCGGTACGATCTTGCGGCCGACACGGACGAAGCGACGAACCTCGCCGGCCGGGCCCCTGACCGGGACCGGATGCTCGCCGGCAGGCTCGGCGGGTTCGACGCTGCACTTCCGGGTCGGCGCCGCGCGGAGGAGCCCGATGTGGCGGCGCGCCTCCAATCGCTCGGCTACGTCGCTGGGGACGCCCCGATCAAGGCGCGCTACGCGGAGGCCGACGATCCCAAGACACTCCTCGCGATCGATGAGGCGTTCCATCGCGCTGTCGATCTGTACGTCGGCCGGCGATACGAGGAAGCGAAGGTCACCTACCGCCAAATCATCGCCCGCCGGCCGGACATGGCCATCGCGTACCGGCACCTCGCGTTCGTCTCTTGGGAAACCGGTCAGACTCGCGAAGCCATCCACGTCCTGCAGCGGGCGCTCGCAGCCGGCGTGACGAGCGTTCCCGTCGTGACACAGCTCGGCACCTATCTCGCTGAAAGCGGAAAGCCGGCAGCAGCCATCTCCCTTCTCGAACCGATCGTCACCTCGCAGACCGCCGATCTGGATGCCCTCAACGGCCTCGGCATTGCGTACGCGCGCGCCGGACGGGCTCATGATGCGCGCCGGACGTTCGAGCGGATGCTGACGCTCGACTCGTCGAACGCGATGGCGCTCGTGAACCTGGGCGCGTTGGATCTGGAGCGCGGCGATCTCGCCTCAGCTCGCCGGCGCTTCGAGCGTGCGGCCGACGCCGATCCGACCTCCTCCTCCGCGCTGTCGGGACTGGCCGTCGTCGCCCTCAAAACGGGCGATCGGAACCGGGCAGTTACCGAATGGACGCGCGCCGTGGAGTTGGACCCCACCAATTACGACGCCCTGTACAACCTGGCAACAACGTTGGCGAGCAGTGGCCATCCGACGGAGGCGCGACCTTACCTCGAGCGCTTCGCGCGCGCTGCTCCGCCCGCGTTTTACGCGCAGGATATTCGCGAGGTGAACGCCATACTGCAGAGACAATCCGTCCAGCGTTGAGGTGGCGGTGTAAGATCTCCGAAATCGGAATCATGGCTATGGCTCATGGCTGATAGCTAATGGCTGATAGCTGTCTCCTTGCGCTTGCCGCCGCGGCAGCGTTGACCCTGAACGCAGGCGGCCAGGCGCCGGCCGCTGCGCAAGCCCCACGCCCCGCCTCGGAAGCGCCGGCAACGTTCCGGGCGGGGGTCGAGCTGGTGCGCCTCGATGTTCAGGTCACCAATCGAGACGGCCGGCCAATCGGCGACCTTCGCCAGGACGAAGTCGAAATCCTGGAAGAAGGCCATCCGCGCCCGATCGTCTTCTTCCAGCACGTCGAGGAGCCCGCGGAGTCGTACGCGGACATCGCCCGGCACACGATCGCGGGCGAGGTCTCCACGAACAAGGGCGCTGCGCGCGGGCATCTCTACGCCATCATCTTCGACCAGCTTCACATCCTGCCCGGCAATGAGCAGCGCGCGCGCCTGGCTGTCGAGCGATTCGTGTCGACGCGGCTCAAGCCCGGCGACCGCGTCGCCCTCTACGCCGTGCCCGGTCCGGGACCCCAAATCGGCTTGACCGCCGACACCCATCGCATCTCCACCGCCCTCGCGAAGGTGCAGGGCACCGCCGAGCCGCAGATGATCGGCGCGGTCGCCACGATGACCGAGCAGGAGGCGTTCGAGATTGTGCGCGGCAACGAGTTGATCCTGCAGCGCGTTGCTGGCCGCGTGCACGCACAAAACGTTTCAGACACCGTGCGGCGGGCCGGCCTGACGGTCATGACGGGCACGCTGCCGCTCACCGATCTCGTAAAAGAAGACGCGCGCAAGATCGCGAACGCCGCCGACGGCGAGAGCCGGGCCGTTCTCGCCCGGCTCGCTGATATCTTGCGGTCGCTCGGCGTCATGGAAGGACGGAAGACCGTGGTGCTCATCTCAGAAGGATTCCACGGCGATCGTCTCACGCGCGAAATCGAGGACGTCGCCGCGGCCGCTGCCCAGTCCTACAGCGTCGTGACGGCTTTCGACGTGAACCGCCATGAGATCGACGTCACGGCCGCCGAGCCGCTCGAAGCCGATCACGCGTCGACCATCCACGATCGCCTCGCCCCGCTCGGCAGCCTGGCGGCCGAAACCGGGGGCTCTCTCGTCATCGACGCCGGCCAGCATGCCGACCAGGCGCTCGCGGCAGTGGCGGGTCAATCGCAGGATTACTATCTCGTGGGGTTCGCCCCGCGCGACGTGCACGCCAAAGACGCTTATCGGCGCGTCACGATCCGAGTACGGCGCGCCGGAGCGCAAGTCAGCACTCGGACCGGCTTCACGCTGACCGATGCCGCGGCGCGAATGGACCGCTATCAATCGATCGAGCGGGCGCTCGCGGCGCCATATCCACAGCAAGGCCTGCCTTTGCGCTACACAACGTATGTCTTGCGAGGTCAGGCGCCCGGCGCGCACACGGTCATCCTCAGCCTCGAGGCGGAGTTGCCGATCGCCGCCAGTAAGGCGGCGCAAATGGCGGACGTCGTGTTCGTGGTGCGCCAAGCCGCCTCTGGCCGCGTCGCGGCGAGCGGTCGCGACACTTTGCCGCTGCCTTCTCGACGCGACGCCGGCGCCACCAGTGGGACCGGCACCTTTCGCGTTCAATTCGACCTGCCGCCTGGTGATTACCTGATGCGCGCGGTCGTCCGCGAGCCCGGCGGGCTGGTAGGAAGCGCGGACCGCCGTTTCACAGTACGGGCGCTCGACGGCCCATCACTGGAAGCCACCGATCTGCTGCTCAGCCCGGTACGAGGTGAGCTGCCGGTCCGCCCGACGGCGTACACGGGCGACGGCCTGAGCGGCGCGCTCGAGTTGTACGCGCGAACGGCTGCGCAGCTGCAAGAGGCTCGCGTGCTCGTCGAGCTCGTGCCTGTCGGCGACACGTCTGCCCTTGTGTCGGGGACCGCCGAGCTTTCGGACGTGCGAACGACGGCGCGAGGCGTCACGCGGGAAGCTCGTCTCGATCTCCCGCTGCAAGCCATCCCACCTGGCGCATACCTGGCGCGCGCTCGTGTGATGCTCGGCCCTGACACGGTCAGCCAGAGCGTGCGCGAAGTCGATATTCGCCCCGGCCGGCACCCCGCGCCCGACGGCGCAACCGATCGCGAGAACATCGATCGGGAGCCAAACTTCGATCCGCGGGCAATCGCCGAGAGCACGGTCGCGCGCGATTTCATTGCGCGCCTCGAGAACGCTTCGTCGCCGGCGCTGGCCGACGCGAAGCTGGGCGTCGACCGCCTCCGCTCCGCCGACTTCGCGGGGTCGATCAGCGCGCTTGAGTCGGTCCTCCAGGCTGAAACCCGCAATGGCTCAGCCGCGTTTCTTCTTGGGTGGGCTTATCACGGCGCAGGCGAAGATCGACAGGCGATCAGCGCCTGGCGGCGGGCGGTTTTTGTCGATCCGACGCTGGTTTCCGCGCATCTCGCACTGGCCGATATCTATGAACGCCTGTCGCAGCCCGCGCTCGCCGCTCAGGCGCTGCGCGCCGGCCTGACCGCGCTCCCTCAGTCACCCGAGCTGCTCGATCGCTTGGCACGCCTGGGTCAGAAATGATCCCGCAAATGATCCTGGCGATGTTCCAGAAGTGATCTCTGAATGATTCGCGACGCCCTCTCGATGATATGCATTGCGGTGTCCCTTGTGGCCACCGGCGTATTCCAAGCGTCTCCGCCGAACGTGCTGCTTATCACGCTCGACACCGTGCGCGCCGATCACATTGGCGCGTATGGGTACACGAAGGGCGCCACGCCTACGATCGATCGTCTCGCTCGGGAAGGCGTGCGCTTCGCGGACGCGACTTCACAGGCGCCGTTGACGGGGCCCGCCCACGCCGCGCTGCTCACTGGCCGGTACCCCGCACGCATGGGCGTCCGCGACAATGCCACGACGCCGATCCCCGGTGGCGCCACAACGATCGCGGAGCTGTTCAAGGCGCAGGGCTACCACACCGGCGGATTCGTCGGAGCGTTCATCCTGGGTGCCGAGTACGGCTTCGGCCGCGGATTCGACACCTTCGACGCCACGTTCTCCAAGTTCACGGCCGGGAGCAAACTTCAGGCCCAGCGACGATGCGGGGAAGTCACCGACACGGCCACCAGGTGGCTGCACACGGCCGGCCACCCGTTCTTCGCGTGGATACACCTATACGACGCGCACACGCCTTACGATGCGCCCGCCCCGTTTCGCGCGCGCTTCGCCGCCACGCCTTATGACGGGGAGATCGCTTACGTCGACAGCTGCGTTTCCCGGGTCGTCGCCGCGCTCGAAGAGACCGGACAGCTCGATCGGACTGCGATTTCGGTCATTGCCGATCATGGAGAGGGCCTGGGCGACCACGGCGAGGCTGAACACGGGCTCTTCCTCTACGACTCCGTGTTGAAGGTGCCTTGGATTCTACGATTGCCGGGGCGCGACCGAGCGGGCTCCGCTGGCTCTCCAAGTCGCGCTGCCGGCCCCGGCACGGTCATCGACACGCAAGTCCGCGGAATCGACGTGGCGCCGACGCTCGCGGCAATCGCCGGCATCACGATGACGAACGTCGACGGCGAGAGCGCCCTGTCCACACCACGAGACACGCCCCCGTCGTACGCTGAAACGTACTATCCCAAATGGCATTTCGGGTGGAGCGAGCTGAAATCCGTCCGCGTTGGCGACTGGAAATACATTGACGCGCCCAAACCGGAGCTCTATGACCTGCGCGCCGACCCGGGCGAGAAGCGCAACACGATAGACGCACGCACCGCGCTCGCGGCCGGCCTTTCGAACGAGCTCAACAAAGTTCAAAGCGGCTTCGGTCCGGCCGCCACAATCGACGCGCCGCAGCCAGATCCTGAGACGCTGGCGCGCCTCCGTAGCCTGGGGTACGTCGGCATCGCAGCGTCGCCCCCCGGCTCGGCTGGCGTCCGCGGCGCGGATCCCAAGGACATGGTTCCGAAGCTGGAACTGTTTCGCACGGGCATCAGCGCCGCGATGACTGCTCTCGACCGCCGCACGCCGGACGTGGCGATCGCCGAGCTGAAGAAGCTCGTGGGCATCAACGATCGCTCGTACGAGCTCCACCTCTTCCTCGGCGACGCCTATGCGGCCAAGCGCGAGTTCGAGACGGCGCTTGGTGAGTACGACGCCGCCATGACGCTCAACCCGCAGAGCAGCGCGCCGCTCATCTCGCAGGCCCGCGTGTACCTGGCCCTGGGCGATGTCGCGCGGGCCCAACAGAAAATCGATGGCGCCGCGCGCATCGAGCCGGGCAGCAGCGAAGCGGCGATTGTCCGGGGATCAATTCTCGAGAAGCAGGGGCGCGGCACCGACGCGCTGGCGCAATACGACCAGGCGGTGCACGCGAACGGCTCCGACGCCCAGGCCCGCGCGAGTCTCGCCAGCCTCGCGATGCGACTGCGTCAGTTTGACGCAGCCAAGCCTCAGTTCGAGAAGCTGCTCGATATGGGATATCGTCCGTCGCGGATGCACTTCGGCCTCGCTCAGATCGCCGAGGCGCAAGGCGACACGAGGAAGGCGCTTGCGGAGTACCGCCTGGCCCTGCAGTCCGAGCCTGGACTCTCCGAGGCGAAAGCCGCAGTGGCGCGCCTGGGAGGTCAATGAGGTTCCCCAATGAGGTCAACGATGACGCGCCGGATAGTGAGCCCGTTGGCCGTCATGATGCTGCCCGCGCTCACGACGCTTCAGGCCTTCCGCGGGTTCCAGGTGGGAGGGACCCCTGGAGGACTCGCTGTCGGTGCTCGAGTGCTCACAGTGGCCGCGCCAGTGCCCATCGCCGAGCTCGACTTGGGCAAGATGAAGGGCGGCCTGACTCGGCTCGCATGGTCCTCCGACGGCGCCGACTTCTACGTGCAGACGATTGAGCGCGATCGGACGGGCCACGTCAAAGCCACTCGCCACTACATCGTCTCGAACTCGTCGATGTCGGTGAAGGACATCGCCGAAGAACCCGCATGGGCCGCGAAGTACTGGGAATGGAAGTCCGCGCAGTCGTCGCCCGCGTCGCAACTCAAGATCACGGTGGAAGGCCCACGCCGCGAAACCAAGCGAACCACTGCCGCTCCGACCGGCGGCGTGCTGGCCAAAGGTGGCTCCGCCGATCCGAGCGCCGGCACGACGGTCAGCGACGTGGCGGCGGCGGTGGATCAGAGCCAGGTTCAGATGATCTATACATTGAAGCTCGGAAATGAAGCGCTCGGCGAGTGGATCAACGAGCCGGTCATCCCTGGCGTCAATTTCAGTTGGGCCCCCGCGCCGCTCGCGTTCCTGGCATTCACCAAGCGTGACGGCGGCCCCATCATGGTCCTGGATGAAGCCGGCAACAAGCAGCAGCTCGCCGGCGCGAAGTCCGCCTTCTTTCCGGCATGGTCGGGCGACGGGAAGCGACTGGCCTGGCTCGAGCGGAGAGACAAAAAGCGGTATATCCTCACCGCCGCGGATGTCTCGCTGCTGCAGCCGTGAGGGCTGCCGTCAAGCGAAGTTCAAGCTGATGCGTGGAATCGTTCCCGCGGTCCTCGTAGGCACAGTTGTCGTCGCCCCGACTATCGCCGCGGCCGAGCAGCCTTCGCCACCGCCGGTCTTTCGCGCCACTGCGGATCTCGTCGAAGTGGACGTCGTCGTCCACGGCAGAAACGGCGCCTTCGTGTCCGATCTGTCCATTGATGATTTCGCCATTGAGGACGCGGGCCAGCCGCAGCGCATTCAACAGTTCTACTTGCACGTGAGCGATGCCGCCGGCCGGCCGCTCGCCGCCGCTCCACGACAGCTCAGCGAATCGCCGCCGACCGCCAATTCCGCTCGCACCTTCGTCGTGGTGTTCGACGACGCGCATCTCACGCCCGCAGGCTTCAAGCAAACGCAGAGCGCCGCACAAGCGCTGTTCTCGAAGGAGTTCAGGATCGGCGACCTGGGCGGCGTCGTCGTCGCGGGACGGATGGTCAACGGCAGGCTGACGACCGATCGCGATGAGCTGTTGAAGGCCGTGAAAGACGTCAAGCCAAACGCCAACAAGAGCTCTCGTCTGCGGAGCGAGCGCGAATGGCCGCGCCTCAGCGAGATCGAAGCGGTTCGCATCACGTTCGACTCCGACCGCGATGTGCTCGACGTCGCACTGCGGCGGGCGTGTGCCGACGATCCTTCCTACTGCCGTGTCGGCGATCCAGAGCTGCCGGTGCGGTCCAAGGCCTCGGCTTTGGCGGAGTCCGCCACGGCCGAGAGCGGGCAGACGCTTCAGGCGCTGCGAGCCGTTGGAAATGGGCTTGCCAAGCTGCCGGGCCGCAAAATCGTGCTGTTGATGTCCGAAGGATTCATCGCCGAACAGTCCTGGCCGATGGTTCAGGAGGTCGTCGCGCTCGCAGCTCGCGCCAACTTTCGGTTCTACACGCTCGATGCGCGAGGGCAGGACCGGGCGTTGACCTCCGTCTCAGTCGATGCGTCTGCGCCGGACGACGCGGAGGCCCGCGTGCTGGAACAGATCGATTCCGGCGGCGACTCCATCAACAGCCTGGCCGTGGATACCGGAGGATTCGTCGTTCGCA
>Ga0306922_10001273_pt1 | contig 22495 bp, 19 predicted proteins | sample sta12Cox44000082_FD_203758 | JGI IMG/M metagenome (GOLD analysis project Ga0306922, IMG submission 203758) | Lab enrichment of tropical soil microbial communities from Luquillo Experimental Forest, Puerto Rico - statoxic.12C.oxic.44.000.082 (v2)... | ecosystem: Environmental > Terrestrial >... | reverse complement strand
GCCGTGAATACGTTCCCGGGCCTTGTACACACCGCCCGTCACATCACGAAAGTGAGCTGTACTAGAAGTCGCCGCGCTGACCGCAAGGAGGCAGGCGCCTAAGGTATGACTCATGATTGGGGTGAAGTCGTAACAAGGTAGCCGTAGGAGAACCTGCGGCTGGATCACCTCCTTTCTAAAGATAGAGCTAGCTCAGCCTGCTATGGTGTGCAGGCAATGCTGGCCAACGCAGCCGAAGCTCTCACGGGCTTCCATGCTGCAATCGTTCGAAGCTCTTCCGCTACGGCGGAAGAGAGTTACTCGCTTCCCGTTTTCGGCTCCGGCTGAGAACGCGGCGAACGGACTCTGGCAAATTGTATTAGTTGTCTTCAACGAGATCCGCAAACGACCAAGGGCTCCGATGAAAGTCGGGGCCCTTTTTCTTTTTCTAGTCACGCTTGCGCAATGACGCCAGGTCTCTTATCGTGGTCGGGTGACCCGCCCTGGCCGGGATTGTCTTAGGCCCTCCCTCCCGCTCTGAATCCAAGGAGAACAAAACCATGAACTACAGAAACGTCTGCATCACGGGACTGCTTGCCGCGTGCCTAGCTCTTGCGGGAGTTGTCGTCGCCCAGCGCTCCAATATTGACCCTTCGCTCCACCCGAGCCTCGCCGAGGCACAGCAGCACATCCTGGAAGCTTCGAAGAAGATCCGCGAGGCTCACGAACGAGACAAGAGCGATTTGGGCGGCCATGCCGAGAAGGCCATCCAACTGCTCGATCAGGCGAGCATGGAAGTGAAAACAGCGTCCGAGCTCGAACACGCTTCCCACAAATAGCCCTCGCAGCCCAGCCCACCTTACCGGCCGCCCGGTTAGGCTACTCGTTATCTCCCCTGGAAAAACCCGGCAACCACGACTTGCTAAGGCTCCCGCGCCTGTCCTATCGTGGCTTACACGAATTCCGTGTCTGAAATTGTCCATCAGACCGACCTGGATTGCGATCTCATCGGCAAGAGACACAAGGAGAATCACTTATGAAGCGGAAAAGCGCGTATGTGGCAGGCGCGCTGGTTGTGTGCCTGGTATTTATCGGAGTAACGTTCGCGCAACGCCCGGAACCCAACATCGACCCGACGCGCCATCCTAACCTGGCCGAAGCCCAGCACCATATCCAGGAGGCGTTTGAAAAGATTGGCGAAGCGCAGCGCGCCAACAAAGATCAACTGGGCGGACACGCCGAGAAGGCCAAGACCCTGCTTGAACAGGCCAGCCGGGAATTGGTTGAAGCGGCCGAGTACGCAAACCACCACCACTGATGGTTGCGCGCGAATCCGATGGGAAGGCCTCCAAGCGTCGACCCGCTCTTCTACCTTCGCCGCTTCAACCAGCCACAGGATTGGGCCCGGCCAGCATCCCCCCGTCGAGCACGACTTCGTGACCGGTCATGAAGGAGGACTTGTCGGAACACATCCAAAGGACCGCTTCGGCGATGTCCATGGGCTGGCCAAAACGACCGATCGGATGCATCGCCAGCAGGCGCTTGTTGGCTTCGAGGTCGCCGAAGGCCCGCTCGGCCATGGCCGTTACAATGACGGCCGGGCATATGGTGTTCACGCGAATGCCGTGTGCCGCCCCTTCCAGCGCCGCGGTGCGCGATAACCCGATCACGGCATGTTTGCTCGCGACGTAGGCCGAAGAACCCGCGTTGCCCATCAACCCGGCCACCGAGGACATGTTCACGATGGCGCCGCCGCCCTGTTTGAGCATCTGCTGCATTTCGTATTTCAGGCAGAGCCACACGCCTTTGACGTTGATGGCGGTTACCTGGTCGAAAATCTCTTCCGGCAGCTCGACGATGGGCGTCCATTTTCCTTCGATGCCGGCGTTGTTGAAAGCCACGTCCAGACGGCCAAACTTTTCGACGGTTTTCTCCACGAACATTTTCACATCGGCGGTTTTGGAAACGTCCCCCTGCAGGAACAGAACTTCGCCGCCTGCGCCGCGGGCGAGCTTGGCAGTTTCATGGCCTTCCTCCGCCCGCCGTCCCGTCAGCACGACCTTGGCACCGTGCCGCGCGAACAGGATGGCGGTATCGCGCCCGATTCCGGACGTACCTCCCGTAATCAATGCGACTTTGCCGGCTAAGCTCTGGTTGGAATTGGTGGACATGAATTTTCTCCGTGGCGGATGCCCGTTCGGGCCAACCCGCAGTTTCGCTCGTTCTACGTTTTTCCCTGCATGCGTGGCCGAGGGTTGGCGGTTTCAGGCGGTCTTCTTGCGGAATAGACGATAGATGGCGAGCAAAACGATTGCGCCGACCACCGACATGATGAAGCCAGCCTTGTCGCCTTCCTGGTACCACCCGATGCGAACGCCGATGAAGGTGGCCAGGAGAGAGCCGGCGATTCCTAGGAACATGGTGACAATAATTCCCCCCGGGTCTTTGCCAGGCATGATCAGCTTCGCGACCGCTCCCGCAAGCAGGCCGATGAGGCCTTCCCAAATCCAGTGCATAACCAACCCCCGCGGAAATCGATATCGGTATCTGACCGGCGCGAGCGCCCCATGTTTCTAATCGCAAAGGCCTGGAATGTAAAGAAGTCTTTCTCCGGCTCGCTGGCTGGTCCTACCTCCAACTTCTAAACGGCCGAGCGGGCCGGAATCGGCCGCGCCGGCTGCTATCCTAGAAGCGCAAACTCCTGGGAGATGAGACTTGCCGCCGATTCTCAGCGCGCAATCGCTGTCCAAGCGTTATGGCGTGGCAGCGCTGTTTCAGAACATTTCCTTTACCGTTTCCGAACGCGAGCGCATCGGACTGATCGGCCCGAACGGATCGGGAAAGTCCACGCTGCTTGAGATTCTTGCGGGCCGTGTGAAGCCCGATACGGGCGACGTCGCGCTGCGCAAGAGGGCGCGGCTGGCCTCGGTGGTACAAGTATCGGAGTTCGCTCTCGAGGAGACGGTTCGCTCGGTGGTCGAAAGAGCGATGCGGGAAGGCGGCGTGCCGGAGTCCGAACGCGCGGCTCGCTTCGCCGAAGTCCTCGGCCGTGCCGGCTTGGCGGACCCGGACCGCTCCGCGGCATCGCTATCCGGTGGCTGGCGCAAGCGGCTCGCGATTGCCGCGGGGCTGGTCCAGCATCCCGATATCCTGCTGCTCGATGAGCCCACCAACCATCTGGATCTGGCGGGAATCGAGTGGCTTGAGTCGGTGCTGAAGGATGCGCCGTTCGCCTGCGTGGTGGTCAGCCATGACCGCTACTTCCTTGAAAACGTCACCAACACCATGGTCGAGATCAGCCGCAGCTACGAAGACGGCTTTTTGCGCGTCGCAGGGAACTACAGCAAGTTTCTGGAGGCCAAGGAAAGCTATCTTCATGCGCAGCAGAAACGGCATGACGCGCTCGAGAACCGTGTGCACGTCGAACTCGAGTGGCTGCGACGCGGCCCAAAGGCCCGCACCACCAAGGCCAAGGCGCGCATCGACAAGGCCAATGAGCTTATCGGCGAACTGGCCGACCTCAGTTCGCGCAGTCGTCTGGCTGCCGCGCGAATCGACTTCACCGCGACCAATCGCCAGAGCAAACGGCTTGTCGAGCTCGACGGCGTCGGCTGCAAGATCGCGGGTCGAAGTCTATTTGACGAAGTGCGGTTCAGCATCACCTCCGGGATGCGAGTGGGCTTGGTCGGCCCTAACGGCAGCGGCAAAAGCACGCTGCTGCGGCTTCTTCTGGGAGAGATCGAGCCGGCCAGCGGCAGAATCTTGAGGGCCGACAATCTTCGCATGGTCTATTTCGATCAGAACCGCCGCCTCGAGCCCGAGGTTCTGCTGAAACGCGCCCTCGCACCCGACAGCGACTCGGTCATCTACCAGAACAAAGCGGTCCATGTGGCGTCGTGGGCCGCGCGGTTCCTGTTCACCGGAGAGGATCTTAACCGTCCCGTTGGCCGCCTCTCGGGCGGAGAACGGGCGCGCGTGCTGATCGCGCAACTGATGCTTCAGCCCGCCGACGTGCTTCTGCTGGACGAGCCCACAAACGACCTCGACATACCGACGCTTGAAATCCTCGAGGAAAATCTCCTGGAGTTCCCGGGAGCGCTGGTTTTGGTGACGCACGACCGCTTTTTGCTGGACCGGGTTTCGACGGTGGTGTTCGGGCTCGACGGGCTCGGCGGCTCGGAGCGCTTCGCCGACTATTTGCAGTGGGAGGAATGGCGCGAAGCGAGAGCAGCCGCGGGCAAGGCCCCGTCCTCCGAGCCCGGGCCAAACCAAGGCCTGGAGCCCCGGCGTGCAGCGGGCCTGCCGCCCAGCAAACCCGCCAAGAGGAGACTCACTTACAAGGAAGCCCGTGAACTCGAGTTGATGGAGCAGAACATCGCGGCCGCGGAAGCTGCTTTGGCGGAGAAGGCGGCGGCGTTGAACCATCCCGAGGTGGCAAGCGACGGAGCGAAACTCCACGCCGCCAGCCTTGCCTTGGATCGCGCCCAGAAGACCGTGGACGCGCTCTATTCCCGCTGGGCCGAACTTGAAGCCAAAGCCTCTTGAGCATGGTTTCTGGAAGCCGCGTGCCAAGACAAAGCCCCTCTCAAAAAGTGAGGCGACCTCGCCGGTCGCCCCACCGTTTTGCCACCAAACCTGCCAGGTCTAGATTCCGCCGGCGTTGCGCACCTTCTGGACCTCGCTGCGTACGCCGTCGCTGCCCTTTTCCGAATAGAGGATCATGAGCCGCTCGGCAGTCAGGAAGCTGAAAACCGGATTGCGGAAAGTGAGCAGATAGTTGGCGTCGGCCGGGTCGTAACCGAACTCCGGAGCCAGAGTCTGCAGAATCGCATTCACAGCGACGACTGCTGGGCCGGAGTAGGTGAAGTCGGCGTCGGAGAGATTGTGCAAGGCGTATTCGGCCAGCACGTTGGTCTGCCCGGCGTTTGCCAGGTCCACAGGGTTGGCCAGCTGCCGCAGCGCCGGGAGCCGGAAGTGGCCGGCCTTGTCCACCATCAGGTAGCCTTTCGCGACCGGATCAATTCCGGCGATGATTGCCGCGGCACGCAGCCAGTTCACCACTTTGTATTCGTTGCCGCCGGTGGGCGCCGAGTGCGCGGATGCCTGCGTAATCACGAAGGCTGGACTGAGGCCGCGCGCCATGGCTTCGGCGACGCCGATAATGTGATGTCCGCCGGTGCGCGAATCGCCGGGAAGGCCGTTGTTGTCGGTGGCTCCAAAGCCGCCGAAGTTCAGCTCCGTGAATTCACTGCCGTTTGCGTTCCACTGGAACACCATCGGTTTGCCCCAGTCATGCCAGAGCGGGGCGGCGAGGATGAGGTCTTCGTCGATGAAGATGTTCGTATCGCCGTTGCCTTCGGGCGCCGCAAAACGACCCTGGTCCTCCTTCGGAACGGTCGGCAGGCCGCCCCTCCCGCCCTGGTGCCCGTATATCTGGCGATACTCTTCGGCCAGATGGACGTCGGCGACGTCGTTATTGCTTTCATGGACGACCAAGCCGCCGGGATAAGAATGGTGTCCGTTCACCGAGCTGCTGCCGGGGGCCGAGAAAAACGCCTGCGGAAACTTGGGGCAGGCCGAGCCGTCGTTGCTTACCGGCGGAAACACGCCCGCCTTCACGCCGCCCACGATGGAGGCGGCGTCGGCCGGGTTTACCAGACCTTGCGCCGCGAGCGCGGCGATGATTGCGTCCTTTTCTGCCTCGGTCCGATGAGCCCGATGGCGGATGCAGGTGTCGCCCAGCGCGTCCAGCGTCTCCTTACGCAGAGTCGCATCCTCGATTCGCTGTGCTTGGCTAAGCAAAAATTGATAAGCCGACTGTACGATCGGCGATTTCTGGGCCAGCGCGATCGCGGCTGCATTGCCCGCTCCCGGCTTGGTTTGATCGTCGGCGAACGCCCCGTTTGCACAGAGCGTGCCGCTCGACAGAATGATGCCTGCGCAAATCCATGATTTCCAAGATTTCATAAGACTCCTCGCCAGAAAGAAGGCTTTTGCATTGCCTTCGCGAGGCTAGGCGGGCCGTGTTAGGGAGCAATGAACCGGGGGTGAATTACCGGTCAAGCCCGGCAAATAAAATTTCGCCGATTTGTAAAGACGTTGTCTGGAGCCTAGAAAGCGCGCGCTGCAGCAGCGGCGGAGGCCCACGCCCACTGAAAATTGAATCCCCCGAGGTGGCCTGTGACGTCGACGACTTCCCCGATGAAAAACAGTCCCGACACTTTGCGCGATTCCATGGTCTTGCTGGACAGCTCGTCGGTATCCACTCCGCCTGCCGTGACTTCGGCCTTTTCATACCCTTCCGTATCTACGGGCGTCAGACTCCACGCGTGCACTGATTTCTCGAACTTTTCCAGGCCAACGTTGCTGAGCGCCTCCGGCGGATTGCGCTCTACCCAGCGTTCGGCGAACCGTTTCGGCAAGATGCCTTGGAATGCGTCGTATACGGCGGAGAGGTTCCGAGCTCCGGCCTTGCGAATCCCCGCCGTCAGCAGGCGCTCCGGCGCCAAGTCGAGTGAGATGGGCTTGCCGGGCCTCCAATGAGAAGAGGCCTGCAGAATGGCCGGTCCGCTAAGTCCGCGATGCGTGATCAGCATCTTTTCTCGAAATGCCGCTCCGTTCACGCTGGCAATGACCTCGGCAGATACGCCAGCCAGATCGCAGTAGGCCTTCCGGTCCGTCCCACCGAGCACCAGCGGCACCAGCGCAGCCCGCGTCGGCTGAATCCTCAAACCAAACTGGCGTGCCAGTCGGTACCCGAGGTCGGTCGCCCCCATTTTGGGGACGGACAATCCACCGGTCGCGACGACCAAAATGCCTGCGCGGTACTCCTCGTTTTCAGTGCAAACCGCGAACTCCGTACACTTCCGCACTTCCCCGATCTGCTGGCCCGGAAAGACCTGCACCCCTCCTTGCCGGCATTCCGATTCGAGCAACCCCGTGATGTCCTGAGCCGAGCGGTCGCAAAACAGCTGTCCCAGGGTCTTTTCGTGGTAAGGGATCCGGTAGCTCTCGACCAAAGCGATGAAGTCCGCGGGAGTGAAGCGAGCCAGGGCCGACTTGGCAAAGTGCGGATTGGCCGAGAGAAAGTTCTCCGGCGCGCAGTGTACATTGGTGAAATTGCAGCGGCCGCCGCCTGAAATCAGGATCTTGTTGCCGGGCCGGAGGGAGCGCTCGATCACGCCTACCCGGCGGCCGCGCTTGCCGGCCGTGGCAGCGCAAAATAGGCCCGCAGCTCCCGCACCCAGAACCAAGACATCAAATCGGCGGCTCATGTAGAACCGGTATTGTCTCAGGTTTTGCTCGGGCGGACCTCGCCGTCCGGTCGTCGACGGTTTCTAACGAAAAAACGGAGGGAGGAGAAAGTCGCGGGGAAACGGAATCGGGACAGACCAGGTCGGGGCGCGGACGGCCCGCGCCCGACCGAAAGTCAGCTTAGTGCGTGCACTTGGGAAACAACGTGACCAGCACCATCAGATCCGACAACGTGAACAGCCACTGATCGGCCTGCGCACCCGCCGCTTCTGCGGCACGCGCGATGAAGCCCAAATGGCGGCTCTTGGCGAAGTTGTGGATATGGTCGACGCAAATCCCCGTCAGGCTTGCGACTTCCGAGTCGGTGAAGATCTTTTGGCTCGACTTTACGGTAACCATGGTCTTGCTCCTGGACCGCGCTTCGCTGCCTCTTTCATCCCTACTGGTGTAACACCAGCATTCGATGCTAGTTGCAATCTAAACGCTGCTCTTTTTCCGAGCAATAGTCGTTCCGTTCTCTTTGGCGCAAAACTCTGGGGCTAGTACTTTTCCCGTAGAGGCTGGAAATCGCCTCTATTTTCTGCCTTATTGCGGCATGGAGGCGGTACTAGGCGCGGGCAGGTGGTCGGACTTCCGTGAGGTTCAAACCTACAGTAAACCTCTTAATTCCGCGAAGTTGCTACACCTTTTCGTAGATTTTGCGCAATCTCCAACATTTGTTTGCTGTGGCGGATTTCGTGAGCCGCGATGAATCGGAACCAGCCGTAGAAATTCAGTCGTCCGAGATACGGATGTCTCCAGCCATAAGCCCTCAGGTCGCGATGCCGTGTCTCCTCGAGGAACGCCAGTGTCCTTTCACGTACACTTTGCAGCTCGGCGAGCATGGTTTCTTTGGCGGCAAGCTCCGTCGATGGCGTCACGATCGCCGGCACCTTGCGCCTAACCACGCGCGCTTCAACCAAAGCCAGAGGAAGGTGTAGCCGCTTGTAGAGAGGTACGGGCAAAGGCGCTTTTCGGATGATCCGGCTGGCGTAGCCGCGGACGCCGCGCTCGACGTCAGAAAGGTGCGCAACAAGCTCGCCGGCCGACCAGCATCCAGGCTGCGGTTGCTCGCGCCACAGCTGGACTGCGATCGCGTCGGCAGCCCGCAAGAACTCGGCTTGAGCGCAAGCCAGCTTGCCAAGAATAGGTTGCAGGTCTCTCACGGCTCTTGCCGTGAGTTTATCCTCTCGGGGCCCACAGGTCGAAGAAAAGCAATCTTCCGTTCATAGGCGTGGTCGGCGCTGCTTAAGCCGATGTGGTGCATTTCATGAGCCACGGTGTTCAGAAAGGCTTGTCAGGATGGCCAGCACGGCGTCGGCTTTGCTGAAGTCAGCGTGAATCTCGACGCGGGCCGCTTCGTCGGCGCCGACTGGCTCGCGCGCGGCGCAGGCCGTCCAAGAATTGCAAGCAATAAGGGATCGGGCAAAACGACATCCTGGTTCGACGGACCGATTTTCCAGGGGTTAGGCGGAAACTAGATTTGCTTTGGATGCGGCGGGCCACCCACGCGGGGGGTTGACGGCCGGAATCGTGACGGTCTAGAGGTTGGCGCCGCCAGCCTGCTCGAATGCGTGGGCGAGTTGGAGGATGCGCGATTCAGCAAAGGCAGGTCCGAACAGCTGTAAGCCGACCGGCAGCGTGCCGCAAATCTTGCCGCAAGGCACCGAGATCCCCGGGACGCCGGAAAGGGAGCCGGTGACGGTGTAAATGTCGGCGAGATACATTTGCAGTGGATCATCGGTCTTTTCGCCGAGCTTGAAGGCCGGAATCGGAGACGTGGGTGTGACGATCACGTCGACCTCTGCGAAGGCCTCGCGGAAATCCCGGGCGATCAGCGCGCGTACTTTTTGGCCCTTCAGGTAGTAGGCGTCATAGTAGCCCGCCGACAGCACGTAGGTGCCAAGCACAATGCGACGCTTCACTTCGGCACCGAAGCCAGCGCCACGGGTCTTGCGATACATGCTGAGCAGTGTCGGTTCGTCAACGCGCAGGCCATAGCGAACGCCGTCATAACGCGCGAGGTTCGAACTGGCCTCCGCCGTGGCGATGATGTAATAGGTCGCGATGGCGTAGTCGGTGTGCGGCATGCGAATGTCCACCGGTTCGCAGCCGAGCTCCTTCAGCAGCTCAATTCCTTTTTCCACTTTGTCGCGCACCCCCGAATCCATCCCCTCGCGGAAATAGTCGCGCGGGATGCCAATTCGCATGCCCTTTACCGGTCGGGTGATTTCATGCGTATAAGTCGGCACAGGGGTGGTGGTGGAAGTGGAGTCGTTCGGATCGCGGCCGGCAATGGTCTCTAGTATGGCGGCAACGTCTTTCACGCAGTTTCCGAACGGGCCAATGCGATCGAGCGAGGAAGCAAACGCGATCAGGCCGTAGCGGGAGACGCGGCCGTAGCTTCCCATCATGGCCGGGATGCCGCAGAGCGCGCCGGGCTGGCGGATGGAACCGCCGGTATCGGTGCCGAGCGAAGCTACGGCCAACCCGGCGGCCACTGCCGCCGCCGAGCCGCCGCTCGACCCGCCAGGAACGCGGTCGGGGGCGGCGGGGTTTTTCACGGCGCCGTAGGCCGAGTTCTCGTTCGAACTGCCCATGGCAAATTCATCGCAGTTGGTCTTGCCCAAAATGACGGCGCCGGCTTCCTCGAGCTTGGTGACAGCGGTTGCATCGTAAGGAGGAACATAGTTCTGCAGAATTTTGGAGCCGCAGGTGGTAACCGTGCCGCGGGTGCTGATGACGTCTTTGATGGCGACGGGCACTCCGCCGAGCGGGGGCAGAGCCTTGCCTAGAGCAACCAGCGCATCGATTTTGTCGGCTTGTGCGTAGGCGCGCTCGGGCGAGAGCGCCAAATAGGCGTTCAGCTCCGGGTTGCGCGAGTCGATCCGTTTATAGAACTCTGCCGTCAGTTCGCGCGCGGAAACCTTCTTCGCCGCAAGCGCGGATTTGACGCTATCGATGGTCCAAGTGGTCATTCGATCTTTGGCTCGGCCTTTTCTTGCCGTCCCCGCCGGGGCGTTCCTGATGGCGCTGCCAACCTGCCCTCTACCAGGGCGCGGCTATGCCGCCTATCTCTCGATCACTTTGGGCACGCGGAAGAAGGGGGGATCGGGGTCGGGAGCCTGAGGCAAGATTTCTGCCGCAATCCCGCAGGGAGCAACGGTATCCTCGCGCAGCGTGGCGTCGGCGGTCTGGTCCAAAGTCAAAACCTGCGCCATGGGCTCCACGTTCGCGGTATCCAACTGGTTGAGCTTGCCAATGTATTCCAGGATTTCATCAATCTGCGCGCGGTAGGTTTCAAGTTCTGTCTCGCTCAACTCGAGATAGGCCAGTTCCGCCACCCGAACCACATCTTCACGGGAAATTTTCATCTTGGCGATTCTAGCATACGCGGCAGAAGGCCAAAGGAGGCCCGCACCTGATGGGGGCAGGCTTACTTGTCTTGGGAACTTGTCCTTGTGGCCGTCAAGAGGGCATTCGGCGCGCGGAATCAACGGCGCGGCGGGAGCAGGCCATCCCATTTGGGTTCGACGGCATATCGGGTGTGATCCTGCCATGGTCCGCGCGCCAGCCCGTTCAAGTCCCAGACCACCCTCCCGGCGCGCAGGGTAAGCTCGCAAACCAGTTTTTGCGAACCCTCCATGCGGCCGCCGAGGCTGTCGACAAAACCGAACTTTCCCTGCTCAAGGCGAAGCACGGCGACGTCCGCCTCCGATCCGACCGAGAGCGAGCCGAGATCCTCATGGTGAATCTCTTTCGCCGGTTGCCAGGCGGAGCGCGCGATCACGTCGGGAAGCGACATCCCGAGATTCAAGAATTTGGACATGACGTTGGTCATCTCTTTCATTCCGGCGTTCATGCTGCCGATGTGCAGGTCGGTTGAAATCGAATTGGGCAAAAACCCTTGCCCGACCGCAGGCACGGCCTGGTTGAAAGCGAAGCTGCCGCCGCCGTGCCCTACATCGAAGATCACGCCGCGTTTTTGTGCCTCAAACAGATAACTGTTCACGCGGCCGTTAGGATCCAGCATGGGAATGAAGTCGATATACATGTGGGTCGAAATATCACCCGGACGCAGCCGCTTGGAAACCAAATCCGGGTAGGGACGCTCGGGCCGGAAGTTCCCGAAGTCCACCATCACCGGCAGCGTGGCCAGCTTGCCTGCCTCGAGCGCGCGATCGACGGAGGTCCACTCGGGTCCTTCAAAGTGAGCGGTCTTGAAGCCCACGATGATGGTGGGAAACCTTTTTGCCATCTCCGCGGCGGCGGTAGGGTCCATCTGGGCGGTGTCCTGTTCGACCTTGCCGCCCATTCCCGCACCCACAATATTCAGGAAGGCCAGAACGCGGGTTTTCGAACGATCGATGATGCGGTCTTTGAAGTCCGGGAAATTGCGCCAGCCCGAGCTGCCGGCGTCGGCCACGGTTGTCACGCAGCTGCGAAAGGTAAATCCGTCCGGATAAACGCTGTTATCGCCGTCATAAGCGCCGCGCAGCCCGGTGCCGGCGTAAACGTGGGTATGAATGTCGACCAACCCGGGCGTTACGATCAGGCCGCCCAAATCGATGATCTTATCGGCTTTCGAGGGATCGATCTTCCTTTCGACAGCGGCAATTTTGTGGTCCAGAATTCCGACGTCCATGACCGCGTCGATGTTGTTCCGGGAATCGATTACGCGCCCGCCCTTTAGCACGAGGTCGAAGCGTTGTTGTGCCAGGAGGGCTGACGGGACAAGCAGGAAGGCAAGAATTTGAACAAGTCTCAAGGGCAGCAAACCTCGGCTCTTTCGGGAATATCACCTACACCGTTGCCGACAACCGCGACGTCCAGTTTGGCCTAAAGCTGGTCTTCTAGAGCGAAAGCTTTTTGCCGAGAAGTTCACCCCCTAAACCCCGGAGAAAAGGCGTTCGGAGGCAAAAGCGCCGGCGCCTTTTCCCTTGCCTCGGCCCTTCACCGGCGACTTGACGGTGCAGACGGAATTGAGCCTCGGCGGCCATTCGCTCTGGTAGAATTCGTCGCGTCTGCAGCCGTTCCGATCGAAAGGCAGGGCCATGATCGACCGCCGTCAATTCGTGCAGCGTACCTGCCTCGGCGGCCTGGCACTCTATCTCGACCACTGGGCGACGTCGCCCGCTTACGGACAGGACCTGATTCCGCCGGCGCCGCCCATTCATGTCAACGAACCGGCGGTAAGCGAGCGGTCGCCTCTAGGCATGCCCGGACTCTTTCCCGGCCGGGTGGTTGAGATACAAAATTCGCAAGCGATTTTGAACAACCGTGTTTCCGAGTCTGTGATCCGCCAAATGCTGGAGCGGGCGCTGCGTGAACTGACCGGAACCGAGGACGCGCGCGAAGCGTGGAGCAAGTTTGTCGAGCCCAAGGATGTTGTCGGCATCAAGATCAATCCCTCTGGGGCTCCGGCCTGTTGTTCTTCGCCCGAAATCGTGAGTGAGATTGTGGCCGGAGTACACTCGGTCGGAGTTCCCCTCGAGAACATCCGCGTATACGATCGCTACGCCTATGAAATCGATATTGGCAGCTACCAAGCTCTGGTGCCCTTGGGAGTGCGCGTCGTGGGCGTCGAAGACAGGAGGCTCGGTGTCTCGGGTTACGACCCCGACATCTATTGCGAAGCGAATTTCTTTGGCGAGTGGGAGACGCGCTCCTACATGGCCAGCATCGTTTCCTCCGGCCTCACCAAGATCATCAACGTTCCCACGATGAAAGATCACTCCGCGGCCGGGGTCACCGGTTGCCTCAAGAATCTTGGCTACGGAACGTTCAACAATGTGGACCGCTCGCACCGCCGTCCCTTTTCGTTTACCGACCCGCTGATCGGAGTGATGTGTTCGGTCGAACCGCTGCGCTCGAAGGCGGTGCTGCACGTCATGGACGGCATGAGAATGCTGTGGCACGGCGGGCCGCTCAGTCAGAATGCCAAGTTCATTTTTCCCGCGGGAATCCTGATGGTCGGAACCGACCCGGTGGCCATGGACACGATTGAGCTCGAAAAAATTGAGGCGAAGCGCCTGGAGGAACGCGCGCCAAGCGTCTGGTCGCGGGATCCGAAGAGCCTGACCGAAAATGGCGGCGAATTCTATGAGGATGCCACCAAGAACCTGTACTACCGCCAGCCGCATCACATAGCCGCTGCGGGGGCGCGCGGATTGGGTATTTCTGACGTGAAGCGAATCGATCATCGGGTGCTCGGTGCCGGCTGATCGCGGGACGCGAATCGTCGCGAGGTGCGGATAACTTGACTGACGGCGACTGGCCCATGTTGCTTTTTGACAACGCGCGCAGCGGCGGACAACCGCCGCGGCCATGGCGAGCTCCGCAGAAATCTCTTTGGCAAACCAGGGTTGCGGGATGGGTGAGGAGCGCGCCGGTTTTACAGGCCGGACTCCTGTATGTCGCGTCGCAGGGCGGGCATCTCACGGCGCTCGATGCCCGCACCGGCATGGAGCGCTGGCGCTTCAAGTCGGCCGCCCCGATTCAATCAACCCCTTCGCTCAGTGCCGGCCATGTTCTTGTGACTTCTAACGACGGCACGCTGTATGCGATCGATTCAACCAGCGGCGCAAAGCGTTGGCAGCTGACCACGGGGGCGGAGACTTGGGCTTCCCCGATTGTCGCCAACGGCACGGTCTTCTTTGGCGGCGCCGATGGCCGCATGCACGCGGTGAATTTTGCCAGCGGCGCCGAGCGGTGGAAGCGGGAGTTGGGCGGCAAGGTCTGCTCGACGGCCTGTGTTGCCGGGCAGCGCCTGTTTGTAGGCACGGGCGACGCGAACGTATTTTGCATGGATGTAACATCGGGCGAAATTCTCTGGAAAACGCCCACCGTAAAAGGCATCGACAGTTCACCCGCGGTTGCCAACGAAACTCTCTTCTTGGGCTCGCTCGATTTCTTCCTGTATGCCATGGACACGACGAGCGGCGCGGTTCGTTGGAAATACGAAGCCGAGTTGGGCATCAGTTCTTCGCCCGCCGTTTCGGGCAATCTGGTGGTTTTCGGATGCAAGGCCGGAATGCTGCGCGCGCTCAACGCGCAGACGGGAAAGCTTGTATGGGCGCAGCCTCTCGGTCAAGCCATCACCGCGCCGCCGGTAATCAGCGGAAGCACGGTCTGGATCCAATCTGGAATCACCCACGCCCTGAACCTGGCTGACGGCAAGGTCCTCTGGTGGGCGCGCCTTGGTTCCTCCCTGCAATCTGCTCCCGCCATCGCGGATTCGGCGGTTTACTTGACCAGCATGGAAGGCGACGTCTATGCGCTGGCCTAGGTCTGTGGCGCCGGCATCGTTGAGCTTGGCGATGCTGTTTACGACGACGGTGCGTCCGTCCCCGGCCGGCGCCTACGTTCACCAGAAACGCTATGCCATGGGAACGGTCTTTGAAATCGTCATTTACGACGAAGACTTGTCGCGCGCGGACGCTGCAGCCCGGGCTGCCCTCGATGAAGCCGTCCGCCTTGACTCGGTGATGAGCAACTACAAGCCGGATAGCGAGTTGAGCCGCATGAACCGGAGCGCGCACGGCGAGCCAGCGCCGATTTCGCACGAACTTTACGAGGTCATCGAGCGGTCCCTGTTCTATTCCCGGATTTCCGGCGGCCAGTTCGATATCAGCGTGGGGCCGGTGGTCGATCTTTGGAAAGCGGCTCTAGCCGGCGATTCACCGCCTAGTGCCGCCGACCAGGCCGCCGCGCTCCGCTGTGTCGGCTATCAGAAAATCGAATTGCTGCCGCCCGACCACATTCAATTTCATTCCGATTGCATGCGACTCGATTTGGGAGGGATCGGCAAGGGATATGCGGTCGATCGCATGGCGGAACTGCTGAACGCGCGAGGTATTCACCGCGCTTATATCGATTCGGGCGGCAGCACGATCTATGCGCTAGGCGCGCCGCCACGAGCAAGCGCTTGGAGCGTCCGCTTGCGTGACCCGTCCGGTAAGCTCCACCCGCAAATCCTGCTGACGAATAGCAGTGTCTCTACTTCTGAGCAGAGCGCGCCGAGCCTGCTCCGAGGAGACAAGCCGGGGCATATCGTGGTTCCCGGCACCGGAAAGCCGCTCGACACGCGGTATGCCGTCAGCGTTAAGGCGGCATCGGCCACCGACTCCGATGCGCTCTCAACCACTTTGCTGTTACTAGGCCCGACGAAAGGCGCGGCCCTGCTCAAGACCCTGCACGGGGTCTCGGCCATTTGGATCGACTCGGATGGCCGCCGAACCGTTGCCGGCGAAAGCGTCGCCTTTCATCTTGCCGGAGAGAATCACGCAGCGGGTATCTCAGATTCAAGCGAGAGGACTATGGAAGCTGCCAGGGGCCGTAAGGGGTTGCGCCCATGAGGCGATGGGTCATGCACGGCTTGCTGCTTGCATTGGCGGGTGCGCCCGTTCCGGCCGCGGCCAAAGCATTTTTTCGAATTGCACCGTCTAGATTACCTGCGGCCGACAAAACCGCGATCGAAGAACTGGTTTTAGCCTGGCCGTTAAAGGACTCATCGATCCTTAGCGAGTTCCGCAGTCAGGGCTACCACGTCTGGCTGCAATGCGATGCCAAGGATGTCGCACCCGCGGTCCAACTTGCCGAGCGGTCGACGCTCCGCGGTCTGATCGTCACGAATGCCGCAGAGTCGAAACAATTTCCTGGCCAAGAGCTCGGCTCCTACGCCGCGACGCATAAAAACCTGGCCTTCCGCGTTTTGCTTTCCGGGGGAAAACAGCCGCAAATGAGGGGCCGTTTGGTGGTCGAACGCGACGGCATTCTGCAGGTTTCAAGCCCTTCCACACAACCCTGGCTCGATACCAACCTCGCCGTCGTCAGGCTCGGGCAATCTTATCCGGATTCCGCGTTCCCGTTGATGTATGACTTCCATTGGACGCCGCCCGAGACTCCGACCGGTACCTCGTACCCGGATGTAGAAGACTACGCCCTGGCCATTGCCGAATCGGACGCAATCCGCAGCGACGTCGTCATCGATTTGCCGGCCTCCCTGCAAAGGGCGCTCGTTGCGGGCGAAGCCGAGTCTTGGTCGCTTTGGAGCAAGGTCGTGCCCTACCTGGACTTTTCCTCGCACGCCCCGATGGCCAACGTGCGGCCGCTCGCGGGTGTGGGCGTCGTTGTGAGCGACCGACGGGCCAGCTACGAAGCGGTCAATTTGATGGCGCGCCACAATCTCGCTTTCGAGGCGGTTCGCTCTTCCGGGCTGACGGCGGAGCGCCTCGCCTACTGGAATACGGTGGTTGTTTTCTGTCCCCTGCCTGCGGAAGCGGTCGCAGCGCTTCGCGGCTTTGCCGCGAAAGGCGGAATCGTGCTGTTTGTGAATCCTCACCAGAAATTCCCGTGGCACCAGACCACGCCCCTTCGCCGGGAGTCTCATCTAACGACCTATGCGGTCGGCGCGGGCGAGATCGTGGAACTCGGCCAGCCGGTGATCGATCCGGAAAACTTCGCCCGCGACTTGCGGCGGTTGATCGGCCCCGAGCGGTCCGTGCTGGCACTGTGGAATTCGCTGACCGCGCTTGCAATCCCGTATCGTGAGCAGGGCCAAAGCGGTACGCTCCTTTATCTTGTGAACTACTCGGAACGGCCCGACAACATACAGGTCCAGGTCAAGGGTCATTTCACCGGCGTTCGATTGGAGTCACCCGAGGAGAACTGCTGCGTTTCTCTGCGCTTTGTCGAGCGCAACGGTTTCACCGAATTTACAGTTCCATCACTCCGCGTGGCTGCAAGAGTGCATCTCGATTTCCGGGAAGGTAGCACCGCACAGTAGAGGAGAAAGAGCGATCAATGAGCAGACTGCGATTCATTCCAGAACCTTCGGCACGGCTGGCGGCTTGCGTGATTTTGCTGCTGCTGGCGGGCTCGCGAGGCGTTGGACAAGCGCCTTCCTACGATTTGCTTATCAAGGGCGGGCACGTCCTCGACCCTGCCAATAACGTCGACGCGGTCCTCGACGTCGCGGTGTCCGCCGGGAAAATCGCGGCGGTAGCAAAGGACATTCCCGCGGCCCAGGCCAAGAAAGTCGTGGATGCAAAAGGGCTTTATATCGTTCCCGGACTCGTCGACATCCACTACCACATCGGACATGGCGGCGCGCCTCTTGACTGGTTTACGCCGGAATCCCGCGTCCACCTGCAGCCGCTCGGCATTCCCGCCGACCTGGCTCTAGTGTCCGGCACGACGACCATCGTCGATGCCGGCACCGCCGGCGCGGACACCTTCCTTCTCGAAAAGGAAGAGGTCATCGATCGCGCGCAGGTTCGCGTCCTCGCATTCCTCAACATCGTAGCGAATGGGATGGATGGCGGCCTCGAACAATCCGTCGACCAGCTGGACATGAAACGCTGCGCGGAAACCATCGCTAAATATCGCGACTTCATCGTCGGGGTAAAAACCGCGCACTATTGGGTGCAAGGCCCGTGGGATGGCGAACACACGCCCTGGGCTGCCGTCGATCGCGCAGTCGCCTGCGCCGAAGCGGCCAAACTTCCGGTCATGTATGACTTTTGGCCCCGGCCCGAGCGCCCTTACTCCGACCTCATCTTGAAAAAGGCCAGACCCGGAGACATCCACACCCACGTCTTTGCGCAACAATTTCCAATCCTTCTGAAGGATGGGCGGATCAATCCAATCCTGGCGGAAGCGCGCAGCCGCGGAGTGTTCTTTGACGTGGGCCACGGCGCAGGCAGCTTCTGGTTCAGGAACGCCGTACCCGCTGTCAGACAAGGATTCGTTCCGGATTCGATTTCGACCGATCTGCACACGGGCGATTACCGGACCGTCAGCATGACCAACGTCATATCGAAATTCCGCGCGATGGGAGTGCCTCTTTCCGACCTGATTCGCCGTTCGACGGTTAATCCGGCCCACGAAATTCATAGAGAAGACCTCGGCACGCTTTCCGTGGGAAAGGAAGCCGACATCGCCGTACTTGAGGAGCAGCACGGAAGGTTCGGTTATATCGACTGCGGTCTGGCAAAAATGGAGGCAGAGGTCCAAGTGGTCGCTCGCATGACCATTCGCGCCGGGCGGGTCGCCTACGACCCCTCCGGCTTGAGCATGGTCGAGTGGGAGAAAGCTCGTCCGCAATACTTCAACAATCCGTCGGAGGGCGATCCCACTCCCGCAATGGCGGAAGATCCCTCGCATCACTAGGAATTTGTTTCGTTACACGGAGGATAGAGATGCCCGCAAAAATGAGTCGCCGCAACTTACTCGCAAAGGCTTCGCAAGCGATTGCAGCCAGCGGCCTAGGCGCGTACGCAACTTCTGCCGCTTCGCCCGGCGCGGCACCCCGCTCCACAAAGGGCACGGACTACTACGAAAAATTGGGCGTAGTCCCGTTCATCAACGCCGCCGGCACCTATACGATTCTGACCGCCTCGACCATGCCCGACGAAGTCCAGGCCGCCGTCGCACTTGCGGCGCAAAAACCGGTCCACCTGATGGAGCTGCATGAGGCGGCGGGCCGATATCTGGCGGAGAAGCTTCGTTGCGGCGGAGCACTCGTCACTTCCGGCGCCGCGGCGGGACTGACCCTCGGTACCGCCGCCTGCATCACCCTGGGCAACAAGGAAGCCATTGTGCGCATCCCGACCGACATGTCGGGGTTGAAAAACGAAGTTATCGTGCAAAAGGCGCACCGCTACGAATACGATCACGCCATGCGTAACTGCGGTGTCAAAGTCGTCGAAGTGGAGACCATGGAGCAATACCGGAGCGCGTTTAGCGACAAAACCGTGATGACCAATTTCTTCAACGCGGTCGAGGCTCCGATCAGCCGGGAAGACTGGATCAGGGTAGCCCACGAGCACGGCGTTCCGTGCTTTAACGACGCTGCCGCCGACGTCCCGCCCGTCTCCAATCTGTGGAACTATACGCAGATGGGCTTCGACCTGGTTGCTTTCTCGGGCGGTAAAGGCATACGCGGTCCGCAGTGCGCCGGCCTTCTGCTGGGTCGCAAGGACCTCATCGAAGCCGCTCGTCTCAACAACTCGCCCAACTCCAACGCCATTGGCCGCGGCCTCAAGGTCGCCAAAGAAGAAATTGTGGGCATGGTCGCCGCCGTGGACTGGTTTCTAAAGCAGGATGACGCAGCGATGGAAGGGGAATTCCGCAAACGCGCGCAAAAAATCGCCGACTCGGTCGCGAAGGTGCCCACCGTACAGACCAAGATATTCCTCCCGCCGGTCGCTAACCACGTTCCCCACCTGGTCATCAACTATGACGCGGCAAAGGTCCGCACAAGCGGCCTTGAAGTCATGCAGAAGCTTCGCGAAGGCCGGCCGCGAATCGAACTGAATCCGGCAACCGGCGGCGGACCGGCAAGCGCCGGCCTTCCGAGTTCACCCGACACCATCGTCGTTGGCGTGTGGATGCTCCAGCCCGGCGAGGACGCGATCGTAGGCCGGCGCCTGCGGGAGGTTCTGCAGGCCGCAGTGCAGTCCGCCTGATCGGGAACGGTAACCGAAGAAGCTTAGCGATTAGGAAGAGAAGGCGCACACGATTAGCCGGAGTTGTCGTGTCAAGGCTGCCGTTCATCCCGTACCTGGCAATTGGCACCAGCCGTCTCGCGGGCTCACCAGCGTTGTAGAATCTAGCAAAAAAGAGGGAGGCGCGGCCGCTTGAAGGGCGAGAGCACAATTGCGGCGGCGGTAAACCTGGAAGGGGGATGCGATGCTAGTGAAAGCACTAGAGGCGCGGTACTACACGGATCCCGCTGTGTTTCGGGAGGAGATGGAAAGATTCTTTTTTGGGATGTGGGTGTGTGTGGGGCGGAACGAGCAGCTTGGGGAGCCCGGCGACTATTTCTTGACGGACTTGGCGGGGGCAAGCGTGATTGTGACCCGAGACTCAGTCGGGACCGTACGCGCGTTTTATAACGTCTGCCGGCACCGAGGTACGCAGATCTGCCGGGAGCACGAAGGAAAATTCGCAGGAAAAATCCAGTGTCCGTATCACGCTTGGACCTACGGGCTTGAAGGGAAGCTGCTGGCGGCGCCGCACATGGACCAGGCGGAATTTCGACGGGAAGACTACCCGCTAAAGGGCGTAGCGGCCGAAGTCTGGGACGGTCATATCTTCCTGAACCTGGCGGTAGACGTGAAACCTCTGGCCGAACACTTGGCGGATCTGCCGGAGAAGTTTGCCGCGTGGGGTATGGGGGAACTGCGTGTATACAAGCGCGTGAGATATGAGGTCAGGGCGAACTGGAAGTTGATTGTGCTGAATTTTAACGAGTGTCTGCACTGTCCGGTGCTGCATCCGATGCTGAACCGGGTGACGGATTATCTGAGCGGGGAGAACGACGAACCGCAGCCGACCTACATCGGCGGGACGATGGAATTCAAGGGCGCGGCGGAAACGATGAGCGTAGACGGAGTGAAGCGCCGGGACTCTCTGCCGGGATTGAGCGAAGCGCAGTGCAAGCGCGTGTTGTATTACGCGATTTACCCGAACCTGTTCCTAAGTCTGCATCCGGATTATGTAATGGTGCACCGGCTGTGGCCGAAGGGTGTCGACCGGACGGATGTGGTTACGGAATGGCTGTTTCATCCGCAGGAGATGGCAAAGACGGATTTTTACGGGGACGACGCGGTGGAGTTTTGGGACGCCACGAACAAGGAGGATTGGGGGATCACGGAACAGTCGCAGAAGGGAATTGGTTCGAGGGGATACGTTCCCGGACCGTATTCGAAAAACGAGGGACTGCCGGCGGCTTTCGACCGGATGATTGTCGAGAAAGAGGGGAGGAAGGCCTGAAGTGCAGCTAGAACGCCGGCCTTAGGCGTAGGGTGACTCAGTCCTGTTGAGCCGTCTTAATCGCCACGGTTGTGGCGTCTTTTCGCTGCAGTCGGTAGTAAAGTACCGCCGAAACGACCATGCCGTAGGTTACATACATGGCAAAGTACAAACCTGGAGGCCTACCAGCATCTCCATGTCTCCATGCGCGTATCCCGCTCGATGAGAAGAATCCGAGCAACGCTCCTGGTGCAGCAGAGTCGAGCCAATGGGACTTTAGCCGGCCGGACAGAGTTCCGGAATTGGCGCTCAATCGCGTGATTTGGCAGTCCGTATACGGAGCTGGTTCCCTGCCGCCTGCCACGCGGATGAGGATTCCATAGATGGTTCGCACGGGCGCCCCTAGCAGAATTTGGCTCCCCGGCTAGATTCGAGCTATTTTCAGTCCTTCACTTGGGGCGCTTCACACTGTAGGCCAGTCCGACCAGTTCCAGAGCACAGATGAAGTACCAGCCGATGTCGGTTTGATACCAGCGGAGGCCCAGGCGTGCTGAGCCTGCGTGCGCGTGATGATTCCTGTGCCAGTTTTCGCCCCACGCCGTGAGCTGAAATGGCCCAAGCCACCAGACGTTCTTGCTGGAATTGCCTTCGCCTTCGTGATTCAGGTGGGTCAGGCTGTTGACGAGGCATTGCATGTGCAGCGAATAAAGCAGGCGGATTGCACCCACCCAAAAGAAACCCATCCAGCCCAAGCCAAGTAAGGGACCGCAGAAAAAGGATAGGAGAATGACCGGTGTCTCCGCGTACCCCCAGATTCTGTAGATACCACGGTCGAGATCGGGACACCAGCGCTGGCGGTCTGCCGGCGCGGACTGATACAGCCAGCGCAAATGCGCCCACCAGAACCCTCCTTGCTTGGGGCTGGAAATATCATCGGGCGTATCCGTAACGGAATGATGCAGACGATGGTAAGCGACCCAACTCGCGGGGTGGCCGGAACCGTTGAAGATGGCCCAAAAAATCAAAACCTGCTCGACGAACCGGTTCACCTTAAGAGTGCGGTGCGCCAGCAAGCGGTGGTAACACACCGTCGTCCCCAGGCCGCCCAGACAAGTAAAGAACAGCGTGAACCCCAATACTTTCAGGGTGGGAATCGGAAACAAGATGATTCCTACGATTCCCAAAACGTGGACCAAGATAAGATAGGTGAACACGCCTTCTTTGCCTCGAACCGGTTTCCAGAAAGGCCGGTCCCATGGCTTTGACAACGTGATTGCGCTGTGGGTCATTTTCGCTCCGAGACTCCATTTCTTGCTTCAATCATAGGATACAGTTTTTCGACCTTCGTACAGTTCCTGGCCTGACAAGGTCGCTCTGGCTCTTCAACTTCGTGTTCCGTTTCCAGCCTCAACACCGCGCATCTCCAGTTGCCATTCTATGCATCAGAATGGGCTCAACTTACTGG
>Ga0306922_10001258_pt1 | contig 22615 bp, 23 predicted proteins | sample sta12Cox44000082_FD_203758 | JGI IMG/M metagenome (GOLD analysis project Ga0306922, IMG submission 203758) | Lab enrichment of tropical soil microbial communities from Luquillo Experimental Forest, Puerto Rico - statoxic.12C.oxic.44.000.082 (v2)... | ecosystem: Environmental > Terrestrial >... | reverse complement strand
CCCCGCCTCAAGCTCGACGGGGGCATCCCCAATCAACTCGCCCGGGCGCCCGACGCGGCCCGCCAACTGGAACAATTCGGGTATGCCGGGGGCTGGACCGCCGAAACCAGCCACGACCCTTTTCTGCCGCTGCTGCTGGCCGCCGAACACACCTCGCGACTCGAGCTGGGCACCAACATCGCGGTGGCGTTCGCGCGCAATCCGATGATCGTCGCCAACATCGGCTGGGACCTGCAGGCGTATTCGCAGGGCCGGTTCATCCTCGGCCTGGGCACCCAGATTCGGCCCCACATCGAAAAGCGATTCAGCATGCCGTGGAGCGATCCGGCGCGCCGGATGCGCGAATTCGTCATGGCGCTGCACGCGATCTGGTCGGCGTGGAACGACGGCACCAAGCTTCGCTTCGAGGGCGAGTTCTACACGCACAAGATCATGACACCGATGTTTACGCCCGAGCCGCAGCCGTATGCGGCGCCGAAGGTTTTCCTCGCCGCCGTCGGCGAGGCGATGACCGAGATGTGCGGCGAGGTCGCCGACGGCCACCTCGGTCACTCGATGGTCTCGAAGCGCTACCTCGACGAGGTGACCTTGCCGGCTCTGATGCGCGGCGTGCGGCGCTCCGGCCGCGATCGCAACGACTTCCAGGTGTCGTGCGGGGTGATGGTCGCGACCGGTGAGAACGACGCCGAGCTGACGGCCGCGATGACCGCCACACGCAAGCAGATCGCCTTCTACGGATCAACGCCGGCTTACCAGAAAGTGCTTGAGCTGCACGGCTGGGGCGACCTGCATCCCGAACTGAACCGCCTCTCCAAGCTAGGCGAGTGGGACGTCATGGCCTCGCTCATCGACGACGACATGCTGGGCACTTTCGCGGTCGTCGGCCCGCTCGACGAAGTCGGCGCCGTCCTACGAAGTCGTTGCGAGGGCGTGGTCGACCGCGCGCTGCCGATCTTTTACGGCGCCTCACAGTCCTGTATTACCGCTGCACTGAAGGAGTTTCGCGAGTGAGCGCAACGACCATGGACGAGGCCGCCAAGCTGTTGGCAGATCCGCTGGCGTACACCGACGAGCAGCGGCTGCACGCGGCGCTGGCTCATCTGCGCGCCAACGCGCCCGTGTCGTGGGTTGAGGTGCCGAACTACCGGCCGTTCTGGGCGGTCACCAAGCACGCCGACATCATGGACATCGAGCGCGACAGCGCGCTGTTCACCAACTGGCCGCGCCCGGTCCTGACGACCAAAGAGGGCGACGAGCAGCAAGCGGCCGTGGGCGTCCGCACCCTGATACACCTGGACGACCCGCAGCACCGGGTGGTCCGTGCGATCGGCTCCGACTGGTTTCGCCCAAAGGCGATGCGGGCTTTGAAGGTTCGCGTTGACCAACTGGCCAAGACCTATGTCGACAAGATGATGGCGGTGGGCCCCGAATGTGACTTCGTTCAGCAGGTCGCCGTCAACTACCCGCTCTATGTGATTATGTCGCTGCTGGGGCTCCCCGAGGCCGACTTCCCGCGCATGCTCAAGCTGACCCAGGAGCTGTTCGGCAGCGACGACTCGGAGTTCAAACGCGGCACCACGGTCGAAGAACAGCTGCCCGTCTTGCTCGATATGTTCCAGTACTTCAACGGGGTGACCGCCTCCCGTCGGGAGCATCCGACGGAGGATCTCGCGTCCGCGATCGCCAACGCGCGCGTCGACGGCGAACCGCTGTCCGACATCGACACCGTGTCGTATTACCTGATCGTCGCCACCGCCGGTCATGACACCACCAGTGCGACCATCTCCGGTGGCCTGGAGGCACTCATCGAGAACCCGGACCAGCTTGAGCGTCTGCGTGACAACCTCGACCTGATGCCGCTGGCCACCGAGGAGATGATCCGCTGGGTCACACCGGTCAAAGAGTTCATGCGCACCGCCGCGAAGGACACAACGGTGCGCGGAATACCCATCACCGCGGGCGAATCCGTTCTGCTGTCCTATGTGTCGGCCAACCGCGACGAGGATGTCTTCGACGATCCGTTCCGCTTCGACGTCGGGCGCGACCCCAACAAACATGTCGCTTTCGGCTATGGCGTGCACTTCTGCATGGGTGCTGCCCTAGCCCGCATGGAGGTCAACAGCTTCTTCTCCGAATTGCTTCCCAGGCTCAAATCGATTGAGCTGACCGGTCAGCCGGAACTCACCGCCACCATCTTCGTCGGCGGCCTCAAACACCTCCCGGTTCGCTATTCTCTGACCTGAGCGTCGGCTCGCTACACTCCCCGTGGAGGACTAGGCAATGACGCATAAGACGATTGTCATCACGGGTGCCAGTGACGGCATTGGGGCCGCGGCGGCGCGTCGGTTACGCCGCAGCGGCGAAAATGTAGTCGTAGTAGGGCGATCGGAAAGCAAGACCACGGCGGTTGCCGCAGAGTTGGGCGCCGACTATTTCGTTGCCGACTTCGCCGACCTGTCTCAGGTGCGAGCCCTCGCAGACAAGCTTCGTTCCGAGTACCCGCGCATCGACGTATTGGCCAACAACGCCGGCGGCATGTTCACCAAGATCCACGAGACCGCCGACGGTCACGAGATCACCTTTCAGGTCAACTACCTGGCGCCGTTTTTGCTTACCACACAATTGATGGATGTCCTCGTCGATTCCCGCGCCACCGTCGTCAACACGACAAGCAACTCGCAGAAACTGCTTGCCAGGGTGAGGGTCGCCGACCTTCAGAACACAGCGCAGCGTCGGCCCAGCACTGCATATGCTTTGACAAAACTGGCAATCATCTTGTTCACCAAGGAATTACATCGCCGATACCATGCCGTCGGGCTCTCGGCTGCGACGTTTCACCCGGGCTATGTCGACTCGAATTTCGGCGAGGCATCGGGCTCACGGTTTCTCGCATTCATGAAGCACCACGTGCCGGTAATATCCGGGTTCACGTTGACCTCGGAGCAGGGAGCCGACCAACTGGTCTGGTTGGCGTCGAGCACACCCGGTGCGGACTGGACGCCTGGCGAGTACTACTCGAAGGGCAAAGTCGCGAAAGCTAATCGCGCGGCCTACGATCCCGAGCTTGCACGCGAGTTGTGGGATCAAACTCTGGCCAAGATCGGTTAGATTTCCGATCGGCGGTGGCCGGCGGCCACAAAGCAGCTTTGTGGGCCCACAACATCAAGACCGCTACTGAAGTCGCCTGGAGCCGCGAACCATTAGAGGCGTAAAGGTTCCACCGAGCCAGGGGCGCGAGATGATGACATTCCCCAAACAGCTGCGTCATGCTATCGGTTATCGCGAGTCATGGACGGAGTTCAGTCCGGGCCGCAACTGGAGGTACCGCCTGGTACGCGTGTGGGATTCAAAAAGGCCACGGTTAGCCTGGGTGATCCTCAACGGCTCTGACGCCGACGAACACCACAACGATCCGACGGTCCGTCGCTGCATTAGTTTCGCTCGGGCGTGGGGATACGGCGGCGTGGACATCGCTAACCTCTACGGGCTGGTGTCCAAGAATCCCGGGGCGCTTCGGCGCCACTCCGACCCGGTCGGCGCCGACAACGATCGCCACCTGGCCGCGGTGTGTTCCGAAAACGACCTGACGGTGCTGGCGTGGGGACCTGACGCCTGCGCCGACCGCGTTCACGCGGTGACCCAGATGCTGCGTCGGCTCACCGGGAGCCATGGAGGGTCTTTGGCCGTGTTGGGTTGGACCCAAGGTGAACAGCCGCTGCATCCGCTGCTGGCGCCCAAAGACGCGACCCCTAAGTGCTTGACGCTGAACGGGTTCGACTGCGGCCTGCATGAGGTCGATGACCCGCGTTGGGAACATCTGTTGGGAGGTGCGGCATGACTTCCCTCACGGCAGACCGATCCGTTCGTGCGACACACATCGTGCTGTCTCGTCGCAAGTTCGCGCGGGCGATCAGCACGCAGGGCCACAATGTGCGCCTGGCGATCTGGCTGGCCGGCTGGCGCATCGAGATCTACGAAGAAGTGGCTAATCTATCGTAAACCGTTGCGCGACAGCGTCACTGACGACGACCACCACCACCCGGCGCCGGACGGCGCTCCAGACTTTCCAGATAGGTCGCCACCGCCTGCCCGCGGTTGGCCACGCCGAACTTCTGTGAAATCCTTTTCACGTGCGACTTTACGGTTTCCTCCGACAGGAAGATCGTCGTGGCGATCCCCCGATTGGTCGCGCCTTCCCTCAAAGTTGTTATGGCTTTGCACCGTTCGACCAACTCGGTGAGGTGATCATCGTACTCGTCATCCGGGACTGGCAGATTCAGTCCGGTGCACAGCCCTGAATCCCACTCCGTCAGGACGGTGGGCATCTCCTCGTAGGTGCCTTGGGGAACAACACGGTTCATGATTTCGTCGGGTACACCGGATCAACCAGCGACGCCAACGGTCACCGTTATTCGAGCCGATCACATCGACGTGTACTTTGACCCGACACAGCGTGTCAGTGACCACGACCGGGAAGCTGCGACACTGGCGCGGCTGGTGACGCAGCGGCGCTAAATTCCTGCGTCGTCGGCGATTTCGCGAGCCTTGCGCACCCGCGCGTCGATCCAACTGGTATCGGGAGTCCCTGCCGAAGCCTTGTTTTGCGGCTCGTCCATTGCGCGGCGCATGACGCCTTCGCCGATGATCGCCAGCTTCCACAGCCCGAGCACCTGCCAGTACTGCAAAGCGGCCGAATCACGACCGGTCGCTTCCAGGTACAGCCGAGTCATCTCGGCGCGATCGGGAAAACCCTCCAGCGTCGACGGCGCGAAGTCGCCGGCCAATGCTTCACCTGGCTCAGGCCAATAAGTGAGCAGCGAACCCATGTCCGCGACCGGGTCGCCCAGCGTGGACAGTTCCCAGTCCAGCGTCGCCACGATCTCGCCGGTCTCCCGCGAGGTGATCAGGTTGCGCAGGTGAAAATCCCCATGCACCAGGCTGATTTCGCGTTGCTCGGGCACGGCGGCGATGAGCCGACGGGTGAGATCGTCCAGTTCGGGCAGCTCGCGGGTCTTGGACAGTTCCCATTGCCCCACCCACCGTTTGAGCTGGCGCTGCGCGTACGGCGTGTGGCTGGCCAGGTCCGCGAGCCCCACCCCGTCCAGGTCGACGGCGTGGATCTTCGCCAGGGTGCGCGGTAGGTCGAGGGCGATCTGGCGACGCCGCTGTGGTGTCAGTGCCTCGGCGACACCCATGGTGTCGACGACCAAGCCGTCGACGAACTCCATCAATATCAACGGCACGTCGGAAAACTCCGAATCCGCGGTGGTGGCCAGGATTCGAGGTACGGGTACGTCGGTGTCCGCCAGCGCTGCGACGATTCGGGCCTCGCGCATCACATCGTGGGCCGAGGCCAGCAGATGACCCAACGGCGGGCGGCGCAGGATCCAGGCGCGGCCGGCCGCGTCGGTGGCGCGGTAGGTCAGGTTCGACTGCCCGAGGCCAACCCGCTGAAAGTGCAATGGTGCCTCGAACTCAATGCCGAGCGTCGCCAGCCACCGCGATACCGCATCGGTGTCGACGCCGATAACCTGTTGTTTCTCGGTCATGCGACGTTGACTCCTTTCCGGAAGGGGCCGGCGTCGCCGAGGCGCTGCCCGCCGTCGATTACGAAGGTCTCCCCGGTCACCCAGCTCGCCGCATCCGAGACGAGGAACGCGATGACCGAGCCGATGTCGTCGGGCTCACCGATGCGCCCCAAAGCGGTGGCTGAATTCAACTGGCCCTCTTGCTCTTTCCGCAGCTTCGTGTTCGAGGAGCGTGGCGACGTCGACATCAAGGGTAAGGGTGTGATGCACACCTGGTACCTCGTCGGCCGCCGCGATCAGTGAATGATTACACCGCGAATGTTCTTGCCGTCCCGCAAATCCTGGTAGCCCTGGTTGACGTCTTCGAGGCTGTACTTCGCCGTCACGAGTTCGTCGAGCTTGAGTTGGCCAGCGTCGTAAAGCCGCAGCAGTCGGACGATGTCGTACTGCGGGTTCGCGGAGCCGAACAGGGTGCCCCGGATCGTCTTCTCGGTGAGGGTGAGCATGGCACCGGAGACGTGGATGGTGGCTTTCGCGGGGTCCGCGAGGCCCGCGACGACGACGGTGCCGCCCTTCCCGACGATGTCGAAGGCTGCCGAGATCACCGCTTCGTCCACGATTCCGACGGTGACGATCGCCTGGTCCGCGCCCTGGCCCCAGGACAATTCGTTCACCTTCGCCGCGGCCTCGGCCGCGCTGTCAAAGGCGTGTGTCGCACCGAATTTCAGCGCGGTGTCGCGCTTGAACGCCACCGGGTCGACGACGACCACGTACTTCGCACCGGCGTGCGACGCCCCCTGCACGGCGTTGATGCCGACACCGCCGATGCCGTACACGACGGTGATGTCCCCCGGACGCACCGCTCCGGCGTAGGTCGCGCTTCCCCACCCTGTCGGAACCCCACAGCCGACCAGAACCGCGGTCTCCAGCGGCAGCCAGTCATCGACCTTGACGACCGAGTGCTGTGAGATCGTTGCCTTCTTGGCGAAGGTGCCCAGTATGCACATTGCACCGAAATCTGTTCCACCGCTGTGGAATCGGAACGAGCCGTCCGGCATGCAGCCCTCGAGGATGGTGGCGCCCATGTCGCACAGGCTCTGCCTGCCGGTCGAGCAGTACCGGCAATGGCCGCAACTGGGGATGAAGCAGCACACCACGTGGTCTCCCGGCTTGACCTTCGTCACGCCGGGACCGATGTCCTCGATGATGCCGGCACCTTCGTGCCCGCCGACTATCGGGAAGCGAGGCGGGAGGTCGCCGTCGGTGAGATGCAGGTCGGAGTGGCACAAGCCCGCCGCGGTGTAGTTGATGAGGACTTCGCCTTCACCGGGACCGTCGAGGTCGAGTTCCATGATCTCGAACGGCTTGCCCACCCCCATAAGTACCGCCGCTGTTGTCTTCACCGGAATCTCCTGTCTCGAAAAAGGGCGCACGCGCAAGCGGCGCTATTTGCTCTTCACGCGCTTCGGGGCCGGCGGCGCGTACGTCTGCAGGTAGGCGGTGACGAACCGCCGGGCTTCGTCGATCGTGGTGTCGTCACCCTTTGGGGAGCGCTGGAACGCGACGTCGAAGAGTCGATCGCCCGCCTCGAAGACGAGCTGCACGGCGAATAGCGGGGTATTGGCCCTGATGAGTTTTCGGTCGATGAGAAAGCGCCAGAGCTCCTCGGCCCATGACTGGTCGAATTCGCGCGCCAGTTCGGTCAGTGTCGAATTGCGACCTGCGAACCACAACTGAACGAAGCCGGGGTTCTCACGGAAGTAGGTGAGTAGCGGGTCGATCATCGCGTCGACGGCGTCAGCCAGGGTGCGCACCTTGGGATCGTTCAGCGCCGCGGCGAAGCGCTCGTCGAGCGCGCGCACGTGGCGGCGCACCAACTCGGCGTCGACCTGACTGCGGTCGGCGAAGTAGTGATAGAGGGAGGCCGTCGGAATGCGGGCCTGCTCGCCAATCGCCTTCAGGCTGGCGGCGGCGTAACCCTGCTCGGCGAGCAGCGACTCGGCGGCGTCGAGGATGGCCTGCACCCGCTCAACCCCGCGGCGCTGCACAACGGAGGGGTGCGAGGCGCCCCGCCGTGCGGGTTGGTTTTCGAACACGATTCGAGATCGTATCAGCCGTTGTCAGCGAGCGGAAGCGAATCTAACCGCGAATTCGATTTGAGATCGAGTATTGGCGAACGGAGAACGTCGTGGTGGACAGTTGTGACGTCGCGGTGATCGGCGCTGGGTTCGCCGGGGCCATCGCCGCAAGGGATCTCGGCATCGCGGGCCGCTCGGTGATCCTCCTCGAAGCTGAGGCAGAACGGCCTATGCAGGACCAAATGCCTTGGGGGAGTGGGGATGACCCGTCTTGCGCTCACTGCTCGCTGATGCGCGGGCATGGCGGTTAAGCTGGCACGACGGGTCACCGGCGAACACCCACGATCGACCCTACTGAGGATGGTGGTGATATGGATCTTGGACTTGCCGAACGCACCGCGCTCGTCTGCGCCTCAACGTCAGGGCTGGGCCTGGCGACCGCCCGGGCACTGTGTGAGGACGGCGCCAGAGTCGTTATAACCGGGCGCTCGAGCGAACGCGCCGAGGAAGTGGCAGTAGCGCTTTCGAACGCGATCGGCATCGGTGGCGATCTCGTGGCCGCCGATGGTGCAGCGCGACTGTTCGACGAATCGACCAAACGTGTGGGCAAGATCGACATTTTGGTGCTCAATGGGCCCGGCCCGGCGCCCGCAACTGCCGCAGAGGTTGATGAGGCGGGTGTCGATTCCGCAGTGACCGCGTTGGTGAAGCCTCAAGTGCAACTGGTGCGGTCAGTGCTGCCCGCCATGCAGGCGCAGCGCTGGGGCCGTATTTTGAGCATCAGCTCGACAAGCATAGTGGCGCCGATTGCCAACCTCGCGCTGTCCAACCTCGGCCGTGCGGCACTGGCAGGCTATCTGAAGACTCTCGCGAATGCGGTTGCCGCGCAGGGCATTACTGTCAACTCTCTTCTGCCCGGCCGAATCGCAACGCCCCGCGCGCGGCAGATCGCTGAAGCGGCCGCGGCTCAGTCCGGCATTCCCTACGCCAACGTCGAGCAATCCGTAACCGGTGAGATTCCCGCGGGCCGCTATGGAGAGCCCGAGGAGTTCGGCGCCGTCGCCGCCTTCTTGTGTAGCGCGCGGGCGTCCTACGTGACCGGGGTAGCGCTGCGCTGCGACGGCGGGCTGGTGCCGACACTGTGAGCACTGTCCGGCCGATTTTGAAAGCTCACCGAGCCTCCCTGTAGGCGGAGGCTGGCGGGTAAAGAGACCGCAGCGCACGGGGCGCGCGGAATGGCGCCCACTGGCCGAGCGGCTGCGCCAGTCGGTCCGCGACGGCCCAGATCACGGCGGGGTGGTGGCCGAACCCCAAATGGCTACTGACTACGGCGATGTTCTCGGCCCGCGCCGAGGGCGCGTCGAGGCAGGCCTGCCAGGCGACGATGCCGTCATACCGGGAGTAGATGGAGGTCGCCGGCACCGGCAGCGCATCGCCGCCGGACTCCAGCGGCAGCTCCCTTGGCACGACATGTAGGTGGGAGTACCGGTTGAAGGCGCGACCGGCGCGGGACTGACGTTCGTGGGCAAGGTGAATCGGGCTGCCGAGCGTGATGACCTGCCGCACCGCAGTCGGAGTATCGCGGGCCAGGGTGCGAGCGTAGATGCCGCCGAGGCTCCAGCCGATCAGACTCACCGCGGCGCCGTATCGCGACTGCAGGCCGAGCAGGCGGTCCTGCAGTCCGGTGACCGTCGCAGCCGTGGGACCAAGGTTGCGCCCGAGCCGCCAGCCGTGCACCCGGTAGCCCAGGTCGCGCAGGATGCGCCGAAGTGTCCAGGTGGAAACGTCGTCGGCCAGCAGGCCCGGCAAGACCAGAACCGGGTGCTCGTCGCCGGCCGGCAACAGCTGCCTCAGCGGCAACGCGGCAATCAGCCACCCATATTCGGCCGCCGCGCGGGCGGCGTCTGTCACATAGAGCCACGACGGGGGAGCGCCCGCCCCGGGTGTGCCGGCGGGTTCCCGCAGCCGCGACATCGGACTCGACATCAGCGGACCCCGACCGCGTCGGACAGCGCGGCGACTTCGTCTTTCAGCGCGTCGATTATCAGGTCGACGTCGGGAACCAGGTCACGGTCGGCCAGTGCGCCGAAGTTGAGCTTGCCCTTGGATCCCAAGACTGTCAGGTTGAGCCCCTGCCCGTCGGCGATCGCCGAGAGCGGGTACACGCCGTCGAGTCGCGCCCCGCACAGGTAAAGATCGACGGTCGGCCCGGGAACGTTGGAAACGAACAAGTTGAACGGCGGGATCCGCTCCAGTAGCCGCAGTCGGGAGGCCAGCCGGTAGGCCTGATTGGCCAACGCCGGCATCGAGAACTGGGCGATGTCGGTGAGCAGGTCGGCGGGCAGCGCGTTGTGCTGTTCCTTGGCGGCGCGCATCGCCTCGTGCGCAGCTTTCAACCGTTCAGCCGGGTCCGCCAAATGCGTGGGTAGCGACGCCATGACAGACGAGACCCGGTTGCCGTGGGTGCCTTTTTGCTCTTCGGTCCGGATGGACACCGGAACGGCGGCCACGAGCGGTCCCTCGGGCAGGGCATCGTGTTTCTGCAGCCAGGTGCGCAGCGCGCCGGCGCACAGCGCCATCACGACGTCATTGACGGTGACACCGGCGGCGTTTTTGATCGCCTTGACCTCCGCAAGCGGGACGCTGGCGAAGGCCCAGCGCCGATGCGGGCCGATGTTCTTGTTGAACGGCGTTGCGGGCGCGATCATTGGCGGCGCCGACAGGACAACCCCGCGGCCCCGGCGCAACACAAACCGGTCGATGAGCGGCAGCTCGGGGCGCGCGGGACTGCTGACCATGGCGGGCAATGAACGCACGATCCCCGCCGAGACTCGCGCGGCCCGAACCGGGTGGGTTGCCAGCGACATAGCGCTGCGCGCCAGCAGCTGGGCAGCGCCGGGCTCGGCTTCCGGGCGCCACGGGTCTGTCTCGTCGGCCTCGGGGGGCTGCGGCGAGGTATCCATCAGCGCGGCGAGCAGATCATTTCCGGATACCCCGTCGATGGCCGCGTGGTGCACCTTGGTGTAGAGGGCCTGCCGGCCGCCCTCCAGACCGTGGATGAGGTAGGTCTCCCACAGCGGGCGGCGGCGGTCCAGCGGCCGCGCGTGCAGCCGGGCTGCCTGCACCGCCAACTGGCGGTCATCGCCCGGCGCGGGGAGCGCCAGCTCGCGGACGTGGAACTCGATGTCGAAATCGGGGTCCTCGATCCAGTACGGCTGGTCCAGCCCGAACGGCACTTCCGCCAGGCGGCGGCGAAACGGCGGGACCAGATGCAGCCGGGACTCGATGAGCTCGGTCAGCCGCTCAAGCGTCAGCGCCTCGCCGCCCGCGGGCGGATCGAGGACCGACACACTCCCTACGTGGCCGTAGGCCGTTGGCGAGTCGAGCGCCAAAAATGCGGCATCCAAACCGGTCAATTGGTGCATCACGCCTCCATGGGGAAACTGGGTTCAGCCATCACGCTAGAACCAGTTTTCGTCCAGGTCGATGGTCTCATCCCGGAAAATCGTGGTTGACTCGAGAGCGTACTTCAGTAGTAGTATTTTGCAACTAGAAGTCACACCCCTGGCGGGCCATCACGAGAGGACAGTCAATGTCGACGAATACGGTGCTCGACCGTTTCCGCCTCGACGGGAAGGTGGCGATCGTGACGGGGGCGTCCTCCGGGCTCGGTGTCGCGTTCGGCAAGGCACTCGCCGAGGCGGGCGCCGACCTCGTCCTCGCCGCGCGCCGCGCCGACCGTCTCGAGAACACCCGCGCCTTGATCGAGGAGCGCGGCCGGCGCGCGCTCACCGTCACGGCCGACGTGACACAACCCGACGACGCGCAAGCGGTGGTCGATGCGGCGCTGGCCGAGTTCGGGCGTGTCGACGTACTAGTCAACAACGCGGGGAAGGGCACCGCGGTACCGGCGACCCGCGAGACACCCGAGGAATTCCGAGAGGTGATCGACATCAATCTCAACGGCTCCTATTGGATGGCCCAAGCGTGTGGCCGTGTCATGAAACCGGGCAGCTCGATCATCAACGTCGCCAGCGTCGTCGCGCTGACCAGCGGCAGGCTGCCCCAGGCCGCCTACTCGGCCAGCAAGGCCGGTCTGACAGGCCTGACCCGGGACCTGGCCGTGCAGTGGACCGGTCGCAAGGGCATTCGCGTCAATGCCCTGGCTCCGGGCTTCTTCCCATCGGAAATGAGTGATCAGTTCCCCGAGGGTTACATCGAGAGCCAGCTGCCGCGCGTGCCCGCCGGACGTCCCGGGGACCCCGAAGAGCTTGCGGCGGCGGTGGTGTTCCTCGCGAGCCCGGCCGCGGCGTACGTCACCGGCGCGACGCTGGTGGTCGACGGCGGCCTCACCGTCTCCTGAATAGGTTTTGAAAAGCAACTAGATTCGGAGTTATCCTACTGGCTGTGAGACACGCGGATTTGCTCGACGAGAACTGCGCGATCGCCCGCTCGGCGGGCATCCTCGGCGAACGCTGGGTGTGGGTCATCCTGCGCCAGGCATTCAACGGCGCCCGGCGGTTCGAGGACTTCCAGCGCGGCATCGGGTTGGCCCGTAACGTTCTCACCGAGCGGCTGAGCTGGCTGGTTCAGCACGGCATTCTCGAGCGACGTCGCTATGCCGAACACACCGCGCGCGACCTCAACGAGTACCGGCTGACCGCCAAGGGTCGCGCGCTGTTTCCGGTCTACGCAGTCCTGATGCAGTGGGGTAACGAGTGGACCGGTCTTGCGGCCCCGCCAGTTGACCTGCTGCACAAGCCCTGTGGACACCGCGTGGGCGTGCGCGTCGTGTGCTCTGAATGCGGCGAAGACATCGACGCCCACGACACCGAGCCGGTGGTCGGCCGCGGCCTGATCATGCATCGGGGCAACCGCTCATGAACCGTCGCAATTGATGTTGAACGGAGGTAGCGGACGATGGAGTGGACGGGTGTGCGCTATGCGGACAAGCCAAATGTGCAGGTGCAGACCTGGATTGATGCGCCACCGCAGCGGGTTTGGGCCCTGGTGTCCGACGTCGAGCTGATGCCGACCATGAGCGAGGAACTGCAGTCGGTCGAATGGCTCGACGGGGCCAGCGAGGCCGCGGTCGGGGCCAGGTTCGTCGGACGCAGCAAGCACGAAGCACTTGGGGAATGGGCCACCACCTCGCATGTGATCGAGTGCGAGCCCGAGCGCCTGTTCGCCTGGGCCGTGGAGGACCCGCAGAACCCCACGGCGATATGGCGTTTCCGGCTCGAGCCCAAGGATGGCGGTACCGAACTATCTGAGTGGATGCAGATGGGCCCGGCGCGCTCCGGCCTGTCGTTCGCCATCGACCAGATGCCCGACAAGGAGCAGAAGATCGTGTTCGTGCGGATGCGCGAATTCGAACAGAACATGACCGCCACCCTGGCCCACATCAAGAAGCTGGCGGAAGCCTGATGCGCACCGCCACCACGATTGAGGCTGCCAGCTTCGATCGCTGGTCGCAGCAACGAGACTTCGTCGTCGAAGCCGAGGAGCTGGGGCTGGACGTGTTGTGGGTAGCCGAGGCATGGGGTTCGGATGCGCCCTCGGCGCTGGGTTACTACGCGGCATGCACCGATCGCATGCTGCTGGGGTCGGGAATCCTGCAAGTCGGGACTCGAACGCCCGTCGCGGTGGCGCAGACGGCGATCACCCTGTCGAATCTCTCCGGTGGACGGTTCTTGCTCGGCCTCGGTGCTTCCGGCCCCCAGGTCATCGAAGGGCTGCACGGGGTTTCGTTTGCGCGCCCCCTGAGTCGTCTCAAGGAAACGGTCGAGATCGTGCGCCAGGTGGTCGACGGCGGGAAGATCTCCTACCAGGGCCGCGAGTTCCAGATTCCCCGGCCCGGCGGGGATGCCGTCCCAATGAAGTTGTCGATGAAAGCGGAGCACGAGATCCCGATCTACCTCGCGACGCTATCGCCGACCATGCTGCGACTCACCGGCGAAATCGCCGACGGTTGGCTGGGCACCAGCTTCGTGCCGGAAGGTGCGGGCGAAGCCTATTTCACCTATTTGGACGAGGGACTGGCCCGCGCCGGGCGCAGCCGCGACGACCTCGACATCTGTCAGGGCGCCGAGGTGGCCTTCGCGGCCGACGAGGATGCGTTGCGCGTCATGGTCGGTAGCCGTAAGAAGGAACTCGCGTTCAGTCTGGGGGGCATGGGGTCGGCGTCGACCAATTTCTACAACCAGGCATACAGCCGTCAGGGCTGGGCCGAGGTCGCCGCCGAGGTTCGTGCGCGCTGGCAGGGCGGCGACCGCGAGGGAGCGGTGGACCTGGTGAGCGACGACATGGTTCTGGCCACCACCTTGATCGGCACCGAATCCATGGTGCGGCAACGGTTGTCGGTCTGGCGCGACGCCGGCGTCGACATGGTCCGCCTCTATCCGGCGGGAGACACCCTCGACGCCCGGCTGTCCACCTTGGGCAGGGCGATCGAGATCGTGCGTGAAATCAGTAGTTCTCAGTGATATTTGGGAGTCGACGATGACAGAGGCGTTTGTGCTCGGCGGTGTGCGCACCCCCTTCACCCGATACGGCGGTTCGCTATCGCATATCCGACTCGACGATCTGCTCGGCTTGGCGATGACGGGCGCGTGTGAACGCGTCGGCGTCGGGCTGGACCAGATCGAGGACGTCGTCGCGGGCTGCGTCAACCCCGCGCACGAGGGGCTGGGGGACGTGGCGCGCTGGGCGGCGCTGGCGGCCGGATTCCCCGACAGTGTCGCCGGAGCGACGATCAACCGGTTCTGCGCTTCGTCGTTGAGCGCGACCGTTCAGTTGGCCCACGCGATCAAGGCGGGCGATCTGGGTGTGGGCATCGCCTGTGGTGTGGAATCGATGTCGCGTTCCGGGTGGGCATACATGAAGGGCGACGCGCCGTTTTCCCCGCGCGGACCGGTGATTCTGCTCGACACCATGTGGGCGGGTGCCGGCGGCCCGCCGAACCCGAAGCTGTTGGGGCGCAACGCCTACATTTCCATGATCGAGACCGCGCAGAACGTGGCCGACCGCTACGGGCTGACCCGCGAGGAGATCGATGCGTTCGCGCTGCGCTCGCAGCAACACGCCAAGGCCGCCCGTGACTCGGGGCGACTGGCCAAAGAGATCATGCCGGTGCCGATCCCGGCGACGAAAAAAACGGCTGCGCGCACCGTCGAGCACGACGAGTTCATCCGCGACGACACCACCGCCGAGCAGCTGGCTGCGTTGCCGGTACAAGCCGGCACCACCCAGATGACCGCGGCCAACTCCACACCACTCAGCGACGGCGCCAGTGCGATCGTGCTGGCGTCGGCGGAGCGCGCCGCCGAGCTTGGCGTCAAACCGTTGGCGCGCGTGGTGTCCTCAGCCGTGTATGCGCTCGACCCGCTGATCATGGGGCTGGCTCCGGCGTGGGCGTTGCCGCTGGCGATCAAGCGGGCCGGCCTGACGCCGGAGCAGATCGACGTGTGGGAAGTCCACGAGGCGTTCAGCGCACAAGCTCTCGGCGTGCTTCGGGAACTTCCAAATCAGCTCGGCGGCTTCATCATTCCCGATGACAAGCTCACACCCAACGGCGGGGCGGTGGCCATCGGGCATCCGTTCGGCGCCACCGGAACTCGATACGTCCTGACCTTGGCGACCGAGCTGGCCGAACGTAACGCCCGCTACGGCGCCATCGGGGTTTGCATAGGCTCGGGACAAGCCGTCGCCGTCGTCCTGGAAAACCCTGACGCCACTTAGCGCCACCAGGGCGTCAGCACCACCGAGCCGACGGTCTTGCGGGCCGCAAATCGTGGTGGGCTTGGGCCGCATCCTCGAGCGGGTAACGCGCGCTTACGGTCTCCGTGATCGCGGCGTTGGCGATCGCGTCGAATAACTGGCTTGTGCGCCAAGCGAACTCGTCGCGCGTGCGCAACCGCCGGTTTGTTCGACCTCGATCGCGTACATGGTCAGGCATTCCAACACACTGCCGGTTGTGATCGGTCACAGTGACCGGCGGGTACGGTTGTTGCCCAAGACATCGACAAGACCGGCGCGACGAATCTAGCGTGAGCGCAGCGCGTGCGCGGCGAAGGCTCGACAAACACGGAAGGACCGGCAGGACGATGGCAGATGCGAAATCCGTCCACGAGGTGACCTACGACCTGCTGCGTGAGCTTGGGCTGACGACGGTGTTCGGTAACCCGGGCTCTACCGAGCAGACGTTCTTGAAGAACTTCCCCGACGACTTCACGTATGTCCTTGGATTGCAGGAGGCGTCGGTGCTGGCCATGGCCGATGGGTTCGCGCAGTCCACCGGAAAGCCAGCTTTGGTGAACGTGCACACCGCCGCCGGAATGGGTAACGCGATGGGTAGCCTGGTGGCGGCCTACAAGGGGAACATTCCGCTGATTGTGACGGCCGGCCAGCAGACCCGCGAAATGGTCTTGTGTGAGCCATATCTGACCAACAAGGACGAAAACCTGTTGCCACTGCCGTGGGTGAAGTGGGCCTATCAGCCGGCCCGTGCCGAGGACGTGCCTGCGGCGTTTATGCGCGCCTACGCGATGGCGCTGCAACCGCCGGCCGGACCGGTGTTCTTGTCGATCCCGCTCGATGACTGGGAGAAGCCCGCCCTGGGACCGGCGGTCGTGCGGACGGTGAGCCACCGGGTCCGCCCCGATGCGGGCCGGCTGCGCGAGTTCGCCGATCGGATCAACCGTTCGCAGCGGCCGATGGTGGTTTTCGGTCCCGAAGTGGATCGCGGTGGCGCGTGGGACGCCGCAGTGGCCTTCGCGGAAAAGGTCGGTGCACCCGTGTACGGTGGGCCGCTTCCGGACCGGGCGTCGTTCCCTGAGGATCATCCACTTTTCCAGGGAGTGCTGCCGATGACCATCGCAGGTGTCACCGAAGTCATGAGGGGGCATGACCTCGTGATCGTGGTCGGCGCACAGGTCTTCCGTTATTACCCGTACGTTGCCGGCGAGTATCTGCCCGAACGCACCGAACTGCTACAGATCACCGCGGATCCCGGGTTGGCCGGAGCTGCGCCGGTTGGCGACAGCCTGCTCGGCGATGCCCTGCTGGTCTTAGAGGAAATCGTCGGCTTGATCGAGAAGCGCAGTGATCGACCGGTCCCGCCAACACAGCCCGCCCGCCCGCCCGTCACGAGCGAGGCAATTGCGCCGCTGTCCACCGAGGCGGTGTGGTCGACCTTGAGTACCGTAAAACCCGCCGATTCACCGGTGGTGACGGAATCGACCTCGACCATCGCCCAACAGCTACGGTGGTTGCCCACCACCCGCTCAGGCGGGTTCTTCGCGACGGCCAGCGGTGGCATCGGGTGGGGTGTGCCCGCGGCAGTGGGTGTCGCTTTGGGAGACCGAGCACGCGGCGTCAAGCGCACCGTGGTCGCCACCATCGGCGACGGATCGTTCCAATACTCGGTGCAGGCGATTTGGACTGCCGCCCAGCACCGTCTGCCGCTGGTGTACGTGGTGATGCGCAACGGCGAATACTCGATCCTGAAGTCGTTCGCGGAATTGGAGAAGACGCCCGGCGTGCCGGGGCTGGACTTGCCGGGTCTGGACATTGCCTCCATCGCAACGGGATTCGGGTGCCGCGCGGTCAACGTGGACAGCACCGAAAAGCTCGCACACGAATTCGCCGCCGCGCTGACCGCCGACGGGCCCACGGTCATCGTCGTGCCCACCAAACCGCAAGCGGCGCACCTGGGCTGATCGCACACGAGGAGTAAGCCGTCATCTCGCCGCGGCGCCGCGATGTCGGACGTCTCATTTCGTCGTTCAGGCGTCCTAGGCGGAATAAACCGGACCATAGTCCGGTTGGCAGCTTGTGAAGGCGCCGGGCAGGCCGTCGCCCATAACAAGGAAGACGCACAAACATGACTGCAACCGCAACCACCCAGCTCGCTGCCGGCACGTGGGCGATCGACCCGGTGCACTCGTCGATCAACTTCTGGGTACGTCACCTGATGGTCAGCAAGGTCCGCGGCAAATTCGACAATTTCAGCGGCGCGATCGTGGTTGCCGAGGACGGTACGCCGTCGGTGCGCGCCGAGATAGCGGTGGATTCCGTGAACACCGGCAATGACCAGCGCGACGCTCACGTCAAGTCGGCGGACTTCTTCGACGTTGAGAAGTACCCCGCCGCGACATTTACTGCCGGCGCAGTGCAGGCGAATGGCGACAACTATCTGCTCCGCGGCGAGCTCACGCTGAAAGGCGTTACCAGGCCGGTCGCCCTCGACCTGGAGTTCTACGGCGTCAATCCCGGCATGGGTCACGGCGAGGTCGCCGGCTTCGAGGCATCGGTGGTGTTGAACCGCAAGGACTTTGGTATCGACCTCGACCTGCCGCTGGAAGCCGGCGGTGCGGTCGTCGGGGACAAGGTGACTGTCACCCTGGAGATCGAGGCGGTCAGGCAGGCCTGACGCCGCTTGAGATTGAGCAGTTCGTAGGTCTCCACTGAGCTAATCCGCTAAGCCGACGGGGTGGGCCGGCTTCTAAAGTTGCATCATGAAGAAGCCTGTGCCGGGTATCCATCACGCCGCGATCTGCACCGCCGACGTCGAACGCTCGATGAAGTTCTGGCGCGACGGCCTGGGATTCACCGAACTGTTCGACCAAACCTTCACCGGTGATTGGCCAGAACTCTTCGGTGCCAAGAACAATCGGCTGCGGTCGATATTCCTCGGGGACCCGCGGACACCCGACACCGGCATCGTCGAATTGGTTGTCTTCGAGGACGCCGACGCCGCGTCGGCCCCGCCGGCGCGTCCTCGGCACGGATTCTTCCTGCTATCGCCGCAGCGCGAGGTCGAGACCACGCTTTGTACTTTGGCGGCGTTGGGGTTCGGTGACGGCCTTCATCGCATCACCATGCCCGCCCCGGGTGGAGCGGAGGTCGCGATGGCGGTCATCACCGCGCCGGACGGTGTACTCGTCGAGTTGATCGGGCCCGCACGATGACCGCCCTGGTGACCGGTGGCGCGTCCGGGATCGGACGTGAAGTCGCCGGGCGGCTGCGCGACGCGGGTCACGACGTCGTGGTGTGGGACCTGTCCGGTGGCGATATCGCCTGCGATGTCAGCGATCCCGACGCGGTGTCGGCCGCGATCGGACAAACCCTACGCGAACACGGTGTACCCACCCGGATAGTGACCTGCGCCGGTGTCGGCGCGTCGGGCATGCTGCTGCAGCAGTCGCTGGAGGAGTGGGAACGGGTGTTGGCGGTGAACCTCACCGGCACCTGGCTGACTATCCGCGCCGGGGCGCAAGCCATGATCGACGCCGGGGTGGGCGGCTCGATCGTCGCGGTCTCCAGCATCAGCGGCACTGTCGCCGACCGGGATATGGGCGCCTACTGCGTGTCGAAAGCGGGGGTGGACATGCTGGTGAAGGTCGCCGCCGTGGAATGGGGCGGCCATGGCATCCGGGTCAATGCCGTCGGTCCGGGCGTCACCCGAACGCCGATGCTGGCCAATCCGGAAGCGCTGCCCGGCTGGGTGGAAGGCATGTCCGAGCGGACGGCGCTGGGTGGCCTGGGTGAGGCTTACGACGTGGCCTGGGCGATCGTGGGCGTCCTCGAATTGCCTTGGGTGACTGGACAAATCGTGCATGCCGATGGCGGCTTGGCGCTGCACAGCCCGATCGACGCTTACGGCCAACTGCAGCGGGTGACGGCCCGTAAGAAATAGGCTCAGGCGATGCCGAAATCGATAATGCCCCTGATGATTTCGCCGTTGCGGAGGTCTTCGTAGGCCTGGTTGATGTCCTCGAGGCGATAGCGCCTGGTGATCATTTCGTCGAGCTGGAGCTGTCCGGTCTGGTAGAGCCTGGCCAGCCGGAAGATGTCCGCCTTCGGGTTGCACGAGCCGAATATGGTGCCCGCCAGCGTCTTGTTCATCAGGATGAACTCCTGCAGGTCGATGTTGACCGACCGGGTCAACTGCGAAGTCATGCCGGTGAGCACACAGGTCCCGCCCTTGCGGGTGAGCTTCAGCGCATCGCGGACATCGTCCGGGGTGATCAAGGACGGCGAGACAACAACAGCGTCGGCCATCACCCCGTAGGTCAGTTCCCGCACCAGGTCCAGCGCCTCGGCGGCCGTCGCGGCGCTGTGGGTCGCGCCGAACTGCAGGGCCGACTTCTGTTTGAAATCTACCGGATCGACGGCGACGATCTGCGCGGCGCCGTTGATGCGGGCGCCCTGGAGCGCGCCCGTTCCGATTCCACCGACGCCGATCACGACGACGGTATCGCCGCCGCGCACCCCGGCCCGATTGGCGGCCGACCCGTAACCGGTCGGAATGGCGCACGACAGCAGCGCACTCGGCGCCAGTGGGAGGTGCGGCTCGATCTTCACGAGCGAATTCGTCGCTACCACAGTGTGTTCGGCGAACGCGCCGACCTTCGCCAGATGGCCGAGTGGCTTGCCGTCCGCGGTGTGATGACGGTAGGTGCCGTCGGTGGGCATCCCAGGAGTGAGGGTGAAGGCGCCGACGTCGCAGATGTACTCCATTCCGCTCGCACACCAGCGGCACTGTCCGCACACGGCGACGAACGACATCACCACGTGGTCGCCCGGCGCGAAATCGGTGACGCCGTCACCGACTTCACGGACGATGCCCGAACCCTCGTGACCACCGATCGTCGGGAACATGGTTGGCAGCCCGAGGGATCGCATCACATCATTGGGCGCCGACATGTCGCCCTTGAGGATGTGGTCGTCGGAGTGGCACAACCCAGCAGCGGCCATTTCGACCAGGACTTCGCCGGCGCGCGGCGGGTCCAGCTCGAATTCCTCGACCGACCACGGCCCGCCGACGTCGTGCAGGATCGCCGCGCGGCTTCTCATGCGGCCGGGGTGAACGTGACCGGAAGTTTGTTGGGCGACCGGAAGGTGAGCCCGACGATCTTGGACTCTTCGCCGGTTCCGTCGTCGGGCACAAAGGCGAGGTCCTTGACGCGGTCGAACAGGCTGTTCAACATGACCCGCGTTTCCAGCCGCGCCAAGTGCATACCGAGGCACATGTGGATACCACCGGCAAACGCGATGTGCGCTTGCCGCGGTCGACGGATGTCGAACCTGTTGGGGTCCGTCCAGCGGCTTTCGTCGCGGTTGGCCGAGCCCATGCACATGTCGATCTGCGCGTGGGCCGGGATTGTCTTGCCGCCAATTTCGACTTCCGCAGTGGTGGTCCGCATGACCATGGTCAGTGGCGTTTCAACCCGGAGACCCTCTTCGATGGCGGCCGGGATCAGGGACCGGTCTTGCTGGACCATCGCCAGCTGCTCCGGGTGGGTCAGCAGCAAATACAACAGATTGCCCGACGAGCGATAGGTGGTCTCCAGTCCGGCAGGCAGCAGCAGGCGCAGGAACGCGATGATGGCCTCGTCGGTGAGCTTTTCGCCGTCGATCTCGGCGGCGACCAGGTCGCCGATGATGTCATCGGTGAGTTTGCGCCGCCGCTGCTCCACCTGCTCGAGGAAGTAGCCGTGCAACTCGGCGGCTGCGTTCAGTCCCGCCATGATGTCGGTCGGAATCGAGATGAGGTCAAGCGACAGCCGCCGGAACAGGTCGAGATCCTCGGGGGGGAGTCCGAGCAGCACGGAGATGATCCTGGTCGGAAACTCGAATGTCAGCGCTTTGACCAGGTCGGCGTGGCCGTCGTTTTTGATTTCGTCGATTAGCTGGTCGCATACCGGGCCGATGACCGACGGCTCCCAGCGTTCCAGCGCGGTGGCGCGGAAGGCCTTCGCCACCAGGCTGCGGTGGTCGTGATGTTCCTTGCCGCCCATCGCCAGGACGGTGTGCCCCATTACCAAGCCGATCGTCTTGTCGTACTCCGCCGAAGTGAAGATGCGGTCGTCACGGAACGCCTGAAATACGCCGTCGTAACCGAACAAGACCCACTCGTCGTTGGGTCGCATTTCGTCGGGCATCTGTGAGTGGTCCGCCAGGGAACCGTGCCAGACCGGATCGGTGCGCCGCATGTATTCGTAGAACGGATACGGGCTGGTTTCACCAGTGAAGTCGAGGGTGACGGGCTGGCCCGCGGAATCGGGGCGGTCGGTGCTGAGCGTCATCAGCGCTCCTTCTGAGCAACCGGTATATCGGATCTACTAGGGAATATCGCTATCATAATATAAATAGCAACGAAGCCCAACGGTCTTGTTGTGGTTACCGTAACAGGAACAGTATTGACCTGGCCGCATCTTTCACCATATGGAGTCGCAGGTTTACCTTGAAAGTCCGGAAGATGAGAGAGTATGACGCAAACGAATCTGACACGGCCACAAGGCCTTAACCGCATCGACCCGGTGCTGCGCGAGGCTGCGATCGAGCTGGGTGTCGTCGAATTCCGTGCCGAGACGCTGCCCACCGAGCGGAAACAGGCCGACCTCCTGGCCGCTCAGCGGGCCGCGGCGGTCGCCACGGACGGCGTCACCGTCGAATCGCCATCCATCGCGGGCCCGGACGGCCAGCGACTGGGCCTTCGTCTGTACCGCGGCCTGGCCCAATCCCCGGCACCACTCGTGGTGTACGCCCACGGCGGCGGCTTCGTGACGGGGAACCTGGACACCGATCACGCGCAGTGCGTGGAGCTGGCACGCAGCGCCGGCTGTCTACTGGTATCCGTCGACTACCGGCTCGCGCCGGAAAACGCGTGTCCGGCGGCACTGGCCGACGTCGAAGCGGCCCTGCGATACGTCGTCGAGAATTGCGCCGACCTGGACGCGGACGCCGGCCGGATAGCGGTGATGGGCCGTGACGCGGGTGGAGCACTGGTCGCGGGCCTGACCCAGCGCATGTTCGACGAGGAAGGTCCGGCGATCCTGGTGCAGATCCTGCACCAGCCGATGCTCGATTCCGACGCCACGCCGTCGCGACGCGAGTTCCAGCGCACACCGGGCCTCAACGGTCCCGCCGTGAGTCGCGCGTGGAGCCACTACCTCGAGCACGCGACTGCGGGCGGTCAACACGTTCCGGCGCACCGGGCGAACC
>Ga0306922_10001256_pt1 | contig 22627 bp, 23 predicted proteins | sample sta12Cox44000082_FD_203758 | JGI IMG/M metagenome (GOLD analysis project Ga0306922, IMG submission 203758) | Lab enrichment of tropical soil microbial communities from Luquillo Experimental Forest, Puerto Rico - statoxic.12C.oxic.44.000.082 (v2)... | ecosystem: Environmental > Terrestrial >... | reverse complement strand
AGCCATCTCAACCCGGTCACGAACCCGATCCACGTCCTGGCTGATGTTCTCCCGGGCCGCCAGCTCTCTCAACACGCGAGCGTCCTGCTCCCGCCTGCGCTGCTCCTCATCGTCGCGTCGCGCCTCTTCTGTGGTTTGTACATCTTGCGTCGGTGACATGTTCGACCTCCCCGTACACGCCGATTGCTGGATTCCATTGGAGCGGAGTCGATTCCGTTCGACTGGAGTCGCCTCCGATAACAAAGCCTTGGCCGATCCGCTGCGCAAGTCAACACCTGGACTCGATGTGAGGAAATCTTCTAGAAACTTGAAGGAAACATTTTCGAAATGTTCTTCTTTCGTTAACATGCGTGACGGTGTCCTCGAGCACCAACCGCGCACCGTCGCCAACTTCCTTGATTGACAAGGACATTGACAGCGACCTTCCTTCATTGACCAGCAACCGATCTGAAGTTCGTGGCCACTTGGGCTGCGATTGCCTACGTGCGAGCGTCGGTCGCGTTCAGCTGGCGATCACGACGGGGTGAAGTCTCCTGGCTCACTCCGGGGGTGAAGGCGACCGGCACCTTGCCCAGCCCGCTCATGCTCGGGTTGCCCAGGTGTTCGTAGATGCCGTCGAGCTCGACTTGGTATTCGGGAATGCGGTGATGATGCCGTTGGACCATTGTTGAACAGCTCTCGATCGCTCGGATCGACGCACAGCATCTCGGCGATCACCATGATCAGAAACGGCGCGCTGAACGCCGACACCAGGTTGACGTCGTCGTCGCTGGGTATCGCCTCGAGCAGGGGCCCGGGCGATATGGCGGATCAGGCCTTCCTGTGCGGCTATTCGCTTGGCGGTGAACGCGTTCTGCAGAACCCGGCGCAACTCGGCCTGCCGGGGTGGGTCCATAGCGATGATCATCGGCTTGAGCCCGGAGAACCCGTCCAAGGTGATGCCGGTCGCGGATGAAAAGACCGGCCATTCACGCAGTGCGGCCTCAACGTCGTCGAAACGGCTGATCGCCCACAGAATAGCGGGCGGTCGGTGAACCGGACGTTCCTCACGCAGCGCGGCGTAGACCGGGTGAGGATTTCCCAGGTGCGAACGGGAATAGGGATTGAAATTCATGACCTCTCAACGGCTTTCCCACCAGAATGGCCGACCGTAACATTGCAATCTGACAAAAAGGGCAGCATTCTCCTGCCGGTGCCGTCCCTCGATGTTTCTGGCGGCGGCCTTTGTGTTCACGTGTGCTGAACCCCGAATACGTCACCGAAAAATACCCCAACACAGCGATATTCGGCGAAGTCAGCGCGTCGAACGTCTCGATCTGCGTCGTATCCCCGCCGGGTCCACCCCCTGGACTGAGTTAGCGGCTCGTGAATCAATCACTGCACCGGCCACGAGCGGAAGAACCCGGTATGGGGCCGTCGCGGTGTATAATGTGGTGTATGAGGCGGACCAACATCTACCTTGACGAGCAGCAAACGGCGAGCCTTGACAGGTTGGCGGAACAAGAAGGCGTGTCACGGGCGGAGCTCATCCGCCAACTGCTGAATCGTGCCCTCGGCGGCGGTGACGACAATCTGGCGTCGGACCTTAAAGCGATCGACGATTCGTTCGGTACCCTGCGCGATGTCGACTTGCCGGAGCGTCGCCCTGGAGGCCGTGAGGAGCACCTTGCCCGTGTGTGGCGCAGCACGTCATGATCCTCGTTGACTCGGACGTGCTGATCGCGCATTTGCGGGGTGTCGACGCGGCCCGCGACTGGCTTGTCAGTGCTCGGAACGACGGCCCCCTGACGATCAGCGTGGTATCGATCGCGGAATTGATCGGCGGTATGCGAAGCGTCGAGCGGCGCGAAGTATGGCGCCTGCTTGCATCTTTCCGCGTGGAGCCGGCGACTGAGGTCATCGCGCGCCGCGCCGGCGACATGATGCGCCGATATCGCCGCAGTCACAACAGGATCGGACTCGGCGACTATCTCATCGCTGCAACCGCCGAGGTGCAGGGCCTGGAACTGGCGAGCCTCAATGTGCACCATTTCCCTATGTTCGAGGATTTGCAACCACCGTTCGCGATCACGGCGGGCAATGGCCGATGACGTGACATCGATTGCCTTGACCATACTCGTGTGCACCGCGCCGTTGATCGCCAAGGCCGCCGCGCCCACCAGCCAGCCCCGGCGAGTTGCCAGTAAGATACTTCGTAATATCCTATCTACCAACATTTTTCGCCGTTTCACCGGCCGCCCGCATCCCGGAAAGGTCGGCCATCAGCGGTTGAATTTCGGTGGAGAACCGCATCGTGCCCATGCCGGACAATCGCGCCCCGGTGACGAGGGTGCCGTCGGCGGCGCGTAGCCCCAACTGCTCTTGCGGCGAGTTGATGCTCGAGGCGAGCGCGAGCGTGGGTCGGCGTGGCGTCCAGTCGGAGCTTGGTGACGGCATCGTGGGCACCCACTCACTCGTCGTTGGTCAAGATCTCAGCGAGCATGCTTGCGCGGGGGAGCAAAGATCGGGCCGAGCCGCCGACGGTCCATGCGTGCCAGTCGGTGTCGTCCATCAGGTCGAGTCCGCGCATGACCCGGGACTGCTGGGCGATCGTGACCTGCACATCACGTTCGGTGATGGGTTGCCCGCCGCGCTGCCAGCCCCACCCGAGCAACTGATGGACCCTCCTCGCGAGCTGTCGGCGGTCGATGGGGCCGTGAGCGGCGAGTACGCCCACCGTCAGTTCCGTGATCTCGGTGCCAAAGGTGTTGGGGCCGAACGCCGACCTGAGCCGGCGGACGACGGCCAGATCGTCGCCGGCGGCGCGGGTGGGAGTCAACACGCCGTGGCGCAGCCGCAGCAGTCCCACGTGACGTAGCAGATCGTGCAGCGCTCCCAGGGGCGGCAGGTCATCCTCGGTGGCGGCGGGCCGGCCGAGCAGGTGCCAGTGTGGGCGGTGCTGTTGCATGCTGCGCACCACCGTCCGTGGCAGCCGCCCGCCCGGCGTGAGCCTGATCCCGTCGGCGGCGAGATCGAGCAGTAGGCGCACACTTTCGGGAACCTCACCGACCACCTGGCGGAGCCGCTGGTCAGTGGCGGCCAGGTCGAACGGACGCAACCGGTTGCCGACCCAGCCGCGCATGTGCTCATGCTCAGGGTGCGCCGGGTCGGCGAGGACGTCGAGCAGTTCGGCATAACCGCCCGGCCCGCCGCAGTCCTCGGGCGGGCAGGCGCCGTACCCGTCCACGCAGCCAGGTGCTGGGTCGCCGGGTCCGAGCACCTCGACGTCGTGGGTCCAGCCGTCGCCGAAGTCGTAGCGGTACTCAAACCTGGCGCCGAGGTCGGCCAGCCGTGCGCCGTCCTCATCACGCTGATCCTCCGGCCACACCTCCTCGCCGACAATCTCCATCCCGTAGGTCGCCTCCGACGTGACGAACTGGTGCAGATGCGAGTCGGTCCACCCGATCGCGGCCTGCAGCAGCTCGTGCAGCTCCGGTAACGTCGCCGACGCCGGCACATCGATCACTCGGGCGACCGCCGGCTCGACGTCGCACAACACCACCCTCAGGCGGGCGGTCTTCACCGCTGTGGTTCCGGGTCGACGAGCGAACTTGCGGCGCAACACTTCTTGTACTTGCGCTCTGACCCGCACCAGCACGGCTGGTTGCGGCCCGGGGGCCAGGAGACCACGCCCGGGTCGGCGTTCGCTGCCAGGTGCGCGGCATAGGTGGCCCGGGCCTCCGAATCAGGTTGCTGTCCTTGTTCGGTGCACCACGCGGTGAACGGCGCAACGCGTACCGGCGCGATTGCCAGCCCGGGCAAGCCCGCCTGCGAGAGCTCGACGAGCTGTTGCTGCATCGCGCGGCAGTACAGACGGTGCGGCAGCGGCCCGGCCGGGCCGGCCACCAGCTCGCTCTCGGCCAGCTCCGGCCACAACTTCACCGCCTGCTCGTAGTCGCCGGAGGGCAGCCACGCCAACGCCACCGCGTTGACCAAACCGGGTGCCGCACCATTGGTGGGTTCCGGTGCAGGCTCCTCCACCCGCGTCGGCCGGGCTTGCTGCTTCTCGCGCAGGAACGCGGCCGCCTGCTCCTGCAGCGCGTCGGCGGGCCGGCCCAGGCTGTCCAGGCTCTCCTGGTGCAGATCGGCGAGCTGACCCATCAGTCGCTCGGGATCCCCGGTGCGCAGCGCCAGGCGCAGGCCATCGGTCAACCAGCTCAGCGCGGCCTCATGGTCGCCGGCGTGGGCGTATTCCAGCCCGGCGTTGTTGTACAGCCACACATCGTCGGGCGTATCGGCGAGCACCGCCGCCCAGATCGGGTCCGCTTCGCCCACCCGGCCCGCCCGCATCAGGATCTCCGCCCGCAGACACCGCGGGTCCGGGCTCGATTGGAGCCCGGCGTCGGCGGCCGCGTCCGCCGCGGCCAGCGCGTCCTCATAGCGTCCCAGAGCCTCGTACTCCGTCGCCAACTCGAGATACAGGTCGGCCAGGTCAAGCACCTCGGCGGCCGCCGGATCGGCGCTGCAGGTCTGCACCGCTCGCTCCAGCACTGCCGCATACCTGGCCGAATCCCTTGGGCGCGCGGTGGCCGTCGCGTACAACTCCCGCTCCAACCGATCCACCAGATTGGTCATGGCTCGCATCCTCTCGCACCGCTACGATATGCACCAGCGCGACGCGCGCCAAGGATTGGATTGCGGTCAGCCGCACGGTGTTTCGGTAACAGGGCGACCGGCGATATCGTTGGTGGGCGTAGCCACCCACGGAAACTCGGGCGTCGAAGCCGGGCACGGGCGCTGGGCCCCAGGCGTCAACATGCCTTAACTCATGACACCGTTGCCTCGCCGGCCAGACGAGCCACGGCGGGTTTGGTGGTGTGCTTTTGCCCGCCTTGCAGCGACAAGCATCGATGTTCTATCGGCGCCGAAGACCTGACCCCCTTGCCCGACGGGCCGTGGCCAGAGCTACGAGTCCGTGGCATCGCGGACTTGCGCGATCCTGCCGCAAACCGACGACTTCGCCGCTCTCGATGGCGCGGCCAAGCTCAGGCTCACACGGCTAAGCCCGTCAGGCGAGCAGCCCGCGGATGTCGGCGGCGGTGAGTGTGGAGCCGAACGCGTTACCGTCGTCGATGACAGCGGCGAACAGCTTGGCCTTGCGGGCGTTGAGGGCCATTACCTTGTCCTCGATGGTGTCGCGGGCAATGAGCCGGTACACCATGACGTTTCGGGTCTGGCCGATGCGGTGTGTGCGGTCGATGGCCTGGGCCTCGGTGGCCGGGTTCCACCACGGGTCGAGAAGGAAGCAGTAGTCGGCTTCGGTGAGGTTCAGTCCGAACCCACCGGCCTTGAGGCTGATCAGGAAAACCGGTGCGTCGCCGTCCTTGAACCGCTGAATCACGGTTGCGCGGTTGCGGGTGCGCCCGTCGAGATAGCAGTAGTCGATTCCCTCGGTGTCGAGGCGATCGCGGACCCGGCCGAGGAAACGGGTGAACTGGCTGAACACCAGCGCGCGGTGGCCGCCGTCAACGACGTCGCGGAGATGCTCAGCGAGCGCGTCGATCTTTGCGCAGGCCACGGTGTCGTGTGCGGGGTCCACCAGCACGGGATGCAGGGCCATCTGTCGCAGCACGGTCAGCGACTTTAGGATCGTGAACCGGTTGTGTTGCATGTCGTCGAGCAGGCCGAGCACCTTCTGTCGTTCCCGTTGCAGTCGCTTGTTGTAGAGGGTGCGGTGCCGCGGCGGCAGCTCGATATCGAGCACCTGTTCTTGCTTGGCCGGCAGCTCGGCGGCCACGAGCTCCTTGGTGCGGCGCTTGACCAACGGCTTGATGCGGCGGCGGAACAGGGCCAAAAGCTCGGCGTCGCCGGTCTTTTCGATGGGTTTGGCGTAGAAGTCGGCGAACTTCGTCGGGCTGGGGAACAACCCGGGCGCGGTGATCGACAGCAGTGACCACAACTCCATGACGTTGTTCTCCATCGGTGTGCCAGTGATGGCCAGCTTGAACGGTGCGGCCAGCCTGCGTGCACACTGGTAGGTCTTGGCGTGACGGTTCTTGACGTATTGCGCTTCGTCCAGGATCAGCCCGGACCACGTTTGGGCGGCGTGGGCGTCGAAGTCGAGCCGAAACAGCGTGTACGAGGTGACCACGATGTCGGCGCCCGCCGCCAGCTCGTCGAGGTCGGCACCGGCGCGGCGGAGGGTGTCGTAGATCGGCACCACCGACAGCTCGGGCGCAAACCTCGCGGCCTCGGCGGACCAGTTCGCCACCACACTGGCCGGTGCGACCACCAGGAATGGTGCCATGCCCGGATTCTGTTGACGGACATGGCAGATCAGCGCCAGCGACTGCACGGTCTTGCCCAGCCCCATGTCGTCGGCAAGGATGCCACCGAGCCCGTGGGCGTACAGGGTTGTCAGCCACGAGAACCCATCGGCCTGATAGGGCCTCAGTTCGGCGCGCAGGCCGGTCGGCATTGTCGCCGGTTCCAGACCCCGCAGCGCGCGCAGCCCGTCGACCTGGCGCCGCCACTCGTCGGCCTGCCGTGTCACGACGCCAAGCTCGGCCAGCTCGTCGAACAACCCGACCTGGAATCGGCTGATCCGGGGTGGTCCCTCTTCGGCATCGGTGAGCGCGCGGGCCTCCTCGATGAGCTGGCGGAGCTTCACCAGCTCGGGCTTGTCCAGCGCGAAGTAGGCGCCGTCGGCAAGCAGCAGGTGCGACTGCCCGGAAGCCAGCGCGGTGAACACGCTGATAAACGGAACCTGTTTGTCCTCAATGCTGATCGTGACGCCCAGGTCGAACCAGTCCGTCTCGCCGGCCACCGCGTCCGTCGTCACCGCGATGACCAGGGAGCCACCCGCTTCCCGATAGTCCACCGGGTCGCCGATCACCTCCAGCGTGACATCGGGAAGCTCGGCCAATACCGGTTGGATTTCGGTGGCGAATCGCATTGTGTCCAGGCCGGACAGCCAAGTTCCGGTGAGCGTGCCGTCGGCGGCGCGGAGCCCTAACTGCTCCAACGGCGCATCGATGCTCGCGGCGAGCGCGTTCTCCGCTTGCAGGTCGCGGTAATCGGTATACCTCGGCGTTTCGGTCTGCACGCGAAAATCGCTGTCGCCCAACCGGTATGCCCATTCCCACGTCAACGCCAGCCGGTGCTCGTCCTGGTAGTCGGCCCGCAGGACCAGTGCCGGCCCGACGATCTCGGGCGGCGTGAATGACTCGTCCGACGAGGTGATGGCCGCGATGTGGCGCAACCTCGGGTAGTACTCCGTGACGAACCGCGGCTCCTCGTCCGCGGGTATGACCAGCGGCTTACTACCGAGGGCCATGCGCTGTAGCGCCTCAGGCGCCGGCCTGTCCAGCTGGGCAAGCCGCAACCCGCCGTCGGCGTATACCACGCCGTGCCCCGACGATCCGATGAATGCCACCGGACGTACCGCGGCGCCGTCGACGCCAAGCACGGGCGCGACGGTGAGATCGCCCGCTTCGTCGACCATCACGTCCAGGTACAACTGCGCCGCGGCATAGGGCGGCACCTCCCGCAGGGGCCGCGCCTCCACCAGCCGCACACCGACCCGGCGCGCTTCGTCCAGCAGCGGCCACAGCTGCGGAGAATCAAATCGCAGCAGCGAGATCGTCTTCCCGTCGCCGTATGTGTAACCGCCATACGAATAGCTGTAGTAACCAGTCGAATTCGAGCTCGACACCCGGTAGGCCGCATAGAGCTCCTGCAGCAGCCGAAGGTGATCGTCGTGATATCCGCGGTGGCGCAGGGCGTGCAGCTTGACCCAGCTCAATTCGCCGGCCACCCAACCGCCGCGTTTTCCGGGACGCACTAGCCGCGCGTCGAGAATCGGCGACGACCCGCTCGCCGACAGGCTCAGCTCGATCGCCAGTGGCGTCCCGATGGGATCGTTCGTCGAAGCCGGGGGAATTAGCGAATCCAGGGATTGCCGCCATGCAGGGGGAGCGGGAGGAGGTGGCATAGGTTGAGCACGCATCTCTGTTGGCCCAGCGGCGGCGACGACGATCGCCGCGACATGCTTGCAGTTCACCTGCATCGGGCAGCTGCAGAACCCGCCTTCGACATCCCACGTATCGGTGTCTGCCGGCAAAAGCTGCACCGCGGTGGTGTAGGTGCGGCCTTTGTTACCGCGAACACCGCCGAAAAGTTTGTGGAGGTTCGGGTCCCATACGCAGCTCAGCACCCGACCCTCCCGCGCATACGACACGCCACGGCGCCAGGTGTCGGCGGGAAGGACGTCGAACGTGCTGTCAACGTCGATCGACGGGTACATCAGCGACTGCATGCCCGCACCGTAACGACCCGGTCTGACAAAAGCGCCCGACCACGCCGCGCGACAGGCGAAAGTGGTGCAGATGAGGTTTGGGAGTCTGCCGTGACGGAAAGCCGGGCGAGCGGGTGCAGCAGACCGCGAAACGTGTCAGATCCCCTGACGAGACTCAGGCCTAGTCGACGCGACGCCGGAGATCGCGTCAATGAGAACGGGGCGACATGGGGAACAGGGCGAACTTCGTCATCGTGAAAGATCAAGATTGGCAACTCTATTACTCACACTGGGCGGGCTGCCGCATACTCGATGCGCTGATCGGTGGGCCGGAACTCGCGCTACGGTATGCGCAGTCGCTGCGGCAATTGGCCAAGGATCAGTGGGTCGACCCGGTATGGGCTGACGGCGGCGCGGTGGTGGATGTCGATCGTCGCCGGCTGTTGTTCTTCGGCGACGAACTGATGGTGGAGATGCCCGAACGACGAGCCCTGATGAGCGTGCTCGCCGTGGCATGGCCGGATTACGCGATCTGCTGGGCGTACGACGGAACCGCCGAACTGGCGGGATATGTGGGAGCCGAGTTGCCACCCTACTTATGGGACAACCGGCCGGGGCTTCGGCTCGCCCGCGACCGAAACGCGTTGTGCCACCTTGTTTCTGTTGTCGATGCCCCGGGACAAGTCCGGATGTGGCCACTGTGGTGGCACCTCAGCAAGGCGTGGCACGGGCCCGCATTGATCGACAAGCTGCCCGGCCCTGGTGTTCGACGTTTGACTCTGGGCAAGATCCCCGAAGGCGGCCTTCATATCGATGTGCCCCGAAAAATGGTGGGAGCGTGGCAAACCGTCGACACGATGGGGATTTTTCAAGCGCTTCCCGACCTATGGAGCGGGTGGCAGTCGGAGTGCTGGGAGGATCGCTTCGAGGAACAGGCCCTTCGGTGCAAGGGTGCTCTGCGGATCCCCGAATTGGACTTGGTCGCCGGTGCCGGCAGCGCGCAGGCGTGGATCCGCGACAGGGTGTTTCAAAGCTTCGCGGATGGTCCGGCAGGGCAGATTCTCAAACTCGCGCACCTGCTGGCGCCGGTAAGACCCGGTTTCGTCGTGAGCGACGATGCCCTCGCCGACTGCGCAGTCCCTCCAACCGAGGCTGAGTGGGCCCACTTCGTCGACGAATGCAACGTGCTGCGGACGGCCCGGGCTGAATCGGCCTGATCAGGTGCACCGGCAATGCTGCGCCGACGCGACTCGTGACCCGGTGTATTGCTGGGATACTCGCCCATATGACTTTTCACGGGTATGTGGCGGTCCAAGCCCATGGCGTGCTCTCGTTTCCCGCAGAGGTCAGGCGGCGATTGCACTTGGACGAACCCGGCGCGCAGGTCGAGATCACCGAGCGCGACGACGGCGTGCTCGAGCCCCGTCTATCGCTCCCGATACCAGCCGATCAGCGCTGGTTTTGGACCAAACGCCGGCAACAGCGCGAGGCGAGAGGTCGACGACCATGTGGCCGCACACCGGGTCACGGTCCACGAGGACGGCCACGCCGCTACTCGAACACCTCGATCAACTCGACGCCGACGAGCGGTGAAGTTTCGAAACGCGTTGCCTACCCAGATAGTGCTATCGTGTAGCACATGGAACGGATCGGTGTCCGTGAGCTTCGACAGAACGCTAGCCGCTACCTGGCCAAGGTGACTTCGAGCGGAGATCCCATCGAAATCACCGAGCACGGACGGCCGATCGCCCGGCTCGTCGCCATCACCAACGACCCGTGGGCGGACATGATCGCGGCCGGGGAGATCACCCCCGCCGCAGGCCGCAGCGACATCCGGGATCTCGAACCCATCACGAGCAACTTCGACGCCTCGGAAGCGCTCGCCGACCTGCGCGCCGGGGAACGATGAGGACCTACCTGGACACCTCGGCATTGGTCAAACTCGTTGTCACCGAACGCGAATCAACGGCACTGAAAGCTTACCTGCGCGCGATCGACGCCGACACGCTCTTCACCGCGGCGCTTGCCCGAACCGAGCTCGTGCGCGCCGTCGCTGGCGCCGGCGTCAGGGCGGTAGCCCAGGCCCGCCGCATCCTGGACGACCTCGACACCATCAACCTCACACGGGACCTGCTCGACGCTGCCGCCGACCTGCGCCCGGCCCGTCTGCGCACCCTCGACGCCATCCACCTTGCCGCCGCCCAGCGCGCCGGAACCGAGCTGCGCGCGCTGCTCACGTACGACAGCCGCATAGCGGCAGCTGCCGCCGACTTGGGCATGGCCTTCGCAGGGCCGACCTAAAACGCCGGGCACGCCGTATTCGACGATCGGGCGGTTGATCTTCGGCGGCGGGCCACGGTTGTTGCGCTACTTAGGTTTTCACACCGCACAGTTGACGCCCGCTTACCAGTCAGTGATGATTCGCGACTTGGATGGGCAGTTGCTTGAGCTGCTTTTCAGATGAAAGGCTCTCTCGGCGCTGCCGCCTCGGCCGTAGTGCTGTTGTCCGCATGCGGTTTCCCGCTGAATGGCGCAAGCCGCCGGAGGGCGTCCTTGGCGCTACAATTGTGCTACGTTTGTAGCATGTCTGAGGTAGCATCTCGCGAGCTCCGGAACAATACCGCCGGAGTCCTTCGGCGGGTGCGAGAAGGCGAGGACGTCACCATCACTGTCAGCGGCCGGCCCGTAGCGGTTCTCACCGCGGTTCGCCCGCAGGGACGGCGCTGGCTGAGCAAAACAGAATTCCTGTCACGGTTGCGCCGCGCTCAAGCCGACCCCGGATTGCGCGAGGACCTCGCGGTGCTCGCCGGCGACATGACCGACGTCGGACAGATTCGATGAGCACGCCGCGGGCGGCCGGAGTGCTCGACACATCGGTATTCATCGCAACCGAAAGTGGCCGCCAACTCGACGATGCGCTGATTCCGGACGAGGTCGCCACCACCGTCGTCACTCTGGCCGAACTTCACACCGGCGTGCTGGCTGCGACGACTTCCGACAACAGGGCCAGACGCCTCGCGACACTGGATTCGGTTGCGGACATGGAGACGCTGCCAGTTGACGACGACGCGGCCCGAACGTGGGCGCGGCTGCGGATCCATCTGGCCGAGGCGGGGCGGCGGGTGCGGATCAACGATCTGTGGATCGCTGCGATCGCGGCATCGCGTGGACTGCCCGTCGTCACCCACGACGACGACTTCGCTGCCCTCGAAGGCGCCGCTAACGTGGCGATCATTCGAGTCTGATCCCGGGAACGACAGGCGGCAAACGCGCCGGCGTGATGGTGTGCTGTGGCAATGCAGTCGCCGCAGTACGGCCAACCAGCTAAGTGGCATAATAGTGGCATGAACCGCATACGCTTGAGCACGACCGTCGATGCTGGACTCCTCGGCAGTGCACGGAACGCGCGGTCGGGACTCACCGACGCCGCCCTCATCGATGAGGCCCTCGCGGCACTGCTGGCTCGTTACCGATCCGCCGCGGTCGACGCCGGCTACGCCGCCTATGACGAGCATCCGGTCGAGGAGCCAGATGAGTGGGGCGATCTGGCATCGTGGCGGCGGGCGGCAGGCGCGTCGTGAGTGCGCTGCCGGCTCGCGGTGAGGTGTGGTGGTGCGAGCCGGCTGAGATCGGCCGCCGCCCGGTTGTTGTCTTGTCTCGTGATGTCGCGATCCCTCGGTTTCGACGCGCCCTCGTTGCGCCATGCACGTCGACCATCCGGGGACTCGCCAGCGAAGTTGTCCTTGAGCCGGGTTTCGACCCGATCCCGCGCCGTTCGGCGGTCAACTTGGACTCGGTCGAAAGCGTCTCGGTCGCAGTCTTGGTCGGCCGACTTGGCCGGCTTGCCGACACCCGAATGCGGGAAATCTGCGCGGCCCTTGAAATCGCGGTCGACTGCACTGGCTGATCCGAAGCCGCCGCAATCGCTATCTCGCTCACGGTCGATGCCGCGGTTGCGTGAGTGGAGTCAGGGTGAGTACCCGGTGATTCTCTATCTCGGCGGCCGAGTTGCCGCCGCTAGCCTCGCTTCGTACCCGGGGTGAACGTGACTGGTAGCTTGCCCAGCCCGGTCATGCTCGGGCTGCCCAGGTATTGGTAGACGCCATCGAGGTCGACCCGGTAGTCAGGAATGCGGTCGAGCGCCGCCTTGACCATCACCTCGGACATCAGGCGCGCCAGGTGCGATCCGATGCAGCGATGCGGCCCGAGCCCAAAGGCGAGGTGGCGGTTGGGTGTTCGATCCAGGATGATCTCGTCGGGTCGGTCGAACTCTTGCTCGTCGTGGTTGGCGGACAGCCAGCTGATGACGACGCGGTCGTTTTTTCGGAGGTGTTGGCCGTTTAGTTCGACGTCGCGGGTCACCGTGCGGCTCAGGGTTTGGTTGACCGAGAAGTAGCGCAGGAATTCGTCGGCGGCGGTGCGGTAGAGCTCCGGGTGGTCGATGAGGTGTTCGCGCAGCTCCGGGTGGGTGCCCAGGTGCAGCAGGGTCAGCGCGGTCTGCGACGTGGTGGTGTGGACGCCGCCGGCGATGAGGTTCCAGAGGATGTTGAGCAGCTGTTCGTCGGTGAGGCGTTGGCCGTCGAACTCGAACTGGATGAGGAAGCTGGTCATGTCGTCGCGGGCATCGGCTCGTCTTTTCGCCGCGAAGTCGAGGACGCCTTCCATCATGGCGGGGACTTTGGCGATGGCGTTGATGTACTCGTCGCTCTCCTGTGGGACGGCCATGACGGAGTGGAAGAGGTTGGCGTAGAGGTGCCAGTTGTCGTAGGGCAGGCCCATGAGCTTCATGGTGAGAATGGCCGGCACCGGGCTGGCGTAGTCGCGAACGAGGTCCATCCGTCCGTCGCCGATGTGTTGGTCGAGGAACTCGTGTGCTTTTTGTTCCATGAAGGGCTTCATGTTTTGCACGGCTCCCGGGGAGAAGAACGGGGCCAGGGCGTGCCGTAGGGCGAGGTGATAGGGGCCGTCGACCTCGCCGATGCCCAGCGCCGGTTGGCCTTCGGGGCGCGGGACGCCCATCTCGCCCTGGTAGTCGACGCCGTCGGCGGCGTTGGGTTCGTATTTGTGCGAGAAGGTGTCGTCGTCGCGGGCGGTTTGGCTGACCGCGTCGTAGCTGCTAAGGAACCAGAATCCGCCGTAGTTGTCGTTCCACGCCACCGGGCAGCGTTGTCTCAGGTCGGCGTTGATGGCCAGTTCGTTGAGGTTGAATTCGTCGGAATGATGGTCGAACTCGACGACCACGTCGTCCGTGACGTCCGGGCGTGTTGTCATCGAAAAGCCCTCCAACACAAGGAGATCTGTGAATTTAGCGGTGGCGGCCGCTTATCAAGCTATCTTTACATTATTACGCATTTGCGCAGGTGGAGGTAGGGCCATCGAGGGTTGGCCGGCAGAAGCCACGATCGGCGCGGCCCAAATCGTCACGAAAGGTTGTAATGACAAGTCACCGAACGGTTTTCAACCACGTTGGGTTATGCGTTGCGGATCGTGAGCGGTCGCGCCGTTTTTACGAGGGGCTGCTCGGGTTTCAGTTCTGGTGGGAAATCGAACCGCCTGACGATCGCACCGCCCAGCTTGTGCAGCTTCCCGAGCCGCTCGGAGTGCACGCGACCTACTTGGTACTGGACGGCTTTGTGCTGGAACTTATCGACTATTCAAAGCGCGAAGTCCACGCCGGGTCGGCGCGCGTCATGGACCAGGTGGGGCTTACGCATATCTCGTTCTCGGTTTCTGATCTTGCTGACGTGTTGGAGAGGGTTGAAGAATTCGGCGGAGCGGTGGTCGAAGGGACGGTATCGCCGGGTTCAGCGATGATCCGTGACCCAGACGGGCAACTGTTGGAACTGCTCTCTGATGGCTGGCTGGCGGTCCTACCGCCGCGGCCTTAGCGCGGTTGTCGCTTGGGGGATGACCACCAGCCACAAAAAAGACCGTGCACGTGTCCCGGTAAAGCGCGTTCGGTCCCCAATAGGTGATCAAGATCGCCTCTCACTCGCTCAATGATGGGCCAGACATGACCGAACCCATTTTCACCTCATTTGTCGGACCGGTCCGCTACGCTGCCGGGCGTGCAAGAGGGCCTCTACGAATCGCTGCTGACGGAACAATTACACCGGGAACTGGCTGAGCGACCTGACCTGCACCCCGTAATCGACTCGGTCGACGACGGCGAACAGCCGCTGACGATTGCGCGGCATCTCACGCCGCTCATCGAACGCTCGCTTCGCGCCGCTTCGACGCCGCAAGACCGCGCCGACCTAGTGCACCAAATCCTGGCCGCGTTGTCTGACCCCGACGCGATTGGCCAGGCGCTGCATCAGCGCGAACCCGCGAGAATCGAGCGGCTCGACGAGGTCAGGGAGGCGAACCGGCTCGGTGTCACTCGTTTGCCTCGCCCGGCCACTCCGCTGTCGGACACGGCGCTGATGACCAATGCGCACAACGAGCCGACGTTGGCTGCCGAGTTGCGCGCCGAACTCGCCAGCGCCGATCACGTGGATTTGTTGTGCGCGTTCGTCAAGTGGCAGGGCCTCCGGCTGCTGGAGGCGGAACTCAACGAGCTGCGACGGCGTGAGGTGCCGCTGCGAATCATCACGACGACCTACCTCGGCGCCACCGATGCACGCGCCCTTGACGCGTTGGTTGAGAAGTTCGGCGCGCAGGTGCGGGTCAACTACGAAATCCACCGCACCCGGTTGCACGCCAAAGCATGGTTGCTGCGGCGTAACACGGGTTTTCATACCGGGTATGTGGGGTCGAGCAATCTGTCGCACGCCGCGCTGGTCGACGGGCTGGAATGGAATGTGCGGCTGTCGGCGGTCTCGACACCGCACCTACTTGAGAAGTTCCGCGCGACCTTCGAAACTTACTGGGAAACCCGCGAATTCGAGGCTTACCAGCCATCGTCGGACGGGGAGCGGCTGCGAGCGGCGCTGGACGTCGCCGCCGGTGGACGCCAAAAGGACGGGCTCACGGTCACACTTTCCGGCCTCGAGGTGCACCCTAAGCCATTCCAGGCGGAGATGCTTGAGGAACTCGACGCCGAGCGGACGCTGCATGACCGGCATCGCAACCTGATCGTGGCGGCCACTGGGACCGGCAAGACGGTGGTTGCCGCCCTAGATTATCGCCGCCTCGTGCGCGATGTACACGGCCGCGACTTGACGTTATTGTTTGTGGCTCATCGCAAAGAGATCCTCATGCAGGCACGCCGCGTTTATCAGGAGGTGCTGACCGACGCGACATTCGGTGAACTGATGGTTGGCGGGGATCAGCCGACTAGGTGGCGTCATGTGTTCGCAAGCATTCAATCGCTGTCCGCTGAACGACTTGCCACCATCGAGCCCAGCCATTTCGACCTGGTGGTAATCGACGAGTTCCACCATGCCGAGGCCGCGTCCTATCGGCGGCTGCTCGATCATGCGCGACCCATCGAACTGCTCGGGCTGACCGCAACTCCTGAGCGCGGCGACGGCGTGGACGTCCGGGAGTTCTTTGACTGGCGAGTGGCCGCCGAACTTCGACTGTGGGAAGCCCTGGAGCAGCATCTGCTGTGCCCTTTCCACTACTTCGGTGCTCACGACGGAGTAGATCTGGGTGACTTGCAGTGGAAGCGTGGCGGATACGACTTGACCGCGTTAAGCAACCTCTACACCGGGAACGACGCCCGTACCCGCATTGTGCTCAAGGAACTCCGCGACAAGGTGGCCGACGTGGCAACGATTCGTGCCCTGGGGTTTTGTGTGAGCATCGAGCATGCCCACTACATGGCGAATCGATTTGTGGCAGCAGGGGTTCCGGCCCGTGCAGTGTCGGCAGACACGGCGCCCGCCGAACGCCAGGCAGCGCTAAAAGCTCTGCGCGACAGAGAGATCAACATCCTGTTCGCCGTTGACCTGTTTAACGAAGGACTCGACATCCCCGAAGTCGACACTCTGTTGTTCCTCCGGCCAACGGAGAGCGCCACCGTCTTCTTGCAGCAACTCGGCCGTGGTCTGCGGTTGACTGAGGGTAAGACCGTGCTCACAGCCTTAGATTTCGTTGGGCACCAACGTCGTGAATTCCGCTTTGACCAACGCTTTCGCGCGCTAACGGGGCTCAGCCGTAAACAGCTGATGCGGCAGGTGGAGCAGAATTTCCCGTTCCTGCCATCGGGAAGTCAGATCGTGCTGGACTCGGTGTCGCGAGAACTCGTGCTGGAAAACATCCGGCAGCAATTGGCGCCGCGATGGGCAGCGTTGGTTTCTGAGGTGAGAGCGCATCCCAACACCGATCTTGCCGCGTATCTCGATGCCTCTGGTCGGAGTCTGGAAGACGTATTGCGCACCGGTCGGTCATGGACGACGCTCTGCCGCGACGCCGGCAAGGCCGTTGGCAACCCTGGCCCACGCGAGCGTGACCTAATCAAACGTGTCCGGGCGCTTGCCCATGTCGATGACCGGCGACGCCGTGCGGCCTACCATGCCTTTTTGAGCAGAGGCGCACAGCCTGGGAGCCCCAGCGAAGAGCGGCTGGCTGAGATGCTGTTCTTTGCGCTGTTTCCCGACGGTGGTGGATTCGAAAGCCCCCCAGCAGGATTGGCTGCATTAGAGGGCGAGCCTGTGGTCAACGAGATGTGTCAGACCATCGACATCGCATTCGACAGCGCACGGCACAGCACTTACTCGTTGGGCGAGTTCATCCCTGAGCTGTTCGATGTGCCGCTGGCCGTGCACGCCAGCTACTCACGGGAAGAGATCCTGGCTGCACTGAGGTTCGCGTCGTTGCGGCGCACGCCGAGCACCATGCGCGAGGGTGTCGCCTGGTGCGAGTCGGCCAACGCTGACGCCTTCCTGATCACCCTGAAGAAGACCGAAACCGACTACTCGCCGACCACTATGTACCGCGACTTCGCCCTTAGCCCAGAGCTATTCCATTGGGAATCGCAATCGACAACGTCCGCAGCATCACCGACCGGGCAGCGTTACATTCATCACCGTCAGCGCGGCTCGCACATCCTGCTGTTTGTCCGCGAGACGAAGAGCAACGCGTTGGGCACGTCACCATACGTGTTTCTCGGTCCCGCCGACTACGTCTCGCATGAGGGAGGTCGGCCCATGGCGATCACCTGGAGACTGCGCCAGCCGATGCCCACTGAAGTTTTTATGGCTTCACGGGCGGCAGTGGCGTGATTGGCAGTAGATGGCTCGTTCAGCACCGCCTGAACAACCCACTGCGGGGTAGGGAATTGGTGTTGACCCCGGCGATTCATGTCCATGACGGCAGGAATCTGATATCTAGCCGCTCGGTCTGCTTGTATCCCGACCAGGTCGGCATGCCCGCGTGCACGCGGTAGATGCCGAGTGCCGCGGCCACGACTCGGTCGTGCTGCGTCGGCCATTGAATCTCGGATGCGATCTGCTCCAGCACCTGTCGGTCACGCTCCAGCACGCGGTCGACGATCGCGACGGCTGGCAGAGCGCCACTCTTGTCGCCATTGCAACGCACGCAGGCGAGAACCAGATTTGCCAGGCCGTCGATACCGACCAAGGACCACGGCAGTACGTGGTCAACCGGATTGTTCATCGGCAGGTGCGTGCGGCAGTAGAAGCAGTGCGGGCCGAACACCTCCTTGAAGGGATCGCGGACGACGGCCAGGTCGGTGCGCTCACGACCGAACAGATGGCCCGCGACATCCGGAACCTCGGCGTCGAGGAACTTATTCATCCGGCGGACGTCGTCGACCCACATGATTTCCAGCGCCGGCTTGAGCAGTCCGGCCAGTCGCGCAAGGCCGTGCGCAACACCGGGCCCGAGTTCGATGGCGTCGCCGTGGGCGCGCAGCGTCGACCGCGCCACGTGGTCGTGCAGGAACGAATCGTCGTACAGAAACGGATCGCTCGTTGATGAACCCGGCAGTTTCTGCAGCCGATGCAACGGTTGCTGCGCAAGGCACAGCGTGATCTCGTCGATGGCGCTTCGGTACGCGGCAGGTGCGCGCAGCCTGGCGATGTCCACCGACACACTGGTGCGCTTGACCCTGGCCGCCTCACGTAACGCATTCGTGGCGATCAGGATTCGTGCGCGCGGCTGTGTGGATTGGCGTAGTTCGTGGCCGTCGAAGGGACGCACCTGCTGCCAGTAGATTTCCAGCACCCGATGCCCGAGATCGGGAATCGGCACCCGCAGCACATCGCCGGACCGCTCGGGCATGTTCTCGATGCAATGGTCGATCAATGCCATTAACGTGGCGAGCTTGTACGTGGCCGTGCGCAGGCCGGTTTCGAGGATCGCGACCACACGTTGCCCGAGCAGGAGCGGGTCGGCCGCGTTACCGTCCACGGCGCACCCTGGATGTCAACCCGGCGAGATAGAACTGCACCAAGGCATTATTGCGAGGAAAGGGACCTGTGGGGAAACTTGTCCGGGACAAGAATCCCGACCGCATTCGAGCCTCCGGGCGCAAACTATGTCTCCCGACGTTCTTCAAGAATCGCTCGATGCGAACGCATGGTGGTATCAGTTAATCGTCAGATCGAGCGGCCCCCGTCCACGACGCCAGGCTCTTCCGGGCCAAAGCCGCGTCGTTCGCTGTGAAAACTAGTCCTATCCAGCCAACTCGCGATGTGGAACCATTTGGCAAATGAAAGACGACGACCCCGAAAAGCGGATCCGTGAATTGGAACGTGAGCTTGGCGACGTGACGCGGACGCCCCCCAGGGCGGTGCCGACGGGGGATACGCCGTATGAGGGCTATACGCCGCCGACCGGCGATGCGCCATACACGGCGAACGCGCCCTATACGGCAAACGCGTCGTATCCGGCGAACGCGCCCTACACGGCGAACGCACCGTACACGGCGAACGCGCCCTATGCCGGCGGGGCGCCTTACGTCGGCGGTTCGCCAAGGGGCGTCGGCCTCCCGACGCGGCGGCGCCGCAGGCCGTACCCGTGGTTCCTCGTCGTCATCGCGCTGGGGATCCTCGCGCCGACGATCGTGAGCTTCGTGACGCACTTCGTTAGGTCAACCTCGTTCAGGTCGTCCTTCGGCAACGGCCCTAGGACGACCGCCAGCGCCGCTCCCATCGCGGTGCCCCAAGGGGGGGAGCTGCGAGTGGGCGGCAATTCGGAGAACAAGACGGTCGCGTGCAACGACGGCAAGCTGACGCTATCTGGCTACAGCAGCCAGTATTCCGTGACCGGCCACTGCGCCAGCCTGACGGTGGGCGGCTACAACAACTACGTCACCGTCGACAGCGCCGACACCCTCGAGTCCACCGGCTACAACAACGTGGTCATCGACCACGCGTGCAACAACGGCAACCTGACGCTGTCCTCCTACGGGATCGTGTTCAACGTCACCGGCCATTGCGCCAGCGTCGCGCTCAAGAGCTACAACAACCAAGTCACGGTCGACAGCGTCGACAGCATCAACGTCTCCGGCTACAACAACATCGTCACCTACCACTCCGGCGCACCGAAGATCACCGATTCGGGCTCTAACAACGTCATTCAGCAGGGCTGACCGATATTAGTTGCGGTCCGCTCAGACCGCCGCAAAATCGCTGCGGTGCGAATTGCTGTCAGGCAGAAGCTGATTCGCGATAAGGGCGTTCATGAGACCGGGTCTTGAAAAGGAGCACATCATGGCCGATAGGGAATCCAACCGGCAGGAGCAATCGATGGGCGCCGGGGCTGACACGGCCGGTGCGTCGGGGAGCTACAGCAACAGCGCGATCACGATGTTGGGCGTCGGAGAACCCCTTCCCGCCACCAAGGACGAACAGGTACGGGCCGCCAAAATTGCACGTGCCATGGCGTCGGGGCCGTCCCACATCACCAAGGACGCCACCGTCGCGGAGATGGATAAGCAGGGCAACACCGTAGTGCTTCGTCAGGGAACCAACCATTGGGTGTGCTTCCCTGGCGATGAGAACGTAATCGGCAATGTGCCCATGTGCGCCGATCCGATGGGGCTGCAGTGGATGAAAGACATCATGGCCGGCAAACCGGCCCCGACGAACACTGCCCCCGGAATCATCTATATGCTTTGCGGCGCAACGCAACACAGCAACACCGATCCGTCCGACAAATCAAGTCCTGCTATTCCGATTGGCCCGCACTGGATGATCATGTGGCCATACGATGCGGCGCGTGACGGCCTGCCGAGCACCGTACGAGATGCCGGCGCCTGGGTGATGTTCGACGGAACGCCCTACGCGTATTTGCACATCTGCGGTACCCCCTGGACGGGAAATGAGTACACCCCCGGCCAGGTACCCATTTGGACAATGCGCTACGGCGCACCCCCAGAACCGACGCCCTGAGGACCGCCGAGTGTGATTCTGGCGACGCCGCTTTCGCGTGTCGCCAGATTCACGTTCGCGGCCTCACCGCGGCTTCAGGGGCGACGACGGCGTCGGATCGAGCAGCATCGAGTCGACGGCGACGATGTCTTCCGGATCGAAACCGTCCATGTCGGCGGCGAATTCGGGGCTGGCCATGAATTCGCCTGTGAGCGCGGTGGGGTCGGCGCCGTCGGGGTAGGAGATCAGCGCGACGAGTCGATGGTCGTCCTCGCCGCGCTGCGTCCAGATCCCATGGGTCGTCACACCAAAGGTGGCCAGGCTGGGAATGTGGCGAGCCCAGTGGACCGCGGCGTAGCGCTCAAGAGCTTCCGTCGAGCGCAGGGTGTAGATCCTCAGTTGAAACATGATTAGCTCACCATCAGAGCGACGCACAGGGCACAGACCGCCAAGCCCTGCAGTGTCGCGCGCGCGTTGATGATCCGGTCCCAATTCGCTTGCAGCTTGCGGGCATTCGCCGGGACGTTATGGGCCTGGGCGGCGGCCGTGAGTTGTTGATTGATCGGCTTGCTCACCCGCAGGTACAGCGCGAGCCAGACCAGCAGCAGCACGAGCGCGGTGGCCGCCGCGATGGCCGTCGTCCATTGGCCGGCTACGGCCGCGATTGCGGCGCTCGCCGCCGCGGCGATGATCCCAACCACACCGGGAAGCGGCATGCGCCGGTCCCCGTAGAGATGCACATTGCCCATCACGGCGACCAGCGCCCCGTCGTCGATGTGGGCCAACGCCGGTCGTTGCACCATCGCGCAGAACACGTCGGTGCCGTAGACCACCGCGGTGCCCAGCACCGCGATCAGCGCGGCCACGCTCGCGAAGTCGGTCATGCCGCACCTCCCGACGCGAGCTGGGGGAGTGCACCCAGTTGTTGAAAGAATTCCAAGGTGTTGAGCTCGTCCCAGTGCTCGACGAACAAGCCGTCGGCGACCCGCCAGATGTCGATGGAACGCATCTCGACGGGCCGCCCGCTCGCCGGGATTCCCATGAATTCGCCGCGGTGCGTGCCGCGGTAGACGAAGCGTCCGACCACTCGGTCACCCGAGATGACGAGGTCCTCCATGGTCGCGGTCAGGTCCGGGAGTGCCGTAAAGAACGCGGCCCAAAACTGCCGGTTGGCCTCCCGGCCGTCGTCGACGAACGCGTTGTGGTTGCGGTAGTCGGTGGCGATGAAGGCGTCCACCAGGTCCGCGTCGTGTGTGTTGAGCATTTGTACGAAGGTTTCGGCGAGGCGCCGAGCTGTGTTTGTGTTCATGGTTAGCAACGCTAACCCCACGGGACCCGCGCGTCAATAGCATTGCTAGAATTTCTAGCGATGCTATTGTGTGGCGATGGCCACAGAAGATCGTCGTGCCCGGGAGCGGGCCGCGCGTCGTCAGCTGATCGTCGACACCGCCCGTCGGGTCGCGGAGGCCGAGGGCTGGGACGCCGTCACCACACGGCGGCTATCCACCGAGATCGAGTACAGCCAACCCGTCCTCTACAAGCACTTTTCGGGCATGGATCAGGTTGCGGCGGCCGTCGCCATCGACGGCTTCGCCGAGCTGGCCCGCCAGCTTGGCACGGGCCGCACCGACGCCGAAACGCCGGGCGATGCGCTGACCCGGATCGCGCGCGGCTATCTCGACTTCGCCCGCGACAACCCCGCCGTCTACGACGCGATGTTCACCGGCCGCACCACCCTGCACTTCGCCCAAGCGGACACCCCGCCCGAGTTGGTGGCCGCCTTCGGTGAGCTGCGCGAGGCGACGTCGTTGGTCGCGAGCGAGGCCGACGCCGACACCCTTACCGAGGTGTTCTGGGCGGCACTGCACGGGCTGGTCTCGCTGAGCCGCGGCGGCCGGCTGCGTCCGGAGTACGAGCGAGAGCGTGTCGATGCGTTGATCGCCCGGTTCTCGCGCCCTCCCACGAGGTGAGCCGCAGAAGTGATAGCGCATGAGCTATCGCTTTTCGGAAGCGCCTCATCCTCCTCAGCCAGGGGTTGGCACGGCGGATCGCCAGTGGCAACACTTCC
>Ga0306922_10001255_pt1 | contig 22646 bp, 18 predicted proteins | sample sta12Cox44000082_FD_203758 | JGI IMG/M metagenome (GOLD analysis project Ga0306922, IMG submission 203758) | Lab enrichment of tropical soil microbial communities from Luquillo Experimental Forest, Puerto Rico - statoxic.12C.oxic.44.000.082 (v2)... | ecosystem: Environmental > Terrestrial >... | reverse complement strand
TTTTGATGGTGCGGGAATTGGCGATCATGCATACGGCCATGTTCGACGCGTGGGCCCAGTACGATGCAGTGGCGATCCCAACCTTGGGGCATCCATCTCGGCGTCTTGAGGCGGAGCGCACAGTGGCCAATAAGCGTGAAGCGATCAGCTACGCGGCTTTTCGCGTGCTTAATGATTTGTTTCCTGCCGACACGCTCAAACTTGAGCGCGACATGACGAATCTTGGCTACGATCCGAGAAAACAATCTTCGGATCGGACAACACCGTCCGGGATCGGACTTGTAGCCGCTGATAACGTGTTGCAGTACCGGCATCATGACGGCGCGAACCAACTGGGCGACCTGCATCCGGGCGCGTACTCTGATTACACCGGCTACGCCACCGCCAACACCCCTGATTTGATCCGGGATCCCGATCGCTGGCAGCCCCTGAGTGAGGGAGAAAACGGTAAGTCTGACACGCAAACGTTTTACATGCCCCAGTGGGGACGAGTGAAGCCCTTTGCATTCGAATCCGTTCTGGATGTAAGGCCGCTGTCGATTCCAAAGAGTCTTCGGTCCGATCCAGTGGGGTACATCCTTCAGGCCAAAGATTTGGTTGAACTCACGAACAATCTAGACGAGCGTCAGAAAGTGATCGCCGAATACTGGGAGTTGTCACAAGGGCCGGGAACGAATTTTATCCTGTGGAATCAATGCGCACAGTTTGTCGTCCATCGTGATCGCTACCAACTGGATGATCAGGTCAAACTATTCTTCGCACTTAACAATGCAATGTTCGACACGAGCATCGCTGCATGGGACGCGAAGCGATACTGGGATTCCGAGCGGCCAGTAACTGCGATTGCTACGCTCGCGAGAATGTTCCATGGCTATATGTTTCATGATGATTGGCAACCATACCTGCCGACGCCGCCGTTTCCTGACTTTGTTTCCTCGCACAGCGCGATCAGTGCATCCGCGGCTGAAGTCTTGAAACGATTCACTCGCAGTGATGAATTTGGTTTCTCGTACACAAGACGAGCGGGGGAATCGGGGTTGCAGGGCAAAGCAGGCCCGGCGCATGACGTTGTACTGACTTGGGGGAGCTTCACGGAGGCTGCCGATGAGTCTGGGATCTCGCGGCGTTACGGCGGCGTCCACTTTGAGGATGCCGATCTGGAGGGCCGCTTATTGGGTCGACAAGTTGCAACGATTTCCTGGACGAAAGCACAGGAATATATCTCGGGAACCGAAGTGGCGAAACGGGCCCCCGCGCACAGAAACGGAGCTCGATTATGTTGGCTGGTTAAAGATGCTTCCGTAAATTGGTAGAGAAAACAGCAAAACTAATCCAGTAACGGCTTCGACAAAAGGGACTCTATATGCGCGAAGTCTTGATGAGACGGAACAAGAACGCAGCAGTACAAATGCATCGTGAGCTGGGCCCGTTTGAGCATCTGCTTTGGCTTGTCGATCAGTGGACGCCACGTCACTTCATCTTGGTTTCCCGAATTGAGGGTGCCTCGATTTCGGTAGGAATCTGAACGCCGCGTTATTGCAGTCTCAGCGCCGGCACCAGGTTCTCAGGACGGCCATTCATGTGAATGGTGATGGAAACCCGGAATTCATTCCCTCATCTGTGCCAATCTGGCTGCGCGTCGTCCGACGTGCCAACAACACTCAATGGCTTCACGAAGTGGAGAAGCAATTGGCGTTTCCGTTTGAACTGGGTGATCGATCGCTGCTCCGCGTTGTGTTGGTACAGGGTGAAGCCGTGTCGGAATTGATCCTTGTTGTGCATCACTCGATCGGTGACGGCGTGTCTGCCATGTATCTCGTACGCGATTTGCTCAGATCCATGGAAGGATACGGGCTTGAGGAACTGCCTCCCAGGCCTGCTCTCGAAGATCTTCTACGCAGCGGGGCGACGGCTCCCGTGAATCAACTGCAGCGCACTTCTCCTCTCATTGCCCGGTCAGGATACTCTTCAGTAGCCTCGCGCCGATCAACGTGCGAACGCTTTTCCCAAATGTGACCGAGGATTTTGGGCTGTACATCTCGTCCGGTATGGCGTCGCTGGATCGAAATGGGGTCCCTGATTTCTGGTCTCTCGCGCGATCGGTCCGGCAGCAGGTCATGCAAGCGTTCGACCTGCATACGTTGCACGCGAAAGCCCTGGCGATGGCGTCGGTTGTTGCTGGCAGGCCGAATTCCGCAGACGGCGTATGAACGGGTTTGGCGTAGCTTTGGCTACAACGCAGTGTTGACTAATCTGGGCAGGTTTCCGGAGACGCTTGAGCCGAAAAGATTCCGCGTTACCGCGGCGTATCCAATCCTCAGTCCCCGGTTTGGAGCCCGTGGTTGCCGTCGCTACCGCGGACCAGCGTGCACACATCACCGTCAGTTCGCCGCCCGGACTGGTGGGCTATTTATCAAAGTTCATCGGCCATCTGAGAGAACATGCGAACTGAGGACAGCGCCTTTTGTGCGGTGTGCTCCGACTGGCCAAATCCTCGCCCATAACCTTCAGCAGTGCAATCAAGTATGGGGTCGCTGTATGAGCAGTATCGAGTAATGAAGCGCCGAGACTTAAGGACACAGGAGGGAGGAGTGCAGCAAATCAGGAGTTTGACAAAGAGATCACTGCTCTTCTTGTCATCGATCCATACAACGATTTCATTTCCGAAGGCCGCTAATTATGGCCTCGCATCAAGAATGATGCAGAAGGGAATAATGATATTGTGTTCCTCACATGTCGCAGCTCGTTGACTGCTGTACGGAAGCGAGCCTTCGCGTCTTCTACGCAATGCACCATGGTTACCGTCCGGCCGACTACGAAACTTGGAAGTATATTGCACCGATCCGGAGGGCCGCGTGGAATAGTAAGGCCTTCGACGAGTGCAGGTGGGGCGGCGAGATCCGCGCTGCTCAAAAAGCATGGCATCCACAGGCTTTTCGTCATCGGGCTCATAGCACATACGTGCGTGGAGTCGACGGTTCGCTCGGCCGCAGAGCTTGGCTACGACGTGACGCTGGTAAAAGATGCGACGGCAGACTACGCGGACGAGTTCATGCACGCCGCTCTCGTCACCAATCTCCCAAACTACGCCAGTGCCATTGTGACTGCGGATGAAGTCGTCGAGATCCTTTCCTCTCACCTTCCGCTGCCGCAGAGCCTATCTGCGGATTAGGAGATCGCCATCAGATCGACAGAGGAGGTCTCGATCACCACCTGAGGTGCTTTGCTGCCGGGATGTTGATGGCATATTGACGGGATACTCAGCGAGCGCGGGGTTTTTCTGTCGCAGGGCACATTGCGCGGACCGAATGCAACTAAACCTGTATTTGAGAGAATATTCGCCGAGTTCGCTAAACCAAGGGGCGTCCGTCGCTCGAAAGCACTTTAAGGGCTTTCTCGGTACTAGGAAGATTTCAAAACGGAGGCTGGCAATGACGTCAACTCGGCCAGAGCCGGCGTGAACAGCGAGGTTCGGGATGATCACACGTCTAGCAGCTACGAACAGCCAGCGTGAGAACCACCGTCGACGTGGATTATCTCGCCGGTTACTTGACCTGCTCGCGATAGATAGAGACTGCGTCGACAAAGTCTTTTACCTCCGTAATCGTCTTCACTGGCTGTCTTGCCGTAAGAGATTCCTTGGGAACATCCTTGTGCAATGATGTGTTCCACCGCCGGGGGCTACGGCGTCGAAGCGATTACCTTCGATTGCGAGACTCCGCGTCACAGTATTCAAGCCTCCTTTCGTAATCATCAAAACCGAGGCATTTATGGCGGCGACCGGCTGATCCGCAAGTGCCGCTGTGATGCTCACAACGTTCCCTGATTTCTGTTTTAGCATCTGCTTCACAGTGAGCTAAGTGATATACGGCGTGACGCCGACCAAACGGCGGAAAATCTTTGTGAAATGGCTCTGATCCACGAAGCCGGTGCGGGCGCCGGCCTCTAGCACGCTCCGATTGGGATCGCGCAAAAGTTCTTTCGCTCGCTCAATCTTGCGGTCGAGAACAAACTGGCGCGGTGTTGCCCCCGTGCTCTGCTTAAAAGCATTGGCGAAGTGATACAGGCTGACCCCGGCCACGTCGGCAAGAGCGGCAAGGGAAACGTTGTTAGTAGTTTCTCCTTTGAAGCTTGGCCAAATCGTCAGCTCGAGTGATTTCGGACGTCTCCGAAGCTTACTCCAGTTTTGTGTGGCCTTTGCTTTCCTTCTCTAAGAGTCAGGACTATGTCAATAGTTACAGCCACCTTTCGGATCTTCTGCAGCTGAGCACTGTTGAGTTGTATCGGAATTGATCATCACACTATTGCAGGTTCTTGCCGCGCAAAGAGAGAGGCTTGTCCGGTTGTAACATTTTCCACCTTCGCGAATCCGATTGCCCAGATGGAATGAGTCCCTCTCGAAGACTCGCTCCAAGATTCAGGAGAAAAACTAAATGAAGGTTCTATCGTCTATTCTCGGTCGTGGTTATGAGTTTCTGACGCGCGTCACGAACTCACTGCAGTCGCCGTTCTTGCTGGCTGTGCGCCTTTACTGGGGATGGCAGCTCATGCAAAGCGGTTGGGGCAAGCTGCACAACCTGGCTAGCGTGACCGAGTTCTTTACTTCGCTCGGTCTTCCCGCTCCGCATTTCACGGCAATCGCCATCTCAAATCTAGAGCTGTTTGGTGGCGCGCTGTTGGCACTCGGCATAGGGTCGCGCCTGATCGGACTTGTTCTGACCGGGAATATGTTCATGGCGTATGTGACCGCCGACCGAGAGGCCCTGTTGTCGGTCTTTTCCGACCCGGGCAAGTTCTATAACGCTGATCCGTTCACGTTCCTGATGGCGTCGCTACTGGTGCTGGTGTTTGGCGCCGGATATTTCTCGGTTGACCGCGTCCTTCAGACCATTCGCAGTTCGAAGCTGCCGGCGCACGATAGCGAGACGGTAGGTCAGCGGGCCACTGCAACCGCCAGCTAGACACAACCGACGACTCGATTCATACGAGTGCCGGGCTGAGTTGAGTTTTAAATTAGCGGCGACTTACGCTGTACGGTGAATCTCGCGCAGGAAGTTTTCTTCCGGAATGTAGTAGGCATTGTCGATGAGATGATCACCGCAGACCGCCACGGGGTGGGTTTGGAACCCACCCTTCAGAATCAGCCTGCCAGGCAGAGTATTCACGTCGTACATGCAAACCACGACTGCAGGAAAACGCTTCGCGAGGCTCGTTACTCGAGCTTCGAGTTCCAGCACATCCTCGATCCCCTTGCCAGGCAAGGGAGCTTCGCCAAAGCCCAGATTTCCCAGATAGCGGATGGCCGGCGCTCCTGCCCGCATCGCGGCGTTGAACACATCTTCAATGTCCGAAAGCGTTGTGCCCGCGGGAGCTTCCCGTCGAAGTAGCGTGATTCTGCGTTGCTGCGTGAGAGACTCGGTATCGAACCCTTTCGCCTGGAGTAACCGGAAAACCCGCTCGGTGGCTTCGTCATGACCAAAGACAATGCAGTGATCCTCTCCCAGGAGACCAGGTTCGAGGAAGCGCACGCCCCGGGCAAATTCCTCGTCACTCTGCCAGAAATAAATCAGATGGGAACCCAGATCGACTACATCATTTGTGATCCCCAAAAGAATCTCCGTTGATATATTGCGGCCGGCACTAGACGCTGGCCCCCCTAACTGATCCTTTAACTTGCGATACAGGCGCGTGCCATACCCGGGCGGGACATCGACCAGTCGTTCGTCGCCCAGCGCGAGCACGATATCGCGCATGTCCTGGAGAAGCGCGGCGCATCGCTCGCAGGTGCGGAAGTGGTCCTGCATTCCCGCGCATACCTCGACCGGGAGTTCACCGTCGAGGTAGTTCGAGAGTTCGTGTTGTACTTCTTGACAGGTCATGTCAGGGATCAATTCCCGGATGTCGTCGGCAACGGTTACGACGCAGAAAGTTTACACCCTTCGCATAGGGACCCAAGAGAAATAATTGGAATCGAGCCATCAGGCTGCAACTCTCTGTAGCGCGCTACCCGGCGACCGCCATCGAGTGTTTCGCGCCGACTGGCCGCAGACTCGCCAAGGAACTGAGTAACTGGGCAACGCTCCATGCTTGGGCGATGCAACCGCCCGGGGTGTCCGGAGGATCTCCGTCACAAACCTCGGAGACTTGACCCAGCCCAAATTCAGCCATGCGCCCGCGAAGCGGACCGAGCCACTGCCGGGCCTGCTTACACGCTTCATCGGAATGGTCATGCACACGCAAGTAGGCTTCGATAAAGGGCCCGAACAGCCAAGGCCAGACCGTACCTTGATGGTACGCAGAGTCGCGGGTGTAAGCATCTCCGCCATAATGCCGTATATATCGCGGGTCAGATGGAGCCAGTGTGCGCAAGCCGAATGGAGTCAGCAGCTCAGCTTCCACTTTTCTTACGACCCGCGCAGACCGTTCCTGATCAAGCATGGAATAGTACAGACTTACGGCAAAGATCTGGTTAGGGCGGACTGAGGCATCGGGGGCATCGCGTCCTACAACATCGAACAGGCAGTCCTCCTCGGTATTCCAGAATTCTGCGTTGAAGCTGCTGGCTGCCTGGCTCGCTAAGGAAGCGTACAACCTCTTGTTTCCCAGATCATGAAATGCAGTCGCCAAGCTGTGCATGGTTCGCATCGCGTTGTACCAAAGCGCCTGAATCTCCACCGGCTTCCCATATCGCGGGGTAACCACCCAATCGCCGATCTTAGCGTCCATCCAGGTCAGCTGAACCCCGGGCTCGCCGCAGGTCAGCAAGCCGTCCCGATCGACCTTGATTCCGTAACGAGTCCCGGCGATGTGAAAATCGATGATGCCGGTCAATACGGGATAGAGCTTCCGGCGGACCAAGTCGTAGTCGTTCGTGCGTTCGATGTACTGCCGTATGGCTTCGAAGAACCACAGCGTGGCGTCCGCCGTGTTGTACTCGGGAGTTTCTCCGGCGTCGGGGAAGCGGTTGGGCAACATGCCAAGGTCGACATAGCGCGAGAACTCCAGGAGGATGCTGCGGGCGACGTCGTATCGGCCGGTGGCGAGCGTAAGGCCGGGCAAGGCAATCATGGTGTCACGTCCCCAGTCGGCAAACCAGGGATATCCGGCGATGATGCTGCGAGCGGATCCGCGGGCGACGATGAACTGATAGGCGGCGGCTGTAAGTTCGCGGGTGAAATCGTCGTCGATTCCTTCGACGAGTGACCTACGACGTTGCCGCTCAGCCAACTCGTATGCGGCGGCGGTGTCGGCGTCATGCGGTTCCAACGACGCCATCACGGTCGCTCGGCGCGTTTGCGAAAGGTCAAAGCGCAGCACACAGGGATTGTAGAGGTCCTCGTGAAAGTCGAGACCTCGCTTGCTTTCCTCTGCATATTCGAAATTGCGGAACCAGTCGCCCTGCTGTTCGACGGCTACCGCGTTGTGCGCGAAGTAAAGGGCGGGCAGAGACGCGTAAGGCTTAAAGAAGGCTTGCCCTTGCGCCAACTCCACGTGGGGATTCAATCCCGTGTTCTCATGGGTTGTGCTGTGGTAGTCGCGAAACGCGACCAGAGGACGGACGATGAGTTGCAACTCGCCGAAGTGACCGTGATTGGGTCCCACGCGATACTGCACGACGACCGTGTTTTCTCCCTGGACCAGGAACAGCCGCTTCTCGACCTCGATCTTCTGGACTTCATAGGTGAATACCGGAAAAGGATCAAGGCGGAATGCCTTCAAGTACTGGTGTCCCTGGGGATGAATTGCTCCCGGATACTGGTTCACAGAAAGTTCGTGCGCCACACCATCGACGAGGAGCGTCTCTTCCAGCTTCGAGAGCAGCACATAGCGGTCAACCGGCGGCTTCAGCGATGCGATCAGCAGGCCGTGGTAGCGGCGCGTATTCATGCCCAAGATCGTGGAACTGGCGAACCCGCCGATACCGTTGGTTTCGAGCCATTCGCGTTGTGCGGCGTGGTCGAGTTGCCGGCATATATCTTCGTTGAACGCGATCATGCCATCCTCCAGTCCTCGTGATAAGCGGACTATGCCACCGTCACGCTCTCGAGAACACGGTGCGACTCGGCGTTGGCATCGGCGACTTCGCAGTACACCTTGATAGCGCTGCGGTCGCCGGTGAGTTGGCGGAACAACTCGGCGAAGTTCTCCAGACCATGCACCGGGTTTGTCAGCAGCTTCGGAAGCCACCCCGGATACTCCGCCTGTGCCTGGGCCATGTCGCGTACGCCCGACTCGAAATACTCCCGGTTGGCATTGACCGTCCCAACCATCACCTTGTTGCCGAGTACGAAGTCGAGGTTAATGCGGTCAGCAGGAATTTCGATGGTCTTATCGCCGCCGGTCACGCTGGCCAGAACTAGTACGCCGTTCTTGGCCAGACCCTGCATGGCGTCGAAGACGACGGCCGAGTTCCCGGTCGCTTCAAAGATGATGTCGTAGGGACCACACTCCTTCGCGCACTCCAGGAACGGCAACTGCTGGGTGGCGTGATAGTGCGCGCCGAGCGACTCGATCAGGTCAGCATTGCGGCTAGGCTTGGGGCTGCGGGCAAAGGCGTCCACCTGCAATCCACGTAGTCGAAGGACGAGGGTGGCCAAAAGTCCAATTGTGCCGGCGCCCATGACCGCGGCGGTGCGCGGCCTCCACACCTTCAGGCGACGCTGGATCTCATAGGCCTGTACGATGCCTTTCTGTACGACAGTCATTGGCTCAAGCAAGACCGCGACATCCTTCAGTCCCTGCGGAATCTTGACGATGTACTCGGGGTCGTCGACGTAATATTCGGTCAGGAAGCCGTGCAGACGGCTGATGCCACGCTCAAAGTATTGATCGTCGGTCGTCATGTCGTAGGTGCCGATCTTGTCGTAGAGGCTGTTGCCAGGGCGGCGCACGGTAGCCACTACGTAATCCCCGGGTTTGAACTCGGTGACGTTCGGGCCAACCTCTTCCACTCGTCCGAAGCCCTCGTGCCCAATCACCAGGAATTCATAGCCGTTGGGAGCAGCGCCGTATTCGGCGGCATTGATTTCCTTGTCCGTTCCATCCACGCCCACTTTGAGGATGCGGACCAGCACGCCGCGTCCATTGGGCACGTCGTTTACGCTGGGCTTGTTTAAATCGGCTAGGTGGACAGTGTCACTCTGGCCTGGAAAAACTGCAATGGCTTTCATTTTGGTGTTCATCTCCTTCGTTAGTCGGCAGCTACGGCCGCAACCGCGTCCGCCAATTGTGATTTCCTTCCGCCGCTTTGTTGCATGAGCTTTCCGACCAGGGCGGTCCATCCGGTCTGGTGACTGGCGCCGATGCCGGCCCCGGTGTCGCCATGGAAGTATTCGTGGAACAGGATGAGGTCGTTCCAGTTCTCGTTGTTCTGGAACTTGTCGATGTCGCCATAGACCGGCCTCCGGCCGTCGCCGTCGCGGGTGAAGATGTTGCTCATCCGGCGCGACAGCTCCGCCGCTACCTCCCACAATGTCAGATACTGACCCGACCCCGTGGGGCACTCCACCCTGAAGTCGTCACCTAGGTAGTAATGGAAGCGCTGCAATGCCTCAACCAGTAGGAAGTTCACCGGGAACCAGATCGGCCCGCGCCAGTTGGAGTTACCGCCGAATAGCTCGGTGCGGGACTCTCCCGGTTCATAGTCCACCCGATGCTCGGCGCCACCCACGATCAGCACGTAGGGATTGGCCTCGTGATGGCGCGAAAGCGCCCGGATGCCGTAGGGCGAGAGGAACTCGTTCTCGTCGAGCATGTACTTGAGAATGCTGCGCAGCTTTTCCGCGTCGACGATGGACAGCAGTCGCCGTTCGCCCTGGCCGCGCGTGCGCATGCAGGCGAGATTCGTGGTCAGGTCTGAGCGGTTCTCTATGAACCATTCCATGCGCCGCTTGAACGACGGCATCCGGTCGAGCAGGTCCGAATCCAGCGTTTCCACTGCGAACAGCGGTATCAGCCCCACCATTGACCTTACCTTCATGGGGAAACGTTCATCGTTACCAGCGTGTAGCACGTCGTAAAAGAATCCGTCTTCCTCATTCCACAGGCTTTGGCCGTCGCTTCCGCGGTGGCACATCGCGTTTGCGATGTAGAGGAAGTGCTCCCAGAACTTGCTGGCCACGTCTTCGTACGCCGGGTCTTCCTTTGCCAATTCGAACGCAATGGCTAGCAGATTCAGGGTATACATGGCCATCCAACTGGTGCCGTCCGACTGTTCCAAGTGCCCGCCCGTGGGCAACGGTGCGCTGCGGTCAAAAACCCCAATGTTGTCGAGACCGAGGAAGCCGCCCTGGAAGATGTTCATGCCTTCGGCGTCCTTGCGGTTGACCCACCAGGTGAAGTTCAGCATCAACTTGTGGAAGACCCGCACCAGGAAGGCGCGATCACCCCGGCCACGCTGCTTCTTGTCGATCTTATACACGCGCCATGCAGCCCAGGCATGCACCGGAGGGTTCACGTCGCCCAGCGCCCACTCGTAGGCAGGCAATTGTCCGTTGGGATGCATGTACCACTCGCGCGTCAGCAGCACGAGCTGTTCCTTCGCGAATTCCGCATCGACCAACGCCAGCGGTACGCAGTGGAACGCAAGGTCCCATGCGGCGTACCAGGGATACTCCCACTTGTCGGGCATGGAGATGACGTCGGCGTTGTAAAGATGGTTCCAGTCCTTGTTGCGCCCGTTCTTGCGCTCCGCAGGAGGCGGCGGGCCGGCGGGATCGCCCCCCAGCCATTCGCGCTGCACGTAGTGATAAAACTGTTTTGACCACAATAGTCCCGCGAGACTCTGTCGCATTACATTCTGCGCATCGTCGGAGAGATCTTCGGGGATAATCCGCGAGTAGTACTCGTCGGCTTCCAACTTACGGGTCAGGAACACGCGATCGAACTCACCATTGAGAGGATCCTTTGAGGCGGCCCACTCCTGGTCCGTCAGGCGCAGTTTGATGGCCACAGTTTCGCCAGAAGCGACGGTAAAACCGTAATCGGGCGCGGCTTTGGTGCCTTCACCGGCTTTGTTCACCGCGTCGAACCGCCTGTTCACTACAAAATCGTTGATGCCGTCCTTGCAGAACACTGGCCCGGGTGCGTCGTACAGGCGACGCTTGTTGGTTTCGTTTTCGGTGAACAACACCGACGGCTTGTTCTCCAGGTAGAGGTAACGGCGGCCATAAACCGGATGGTCGATGTTGATCACCGTTCCGGGGCGCCCATTCGATCCTTTTGCCAGCTTCGGTTTGATGACCTCCTTCGCCCACGACCAGGTGTTGCGAAACCAGATGGTCGGCAGTAGGTGCAAGCGCGCCGGCTCGGGACCGCGATTGGTGGCGCTAATGCGGATGAGCAGGTCTTCTGGCGAGGCCTTGGCGTACTCCACAATAACGTCGAAGTAGCGGTCTTCCTCGAACACCCCGGTATCCATCAGCTCGAACTCGGGATCGTTCTTGCCCCGCCGACGGTTCTCCTCCACCAGTTGAGCGTAAGGGAACTCCGCCTGTGGGTACTTGTACAGGTACTTCATGTAGGAGTGCGTGGGAGTGCTGTCGAGGTAGAAGTAATATTCCTTTACGTCCTCGCCGTGGTTGCCCTGGTTGCCGGTGAGCCCGAAGATGCGCTCCTTAAGGATGGGGTCCTTCTCGTTCCACAGCGCCAGCGCAAAGCAGATGTGCTGGTGGCGGTCGCAAATCCCGGCGATGCCGTCTTCATTCCAGCGGTAGGCCTTGGAGCGGGCGTGATCGTGCGGCAGATATTCCCACGCGGTGCCGTTGGCGCTGTAGTCTTCGCGCACCGTTCCCCAGGCGCGCTCGCTGACGTAAGGGCCCCAGCGCTTCCAGTGCGACTTGCGGTCGCGGCTTTCTTCCAGGCGCTTGTCTTCCGCCGTCAACTTTGGGGATGCTGTCATCTATCTCTCCTTGAAACTAGCGCTGCAGCAGCAGCAAGAAATGGCCATCAGGGTCGCGAACCAGGTCAGCCTGGCCTGCATTGAATAGGAGTCCGGAGTCCGTGATTTGTTTCACCGAAACACCAGAAAAATTGTGCGCATGCAGTTGGGCGTCAAGACCCGCCAAATCATCCACCACGATCACGGTTTCGTGGTGATCAATGTCGGTTGGGCTGGCATTGGCCGCGGCGGGCCTTCCGCCGCGTGGCGTGATGTAGTCCAGGAACTCGATGCCAACACCCGATGGGCTCCGCAACGCCGTGATCCGCAGGTGCGCACCAAAGACATTGTTCAGGTGCTCCTGCTCAAAGCCGTAGTTGTCGCTCTCACCGGCCACACGCATGCCCAACAGTGTGCCGTAAAATGCCAGGCTGGCGTCGGTATTGGAGACGGTGATCGCTGTGTGGTCAATTCCCAGGAACAATCGCCCGTTGGGCTGCTGCCATTTGGGATCGCCCTTGCCGGGGGGGAATTGCAGCACCTCCAGCGGATGCCCATCGGGGTCTTGGAAGTAGAACGCCTTGATGCCTGCGGCGTTCGGGTTCCACTCCGGCAGAGTCTGGGGATAGGGCGAAATGTAATGAACGTGGTTCTGCCGCAGCACCTCGTAGGCTTGGGTCATGTCGCTGACGATGATCGCCACATGCTGGAACGACAGGTCGTTGCTACGAGCATCGGCGGGCACCGGCGCACCGGCGGCGCCGAGGAACTGCATGAGCTCTATGCTCTCGCCCCCCAGCTTAAGGTCAACCACCCGAATGTGCGCACCGCTGACGCCGTAAAGTTGATCGAACTCCGGACCACTGCGCTCCGTATCGCTCACTTTCTCGAAGGTAAGGACCCTGGTGTAGAAAGTGACAGACTTATCCATATCGGAGACGGTCATAGCCACCGGTCCGACCTGCAGCGCATGCCCGCTCGCTGACCCCAGTTGGCCGCCGAGCGAGGCTTGGAGGACTGCCAATAGTAGCCATGTCAGACCCAGTCTGCGGAAAACGAGTCTACGAAGCACTGCCCACTCCCACTCGTTCGGCTACGCCCGCGCCCAGGCGCTCCAGAATGTGATCGCCCACGCGCAGCGCATTGGCCATGATTGTCAGCGCCGGATTTACCGCCGCGCTCGACGGGAAGAAGCTACCATCGACGACGTAAAGATTCTCGAGATCATGGGCTTTACAATTCACATTGAGCGCCGAAGTCTTGGGATCGTGCCCGAAGCGGATGGTGCCGTTCTGGTGCGCGACACCCGCCAGCGGAATGCGCTGTCCCACGTAAAGGTTGCGGCCAAACAACCCATCATGGCAGTCATGGCCGTGCGCCGGGCAATTGTGATGCTTCAGGGCTTGCTTGAGCTTGGCCTGCAGTCGCTCGTGCGCTTCCAGGTTGTTCGGCGCGTACGTCAACACGATCTTGCCCTCGCGGTCGATGGTGACGCGATTCTCCGGATCAGGAAGATCTTCCGACGTGAGCCAGAAATCCAGCGAATGTTTGGCCATCATCTCCAGCGTGAAGTTCGGGGCGATGGCCGGCGCGCCCGCGCGCAGCGTCACCGCGTCCAGCTTGCCCACGAATGAGATGTGGCCCATGGGGTAGGGCCAGTCGTCCGAGCCGAAGTAAAAGTCGTTCACCCCCAGCGTCTTCTGGAACACCGTGGGGTTCTGGCATTTGGAAATCGCCATCAGCACCGAATTGGTGTGGCCCATGTAGTGACGTCCCACAACGTCAGAGCTGTTAGCCAATCCGCGCGGGTGCTTTTCGTTGGCCGAGCGCAGCAGCAGGGCGGCCGAGTTGATGGCGCCGCAGGAGACCACGACCACGGTCCCGGTGAATCGCTCTTGGCTGCCATTCCGCTCCACTATCACTGCGTTCACCTCGCGGCCGGAGGAATCGGTTTCCAGCCGCTTCACCAGCGAGTTGGTCAGCAGCGTGAGGTTGGGATATTTCACTGCTTCGTCCACGCACAGCACCTGCGCGTCGGCCTTCGCCGAGACCAGACAGGGGAAACCGTCGCAGGTGTTACAGCGGATGCAGCGGCTCTTGTGCGGATTCTTTTCGTCGAGCATCACGCCCACCGGAACGTGGAAGGGCTTGAGTCCGCCGGCAGCGAAGTCATCGGCCAACTGCTGGATACGTGGCTCGTGGCTCACCGCCGGCCACGGATAGGGGGCGCTGGCCGGAGGCTCAGTAGGGTCCTCGCCGCGCTCGCCATGCACTTGGTAGAGTTTCTCGGCCTGCGTGTAGTAGGGCTCGAGGTCGTTGTAGGTGATGGGCCATGCCGGAGAAATCCCGCCATAATGGCGCAATTCGGCGAAGTCGCGCTCGCGGAGACGAAACAACGCCGCGCCGTAAAATTTGGTATTGCCGCCGACGTTGTAGTTGGTGTGCGGATGAAGGTCGTTTCCGTCCTTGTCGTGCCACGTCTCTTTGGTGTTGTAGTGGGCATCGACGTTGACGACCTTTGGGTCCCAGTTCGCCTTTTCGCGGGGTACGTAGTCGCCCCGTTCCAGGATAAGGATGCGCTGGCCCGAAGGTGCGAGATGATACGCCAGCGTGCCTCCTCCGGCGCCTGTCCCGATGATGATTACGTCGTAGCGGTTATCGATTGACACGGCGATCCTCTCCTCTGCCCGCATGTGGGCATGGTCTATAGAGTGATTTGGAGTTGACCCTGACCCGAAAACTCAATCTCGCGGCACTTGCGCTGGCATCATCATGTAGCCGCATCGGAAAATGCATCGCGCGGTCCCCGAATGGTTCAGCTTGGCGCAGATCACGGCATGAAGTCCGCGTGTCCGCACGAACCCTTCGGCGGCGGTCATCATGCCGATAATCGGAGCGACAAAGTAAATCCAGATTCCGTTCCACTGCATCCCGACAAAATCGCTGGCGAAGGTGCGCGCGGGATTCATGCTCATGCCCGACAGTGGCGCTTCAAACGTAATGAACAGCATCACCATGGTTCCGGCGGCGAGGCCGGTAAAACGCGCGTACTTGTGGCTGTTCGAAACATTTAATATGACCGTCATCAGCAGGAACGTAATCAAGACTTCCCCGACGAACGCCCCCGCCTCACCTCGTTCGCCTGGGCGGGTGATCGCAAAATTCACATTGCGGTGTGCCAGCGTCGCTCCGATCAGGGCGAATGAAACCACCACTCCCAGAACTCCACCTGCGAACTGCGACAACACGTAGAAGGCTGCGTCCCAGCGCTCTACCTTGCCCAAGCGGTAGAACGTCAGCGTGGTCGCCGGATTCATGTGCGCGCCTGAGCGTTGTCCGAACGGCGAATAAATCAGGAGGATAGCGGTCATTCCCATCGCCAGTCCTATCAGGAAACGGCGCACGTTCGCGTTCATCACGCTTGCACGCACCGGCGACGCGGGATGCTCCAGCAGCGCTGAGAAGGCACAGGCCGAAATCATGAACAGGCCAAGACAAATGCCCTCGATCATGTATTCCGGCCAGTGTTGCGTGAACGCTTGTTTTGCGTTGTCCGTCCAATGCCCGGTTCTCGCTTGGGCAGCCACGTGTTCGTTCAGCAGTTGTGCTGAGAACAGCCTCACCGCCGTGGCTGGCGTGCATTGGAATTCACTTCTCATGTGCGGTGGGATTCGGCTCAGCGAGAAAGGTTACATGTGCCAATTAATCCCGGTGAGTGAGCTCTCGGGGCTCAGCGCACTGCGTTCCTTGCTGCGCGACCTTGTAACCTTTGGTTTCTCGGCGAATCCCATCGCCTAGACGGAAGCCCGCCGCCCAACATGAGGTTTCTGGCTTCCGTCCCCCAAATCTTGGAATATTACTCCGATACGCAAAGGCAGAGAGATGAAAGGTGTCTGAGCCTTCGAGCGCAACTGAACAGACGTGGCCATGGCCGGACTCGCTGGATGCCCTGATCGCCACACCCAGCTACCACACACTCCTGTTTGAAAACGAAAAGGTGCGTGTATTGCACACGCGCATTCCGCCCGGAGCGACAGCCCCCATCCACACTCATCGCTGGCCGTGCGTGGTCTTCATCCAGAGCTGGAGCGATTGCATTCGGCGTGACCATATTGGCGACGTTTTGGTGGACTCCCGGCAAGGTTCAGAGACGCCGAAACTCAATACGCCTACATGGCAACAACCGTTGCCACCGCATTCGCTGGAAAACATCGGGGATGCCGAGATCAACACCACCAGTGTGGAGATAAAGATAGAGTTATGGAATGAATGGATCTGATTTGCGCTTGATATTGCCCGGAGATCGGCTAGAATCCAATCGTTCCTTTGTTTCTGTGGGGCCCTGCTATCTTGGTCTGACTCCTTCAGGTCGAAAGCATCGGTACGACATGTCTTCAGCCACGCCGCAACCTGTGCCGATGGAAGACCAGTTGATCGACCGTTGCCTCGGCGGAGATCACGAAGCCTTCTACGAGCTTATGCGCCCGTACGAGCGCGCAGTTTACTTCGCCGCCGTGGGCGTACTCCACAACCCTGCGGACGCAGAGGAGGTGGCGCAGGAAGCTGTGCTGAAGGCTTTCAACAATCTGACCAAGTTTCGTCGTGAAGCGAAGTTTAGTACCTGGCTCATCCAGATAACGATCAATGAAGCGCGAATGCGGTTCCGCAAAGACCGCGGCCACCTCTACGACTCCATCGACGAGCAGAAGACCGATGAAGAAGGCGACTATCGTCCGAAAGACTTTGCGGATTGGCGGAACATCCCCTCGGAGGAGTTGCAGCGAAGAGAGTTGCGCGAAGCGCTGAAAAGAGCGCTGGCGTCGCTGGATCCGAAGTACCGTGAGGTGCTGGTGCTTCGCGACGTGCAGCACATGAGCATCATCGAAACCGCGCAAGTGCTGGGCATCAGCGAAGGCCTAGTAAAGACTCGCCTACTGCGTGCAAGGCTGCAGATGCGCGACGCACTGGCTCCCGGTATCGACGCCTCCTGGACCACCGGCAGGGCCGAATTCAAGAAGGTCCGTCCATGGTGACTGATGTCTTTCCAATGCAACAAATGTTGCCGGTGTGAATCTAATCTATGGTGATTGAAATCAGCTGCGTTGAGGTCTGGCGCGAGATATCGAATTACATCGATGAAACGACCGACCCCGAATTACGTGATCGCATGGAAGCTCACTTCAGAGTGTGTAAGCACTGCTCCGCCGTCCTTGATGGTACGAAGAATGTGGTTAGACTGATTGCCGACGGTGCTGAATTTGAAGTTCCTACCAGCCTGAGCAAACGTATTTATAGCAAGCTGGATCGCCAGTTGGAAAAAAGTTAAAGCGGCAATCCGGCTGACTTTGTCGACGATATCCGACACATCCTGGTTATCCATGAACTTCGAAATTCTCCAATCGTTGTTCGGTTGCTTGCTCCACAATTCAAAGTAGCGGGTACGACGGTAAGCCGGCTCGCCGCCATTCCGTGGCGTGAGCGTCAACTCGTGCCATCCATGGTCAAAGGCGTTCTTTTCGAACACCGAGATGCCGAGAATGATGACATTGAGTTTGGCTTCATATTCAGCGAAGAGCTCTGCCAGAGAACGGCGAAGCTTTGTGGCGGCATCATCTCGATAGTGGGTGGGACGCGAGCCGGACATGTCCGTAAACTCGGGCGCAAAGACCGACAGTACGCGGTCCACGTCGGCGGTGTTGAATCCTTCGTGATAATTCGATTTCGCCACATTGATTGCATAGACATCATCCATAGGTACCAGCCCGATCGCAAAATCGAAAACAGTAGCATTAATCTTGGCGCTGTGGGGTGAAGATTCAAACCGTACCAACGCCGTCAGCCCAACAAAATTGGCAACAAAACGCCGAGGCCCAAAACCAGGAACCAAAGTGCGGGTGCGGGCGTTCCCAGCGGACGTACCCGACGCTTTTCGCGCATGGCGATGCGCGGGTCCAGTAGCAGCCATCGCGTGTAGCGATGCTCCAACAGCAGGAAGACGTATGCCGTTACGGCACCGAAGATCAGGTGCCCCATCAGCGACGGCAACAGGGCCGAGGCAGCTTCAGTGCTCCAGTCACAGACGCCGGTGAGCATCAGGGGCAATAACGTCATCGGCCCCAGATACCACCAGATCAGGCCAAACAGCCATCCCCACGCCACGCCGGCCCCGAGATTGGATGATTCGTTGCGAAAAAGCAATCCGAAGGTCATGCCGATCAGTGCACTCACCAGCAGGTGGAGCAGCAATCCGTGCCAGTTGGTGAAACTCGTGTCCACGCCCGCAACCTTCATCAGCACACCGGTCTTCAGCATGATGGGGCTGGACACAATGCCTCCGGCGAACCCGGCGAACGCTCCCCATCCCAGCGATTGCAGCACGCGCAATCCAGGCCCATGCGCTTCGCGATTCAGAGGATCCGATTGGATGAAAAGCCGCACCCAGATTTTGTCGAGCGTGGCGTAGCTCACCCCGAGAATCAACCCATACAAGATGTGGCCCACCAGCGCTCCGAACATGGCGCTCCCGCTTTCCGACGACCAGTCGAGTGGCGTACGCGAGAGAAGCGGGAAAATGGTTAGTGGACCCAGGAACCACCACAGCGTTGCGTATCCCACCCCCCAGCCCATGCTCGAGCCGTAACTGCGCACGTCGCGCTGGAACAGCAAGCCGAAGATCACGCCCATCAGCACCGCAATCACGAACTGAAGGGTGAGGCTGGAAGCGCGTGACGGCAAATCGCTCAGGCCAGAGAGCAACGGGAAGAATTCTCCCGCCGACATCCAACGATCAAAGATGAAGCCGCCTAGCAGCCCCGCCAGTCCTCCGGCCACTATGGCGCGTGTCCAGTTGAAGTAAGTGTCGGATGTGCTGGAATGCAGTCCGCCGCGAATACCCAGTACTAGGCCAACAGGCATCCCTAAGCAGACCAGGTACCCGACCAGCAACGGAAATTGGTCTCGTGTGTCACCCAGGCCCGCCATCGAGTGGGCTTGCCCGGTAAAGAGCGGAAGCAGTCCAGCGGGGAAGATCAACCACATGAGAAACGCAGCCGCCAGTCCCCAGATCAAACCGGCGCCAGCGCTGGTGGCGCGCCGCGCAAAAAGAATGCCGAACGCCAGTCCGAACGCTCCCCCAACGGCCGCGCCAAGCAGGATGGGCCTGCCCAGCGCGAGGCTCTGCAACACTCCCCCGCACAGCCCGACGACTAGGCTCACAGCGGCCTCTGCCCGAGTCAGGTTTCGTGGCTTGATCTCGGTGTTCACTGCGGCAAGCGCCGACAATGCCGACATGATGTCTTCTCTTCCCTTCTAGCGTAAATCGATAGTTTGGACAATGTCCTTAGGGAAAAACAGCTCCACTGTCCAGTCCACCAGCACGCGAATCTTACGTTCCAGCCCCGGTAGCTTGCCCAGGTAAATGCCCCGCCACATCAGCCATGCCAGCAAGCCCGAAAAACGCATGGCCTTGTCGCGCATGAACGGGACGGTTAGTTCTGCGCAGGCGGTCTGATGGCCCACAACACATAGGGCGCCCAGCGAGTCGAAATGAAACCCGCGTGCCGGGCGGCCCTGCAAACTGGCGCGGATGTTCTTCGCCAGCGCTTTCGCCTCCCGCAGCGCAAACTGCGCAGTCGGAGGACATGGCTTTCCCGATTTGGCATCCACCACGGCAGCGCAATCGCCCAGCGCCCAGAGTCCTGCTTGGCCAGGGACGGCGAGCGTGGCATCCACGATCACCGCGCCGCGCTTGTCTTTTTCCAGCGGCAGCGACTTGGTGAGCGGATTCGGCGCGGTCCCAGCCGTCCACACCAGAGTGTCGGCGGATATCTCACCGTCGCTGAGGACGACCGTACCCGGACGTGCATCGGCGAGCCGAGCATTCAGGCGAAACTCCACACCACGAGCTTCCATTCGACTTTGCGCATAACGGCCAAGCGACTCGCTCAGCTCAGGCAGAATTCGGTCTCGCGCATGCACCAGCACGACTCGCACATCCTCGCGCCGGAGGTTGGGATAGTCGGCGAGAATGCCGCGGGCGAAATCGTTCAGCGACCCCGCCAGCTCGACCCCAGCAAAACCTCCCCCGGCGATGACGAAAGTCAACAGCGGCTTTCGAGCCTCCGGATCGCTTTCACGGTCGGCCCGTTCGAACATCTCGATCACGTGATTACGAATCCGGATAGCGTCGATCAGGCTTTTGAAGTCGAAAGCCAGCTTCTGCACGTTCGTCAGCCCGAGATAGTTCGAAACCGCGCCCAGCGCGAAGACAAGATGATCGTAGGCGACTTCGCTGCGGCAGCTCTCGTTGCCGCCCATGCCGGCCTCAAGTGCTACCCGCTTGTTTTCCACATCGACACTGATGACACGCCCGCGAACGAAATCCGTGCGATGTAGCGATGTGCGCAGCGGCGTGCTGATGTGACTCGGTTCTAGGCTGCTGCCCGCCACCTCGGCAAGCATCGGAGTAAACAATAGTGCGTTGGTCTCGCTCACCAGCGAGATGGAAACTGAGGGATCTTTTTGCAACTCCTTTTCGAGGCATTCCGCCGTCGTCATTCCGGCGAACCCGCCGCCGAGAATCAGGATGCGTTTCGTCGGCTCCGGTGTAGCAGGCTGGGGCGCGGGTTCAGGGCCTAGCAGGCGCACAGCGACATCGTTCAACAACTGCACCAGCAGACCAAGCGTCACGCCGTAGAGCACCCAACCCACCAGGGCGGGAAAGTGCTCGCGCATCTGCGCCGCGCTCCATTCCGGCATCTGTCCAGAAAGCAGCGGTAACGCGATGACACTGACAACTCCCCAAAGCGGCACTCCGAGAGCACCAGCCGTCATCACGTTGTCGAGAAATGCCCTGGGGGTTTGTCCGGTGCTGAGTGCGAAGGCCGCGCCGATCGTTGCGCCGAGAAGCAAGCTCAGGTCGACGTGACCAGAGGTTGCGATCACGGCAGCCGAGGCCGCTCCGCCAGCCAGTGCCCCGACCACGCCTTGCCGAATCTTACTGTTCATTGCGTTTCCTCTGCAGCCCGATGCACCGCTGGTTGTATCAGCCGGTGAGATTCACAGCCCCGGAAGAAGTTTCGACTTTGCGGAGTAATGGGCCGGTAGTCGAGGCGGGGGTGCTGCCACCAGGGTTGCTCAGGTAGTTCAACTCCCTGACCCAGAAATTGCGAAAGCTGATGGGTTCGCTCTTGTCGCCATGGGCCTGCAGCTTAATGGGAGCGCCATCGAACGCTTTGTAAAACGGTTTGCCGATGTACAAAGTTTCGCCTTTCAGCTCGAAGTGTCCTCACCAGCACGCCGTTGAAGAAGGCGGTCACGTATGCCGGCGACTTGAGCGAGCCGTCGGAGTTGAACGTCGGCGCGGTCCACACTACGTCATAGCTCTGCCACTCGCCCGGTTTGCTGTTCGCGTTGACCGGCGGGGGAGATCGTTTGTAGATGCTGGCGGCCTGTCCGTTGACATACGTCTTGTTGTTATAGGAATCGAGCACTTGAAGTTCGTATCCGGCGTCACCCGGGCCGGTGGAGGCCGGGAAAACACCGCTATTGCCGCGGGACTGCCCCGAGCCGGTGATGTTCTCGGGACTTCCTGAGCGAAGTGCGGCTGCCCAACATGGATTCTGCACGCGCATTTAACGCAGGCAAGGAAGAAGTTGAGCTTGCCAAGGCTCAGAAGCGTGCGCCCAACGTGGAAATCGCGGGATGGTAGCAAGACAGCAACCGATCATACGCCTGGCAAGCACGAAGCCCGACTCGCACTCGGGCTTCGGCTCCTTCGGAGCTATTTGAGCTGGAGCGTGAATATGTTGCTGCGCCGATCGAAGCAGGCCAACAGAACGTCGCCGTTTGGGGCAAAGCCGTCTGCCATGCACGCGGTGTAGTTGGTGGGGACTGGTTCAGGGCCCAATAACTCCAGGCGGCGATCCTTGACTCGAACACGCCACAACGCATCGCCGTCAGTCCCATGGAAGTACACCCACTTGCTGTCGAAGGACCAAAAAGGATTGTGGACGTTGTTGTGGACGGCCAGCAGACTCCACTTGCCTGTCGCTAAAGCCTTCACCAGTGTCTTCAAGGAACTGGAGCCGATCCCGCAGTACAAAGCCACGGCGAAGCTGGCGGGCTTTCTGCAGGCAGTCAGACCTTCCCAACCCTGAACAAAATTGTCGGAGTACGGTCCCGACACCGTGCGTCCCATGGCGTGTCATTGAGGAAGATGGGGGAGGAGCAGTGATCGTACGGCCCTGAGCGATCGCGGTCACTGGCGCGAGGTAATCATTCGCGTTCTGAACGAGCCACGAGTAGACAGAAGCATATTTCACAACCGTCCGCTGGCCCAGGTCACTCCGCGCTGCATGAGTGCTCGTGCTTCTGGGATGTCCCACTCCTCCGGAGCGTGACCGATCGCACTGTAGAAGACGCGGCCACGTCCCCAGCGGCGTTTCCACGCCACCGGCATGACGGTTCCGGCAATCCACGGACAGGGCTCAGCACTGAAGGTAGTGGTCGCCAGAACCTCATTGTCGGGCGCAACGAGCATGTAGTACTGCTCAGAGCGCACCTGGAAATCGCTGAAGCCCGAGGTGATAGGATCCGTTTGCGATGTGATTTGGACTGTGTATTCTACTATGTCGCCAGGGTGGGCTGTGAACGATCCGCCAAGCAGGAAATGAAAGTTAGGATTGCTCCGGAAGGCGTCTGCGGTGCCGTGAAAGCCCACCAACCCTGTTCCTTCCTCTATGGCTTGCAGCACTCCCTGCTCTTGTTT
>Ga0306922_10001253_pt1 | contig 22666 bp, 32 predicted proteins | sample sta12Cox44000082_FD_203758 | JGI IMG/M metagenome (GOLD analysis project Ga0306922, IMG submission 203758) | Lab enrichment of tropical soil microbial communities from Luquillo Experimental Forest, Puerto Rico - statoxic.12C.oxic.44.000.082 (v2)... | ecosystem: Environmental > Terrestrial >... | reverse complement strand
AACAATGCCGACCGTTGACTGGAAGCACTTCATGGAATTGACTTTGGGGGAACTGACGCGGTTGACGCTCTCGCTGGAGTGCTCGCTGCAGTACGCGCCCCATAGTGAGGAGGAGTTGCGGGATATTGAAAAGGAGTTGCGGGATGTTATCCGCATGGTTGCTGATGCACTGGGCGTCAAGACGGAAGAGGAGGGATATCGGCGCGGTTATCTGGAAGGGTTCGGTGCTGCTTTTCACCACTTCGCAACATTCAAAACAAAACGCGATGCCGATAGGGCGTGTAACTATTTCAACAGGGACTTGCTAGGGTGGAAACTTAACGCTAGACGTGATAACCGCGCTGTCGATCCGCCGCAGTGCCCGAAAGTGAGTAAGTCAAGTGTGTGAAAAGGTCGCTGGTTGCTACTGCTCTGGGAACATGAACCGTCGTATCATCGGCAAGTGTTCCCAGTGTGGCGGCGTGGTCAGTGTCGAAACGGTATACTGGAGCGTCAACCGCCCCGTGCCTAGCTGTGAGCAGTGCAGCGCGGTTGCCGATGAAACGGCGGGGCTGCCGGTGATTCCTACACGAAAAATAAAGGAGAAGTGAGAAATGTGGAGGCAAACAAGATGCGTGGTGGAAATGGCAACAAAGGAAAAGGCGCAGGAGTATGCGGAGATGACCCCTGCCCCCCGTGACCGGAAAATTTCGGACGCGCGACTGAGGCACTACAAGGCTGAAATGCTGGCAGGCAGGTTCCACGGTGCTGAGTGGATACGGATTAGAATTGGCGGTAAGTGGCTCCGTATAGACGGCAAGCACTCATCCAAGGACATGCTGGACAATTGGGACGACATACCCGGTCCTATCCCGATAACTTTCAAGGATTTCGAGGGGGACACGATGGCTGACGTAGCCGACCTGTACAACACTGTCGATTCTAAATGGCGCGTCCGCAGTGCCCGTGACATTTATCGTTCAGTCGCTGGGTGTGATACTCGATTGGCGAATATCCCTGATGAGCACCTTAACGTAATAGTACCGGGTTTGGGCTTGCACGAGTTTGGTGAAACCCACAACCAGAACCGCCCCGCAATGGAGCGCGCTAATCTAATGAAAGACAACATTCCGTTCTGTGCATGGTACTCAGCCATGATTGCCGACAGCAAAGACACGAGGTCAGTGCAGCGCGACTTATTACTACGGTCCCCTGTAGCGGCAGCGGCGTGTACTTCGTTCAACCAATCGCCAGATGAGGCAACAAGGTTCTGGTCTCTGGTCAGAGACGGTTCGCTAACTGCCACGGTTGCTGGATTGAGGGTTTACTTGCTGCAACACCGTATGGCGCGTGGTGGCAAGAAGTCTTCAAGTGCGCTGATGATAAAGAAGAAATGCGAGAAATCTTGGAGGCGCTGGTGTCGAGAAATAGAGAACATCGCAGGAAAACGAACGTCTTAAAGGAGGAACCTATGGAGAAGTGGAGAGCATGTTGGAGGGAGTGGATTGGTCCCAAGCTGCCCCTGAGCGGATTGCGGGCACTGGCGGACGGTCTCTTGCATGATGATCCGCGCTTAACTCAGCACTCTCATGATGTGCTGGGATCATTCCGGACATCGAATCGGGAACGATACAATGGCGCGCGGATTGTCGGTGCCTGTGCCATCGGTTATGCCGTCTGGCGCGGGCTGCACGTATCAACTCAGGAAGTGTTCAATCGCACTTTACTGATCCTCAATCCGTGCCCGAAGTCGCATGACATGGATCACTGGGAAGAGACCGCCCCATTCTGGAATTGGTTTGACGGTGAATGCCGGAGCGTCATGCGTCGGGCATTGCTGCCCGAAGTCAACCGCTCGATTGCGCTGCGGACACGGCAGCTGGCGGACGAGGTGATAAACGAGACCATTCAGGAGGTGATTGACCTAATGATCGCTACCGTGCTCGTGATACTGCCGGTAGCTTTCTTAGCGGCAATGATTTTGTTGCGACGCTGAGCAGGAGGAAGCACGGATGCCCATTACCCCTGGACAGTTTCGGAAGCTGGTGAAGTCGGGGCGCGTGTTCAGCGTCACCTTCATCAAGCGCGGTGACGGTTCAACCCGATACATGAAGTGCCGGGTTGGAGTCCGCGCTTATCTCAAGGGCGGGGATATGTCGTACCGCCCCGCTGAGAAGGGACTGGTGACTGTCTTTGACATGGAGAAGTGCGATTACCGTAGCGTGCCGGTTGAGGGAATAATCCGCGTTCGCATCGACGGTATAGACTATCAAGGAGACCAAGGCTAATGTGTTACAAATGTCGCGTCTGCACCGGCACTACGGCACCGAAGCAAGCACTACAGAAGTGGACTATCCAGCGCACCGTTGTCAGAAAAGTCAACGGTGTGCCCAACGGTCTGCGGCAAGAGATTGCCCGCGAAGTACCGTGCTGCCCGTCGTGTCTGAAGTTGCTTGAGTCCGGGGAAACCCTGGAGGAACTGGTCAAGCATCCGCCCAAACCCAGCAAACCTACGGCGCAGGTAGTACGCGCCACCGTGGCACGGGACCGCCGCGCCAAGAACCGCCGATAAGGAGAGTGGGGAAGATGCCAAAGGCGAGCACACCAACCGACAAGGTACTGCACCCGAAAGTGCGGGTCGAGTACCATTTCGCGGAAAAGGAGGGGGGGCAAGGTCCACTGACCTGCACCGAAGCGAAGAAATATCTCGGATGGGAAGCTGAGGGCGAATACGTCGCCAGGCGCAGAAAGGAGGACTCGTCCCTCAGTGAAAAGGAATGCCTGTACGGTGACGTATACTTGCTCAAAGACCACTACGGAAACAAAATCCGTTGCTGGAGAAACGACCAATGGAACCGACCGTTCGATCCCGCGTGGGCACTCAGTCTACAGCAGGATATTCTCACTAAATGCTTCAGTTTGAATTGCGAGAACATTATTATTTCCCGCACCGGGCGGGTCGAGTCCGGGGTGCATCGGCTGGTCGGGCTGGTGCTGTCAGGGCAGCGATGGCAGATTGACGGCACGTCAGGCTACTACCGAAAATTCTGGAAGTCAGAACCTACCATCGACACTTTGATTTGCTTTGGGGCATCTGAAGATCCCAGAGTGATTCGGACACTTGATAACACCAAGACGCGGACTCAGGCAGACATGATCTACACGTCGCCCGATTTCGCGGACCTCGCGCCAATCGACCGCAAAGAATGCTCTAGCCTCTTGGCTGGGGCACTCGATTTAGTATGGCTCCGCACCAATGCCGCAGAGGATGAACACCATCGCTATCAAACGCATTCCGAGTCCAGCAATTTTCGAGAACGGCATCCACGTTTACTCAAGTGTGTCAAATCCATTTTCAAGTTGAACCAGAATCGGGCATTAGCGCGGCTCAAGCTGTCCGCTGGACGCTGCGCCGGTCTGTTCTACTTGATGGGTTGCTCCACAAGCAACGTGAACGAATACCGACTGGGCAACCCCCCGCGAGCGGAGCAGCACTTGAAGTGGGAGCGTTGGGAGCGTGCAGAGCAATTCTGGGAAATGGTGACCACTTCCTCCGATGATGAAGCGGGGCGGTTGCGTGAAGCACTCGCTTCCATCCGAACCGAGGAAGAGGAAGGGGCGGTCAAATTCCCGCCGCCATCGGCGCGGGAGAAAATGGCGGTGCTAGTCCGCGCTTGGAATGAGTTTGTCAGAGGCAAGATTCTGACCAAGCGTGCGCTGGATTTGTCCGACATACGGACACTGGACGAGAACGGGCACCCGGTTTTGACGCAATGCCCTGTAGTCGGAGGCATTGACCAGGGCGATAGAATAAAAGCGCAGAGGAGGGACGGCATACTTGTTATGACCGAAGAGGAAATGGAAACGAAGCGCACGGCGGCACGCGAAGCACGGGGTCGTCAGATGGACGCTTCGGTAAGGAGAACCTAAATGGGCAAGTACACGTTTCGATTCGTTCGCTGTCTGAAAGAAGCAGCGGATGTACCCGAATCATGGACAGAACCGGCACCCGCTGTGGTTGTCGATGCCGTCATGAACTGCGGTGCATCGTTCAAGGGAACCGCCGCCATCTTGGAACCGGACTCACCGAACCCGTGCCTCAAGCTAGCGGGTCCGCTGGGTCTCACTGGTGTCGAGAAAATCCTGTCGGGGTGGCGCGCATGGTATGAACATGAGACCATGGCCATTGAAACTCGCGAATCTGAGCCCGTCCAGCTGAGCTCTGGTGCGACGGTTTCCCAGCCGGGTGCAACGCTGCAAGTTAAGGTAGTCGACATCCCGCGCGTTGTGCAGGAAGCTATCAGCGACAATCTTGAGCGTGCGAGGGCTGCCGTCACACGCCGCACCCGAAGCGAACGAAGATAGTCTTTCCGGTAGTGGCTCGAACTTTGTTCAGCCAACCCTTGCACTGCCACGTGCCGTCGCCGATCCGAGTTCATCGGTTCGCGTCGACTGTTGCGATGCTCGTGGGGTAGGAGAAGAATTGGATGAATAAGCGCGACCTGGAAATCGGAGGCAGGTACCAAGCGAAGGCATTGGGCAGGCGCGTTATTGTCCGCTTGGATGCGATCCGCACGACGGATAGCGAGCGTGGCGGCGCGATTGCCTACGATGTCACCGATGTCGAGACTGGGGAGCAATTCACTTTTGCAAGTGCCCAACGGTTTCGCGGGGTGGCGGGCGGTCCTACTCAAGTGGACCGGCGCGTAATCGACCATCGGTCCAAAGTCCACGAGACAGTGGCGGCAATGGCTGCCGTGCAACCAGCGCATGTTGCGGCATGGTGGCGGCAAACTGCCGACCGACACACGGAGTATTTTGTGCGGCACCGCGCCGGGGAAACCGGCATCGACACGCTTGGCAGCGGCTACGAATTAAACCTAGTGACGCATCGGTGTCGCTGTGCCGCGTGCCGTGCTGCCCGCGATGCCGGGTACGATGGAAAACTGAGACTCAGCCACTAGCTTTTGTGGGCTGGTGGGCTTACAATAGTGTTCCGACGTTTAACCTAGTTAGGAGGAGTTATGAGGAACCCGACTTACGAGCAAGCGCTCGCGAATCAGGGAGTGAAGTGGGAGTATGTCGAGAAGTTCGACATGGCAGAGATCGACTATCAGAAGGGGCTTCAAAACCAAGCGCGCTTGGAGATGCCCCTGGATGATGACCTGGTGAACGCTTATGCGCTGAGGATGAAAGATGGGGACCAATTCCCACCGGTCGTCTTATGGCGTCCCGGCAAGGGGAGGTGGATTCCCGTTGATGGGAATCACAATTTGGCTGCCAAGCGCAAGAACAACTGGAAGCGCACCGATGCGTACCTGTTGGACACAAAAGACCAGCAGGTTGCGGATCGACTGACATGGACGTTTAACAACTCAGTCAATGGGCGTCGCTTGACGCCCGCAGAGGCAATGGAACATGCCCTGAGTTTCGTCAGGAAATACGGGCTGCCTCTCACGGAAGCGGCAAAGGAGTGGGGCGTCAACGTCCACAATCTCCAGCGGCACGTCAAGACTGCTGAGATCCGCGACATCTTGAACAAGAACAACGTCCGCATCAATCCGGCAATGGCAGATCATTGCTTGTTCGCACTGTCGCCCCTCCAGAATCTCGGAGAGGATGTCTTGGTTAAGGCGGGCAAGCTGGTCAGCAACAGTGGCATTACAAGCGAAGTGGTGAAGACGCTGGTTGACCGTGTCCAAGCAGCGCGGGACAGTACCAAGAAACTGAAGGCAATTGATGACTTCGCAGAGAGCGAAGCAGTACGCATCCGTCGCGCCGTCACAAAGGGCGGTCGCTTGCGTCAGGCAGCGGGTCCGCGTATGCAACTGTTGCGGCACCTGAGCGCGCTCCAGCATCTGTTCGAGGATTACAAGGAGCGGTCGGCACTTCGCCCGCAAGGGCAGGCAGAGTATGCCTCGACGCGGGACATGGCTCAGGACGTTGTAACCCGTTTAGTATCCCTGTTCGGATTGGGGGTGCCGCCGAAGCAGCAGGAGGCAGTATGACCTCCAAACCCAAACCGCTCTACCAGTTGATTCTGGACGCGGTGGCATGTAGGGGCAGATCGACTCCAGCACAAGTGCTGAGCATGGTTTCCAAATACATCCCCGCGTCCAGAGCGGTGCAGGCGGCACAGCGCTGCCGCCGCAACGATGCCGCTAGACGCCCGGTGAAACGTCCGCGTCCTATTCCCCTGGACCGTCAGGTTGCCAGGGGCAAGTACCTCCTGGTGATACTAACTTTGATGTCACTGAAACAGCGGGGCAGAGTGAAGCGTATCCGTAGAGGAATCTACGCTCCCATTCGACCGAAGAACCTTAGTAAGCGTCTCGTGCAGGCACTCCTCGACCACGGGGAGTGCAGCACGACGCGGCTTATCGGTTTCGTCGGTTCGAGCATCCCGGCAGCGGAAGCTGCTGCCTACGCGCGGACTCAGTACAAGCATGATCTGAAGCGACACAATATCAAGGCGGGGGGTGTCCATACCGCCGCTTGGTTCGTACAAAATGGACGCCGGGTGAAAGTGATCGCGGCGCTCAAGAGTCTCGCTCTGAGAGGCAAAATTCGCAGAGTGCGGCGCGGAGTATACGGACCGCCGCTGCCGCGCTTGTTCAGACTAAAAGTGAGTTAGGGTCCGTGCCGTGCCATGCCGGGGCGCACACAATGGTGTGTGCGCCCGCTCTTGCCGCCCACCAGGGTGTACCGTTATTTAGGCAGTGTTCGTCGTCCCAATCCGGGTAACGGTCCCCTGGTGGGTTTTTTAATGGGGAAACAGGAACCATGCCGCCAATAATAAACCCCGAATCACTTTCGAGTCGCATTGTCGCGGCGGTGGAGGAACTGGGCGTCGCCACCACGTTTGCGGTGCTAGCGAAAGTCAGCAAATACTTGGAAGCGTCACGCTGCGTCATCAAGGCGCGGCGGGCAATCCGCTGTGACCGCAAGCGCTACGGTCCCGATAGAGGACAGCCCTATCCACCGATTTCCCAGCTGGTTGCCAGGGGGCGGTTGATAACCGTTCAGGAGTCGCTCAAGGGTCTGGCTCAAGAGGGGCGCATACGGCGCGTGCGCGTTGGTGTGTATGCCCCGGTGAAAAGGAGAAGGAAGACAGTAAGGACGCTGGGAACCGCGCCTCGGAATTGTGGTCACCTTTAATGGAATAAAACGCAATCCGAGAGCGCGGTCTTTTCATCTCCCTAGCACCGTGCGAATGACCCCGAATGCTTTCTTCGGGTCCACTTGTCCCAGCGTCAACGGTAGGTAAATCACCTCCCTTGAGGCAGCACGCGCCGCGTCACCGTTCCCCTTGCACCCTCGATACTCTAACTGGGAAGTGCCCGGTTTGAAGCTGTGCCGCGCCGCGATGCCCGCCTTGTTCAACTCCGCTACTACACTATCCTGTTCCGACCCCGTCATACCTTGAATGCGAATGTCATAAACCCACGGTGCTTGTCGCGCGGGCATTTTCCAATCGGCAGGGCAGGCGGCATCGTAATCCGCTTCCCATTCGCGGCGGCATTGCAAATGGTAGGCATAGTTGCCCAAATTGGCGCGGATCGGTTCGGCTAGCAGGTTTGCCAGCCGGTAGTTGTGACCTCGCGGTAGATGCCGGAAATCGTGCGCGGGGGTGAACCCCAGATTGCGGAGTGAGCGCGCCCGGTCGGCATCGACCCTCGACACAAACCAACACGCGCCGCCCTCTTCACCGTGAACAATCTTGTTTTTGTAAAAACTCCAGCACGCTGCCTGACTTTCAGGGTGTGGGCGGATGCCATGTGCCTCCGCTAAATCCTCGACTACCGTCAGCGCCCGCGCCTTGGCAAACTCATGGATGCCTTCCATGTCGCACTTCCGACCGTAGACATGGACGGGCATCATTGCCGACACGTAGCTTCTCAGCAGCGCTTGCGTGTATGCGGGCATTGCCGTATCTGGAGTGACTAGCAGCTGTTCGTCACAGTCCATGAAAGCTGGGTCACCGCCCGCTAATGAGACCGCCCGCGCGCAGGCAATCATCGAAAAACTGGGCACCAGCACCTGCGCGTCAGGCATTACGGCGCGGGTTGTCTCCAGTGCCAAGTGCAAGGCGGCAGTCCCCGATGAACAGACAACCATGTGATCGGGGCTGACTTGGTTAAACTCCGCGAACTCCCGCTCTAGCAATTGGTACGCTTCCATTTAATCGTCCCGTTCGTTGCCAAACAGAGCAAGCACGATTACTAGGACCAAGGCAGCCAGCATAATCGTAGCAAGCGCGATTAGCAAAAACAAAGTCATGTCTAGCCCCCTGCAGTACAACCATGCTTGACGTTGAGATAGACCTTGTCTTGATCTGCGAGGTATGGACCTTGTTTCACCTCAATCATGTCCAGTTCATCGAGGGCATGGAAACCGTGACCGCCCGCTAAGAGCATAACCACGTCCCCCGCGCCCAGCACTCGACTGGCAATGAAGCGCGCTTCGTAGTCGTAGAAATTTACCTTGACCTGCCCACTGCGGACAAACAGCACCTCCTGAGTGTGTGTCACCTTGCGCTCTTTAGCGCAGTGGAAATGGGCGTCGATGCCCGCGCCGGTGCGGCGGTTGATCTGCCCCAGCTGCAGCTGCTCCTCCGGATCAGTGAAGAACGTAGTGCCCGGTCCACGGTGCCACGCATGGACCACGATAGCGAGTAGGACTTGCTCCATCGTCGCGTCGTAGTTGGAGTAGATACGTTCAACCCCAATCGCTTCGGGGCTACATGGTCGGGTATAAGTGTTCGGTTCGTTCATATCGCTTGCCCGCCTGGATAAAGACGCTGCCGGATTATCCTTGTCATTGTCATGCACCGGTGAAGGTACAGATGCTGAATATACGTTCGTAGCAGTCCCGCTTTCGCTATGCGCTCCCGTTCCTTGGGTAGATCGAGGTAGTGTGCAATTAGCTCGTGCAAATGGGGGCGGTTGTGGTAGTAGACAATCTCGCGCCCATCCTCGTAGTGATCGGACAGTTGCATAGAGTAGGGGTGAAGCATGAACGCGCCGAATCCTAGTGCCATGTAAACCCTGTTCGACCAGTACGCTTCGCTGAGCGGAGAATCCGGCGCGACCACAATCTGCGCCGATGCGATTTTGTTTGCCAATGCCTTGCCGTAGCAACCATTGTCGATGTGGACGAATTTGTCACCGTAGGTGCGTTTCATCTCCGCTACGAAACTTTCGCGCTTGGTGCCGCAATTCTTTTCCGTACCAGTGAACAGAATCGGGATCGTCTTACCCTCGTGCTCTCCAGGTCCGGCAATTCGACCGTCCGCCCCTTGCTCCAGCTTGATTAGCTTCCCTGAGGTATCCTTCGCCACCCAATCCCCATCGGTGCAAAATCCCAGGTCCACATGAGGGATCGTCTGTTCCATCCAATTCTTCCGCCACGCGGTACGGTCGGGTACGTCCTCTTGATCCACCAAGTCGAAGAACCAGAAAACTTTCTTCGCTTTGATCTCTTTCAGGAAGGCAATGTCCAGCCACTTGTGGAACAGCACGAAGTCCGCGCCGCAGGCATGGATAAAGCGCGCGTGCTTGCGCACGTCCTTCTCCAGTATCGAAAAGACGCGGTGCGTCTGCTGGATGAATCCATCGCTGATAGCTCCCTCATCATCGTTGCTGTTCTTCTGACTGTGCTTCGCGATGTAGAGCACTCTCATTGGTCCCTCGCATTTCCTAATTGCTTGACCAAGTCTACATAGTAGCACTTATAGTTCTCGCGGCTCTCGGTGAATGTTGCCATCAGGCTGTCACCGGGTATGTTCCGCGCCGTACTCATATCCTCATACAAGGCACTCAGTATCGGTTCGCGAATTATGTAAGCGTGCCGACGCATCACACCAAATGCCCGCTGCGCCTTACCGACGTTCTCCAGGGATACCTTGAGTGGTTTGCCCCCAAGGTAGATTAGCGACCAGTCCTGCCTCCTTGCGCGCTTAAACTCCCTCAGGATGTCAACGACCTCACCGGCAAAACCCGGTTTGATGTCAGCATCGTCTTCTAGGATTAAGACACCTCTGGTAATACCGCGCATACTTCCAAGCAGGCGGCGGTGTGCCTCGAAGCATCCCCACAAGGCAGCACCCCTTTCCCAGTCGGGCGGTGCTTCCTCGTCCACTCCGGGGAAGCGCTGCACCTCTGGCAGCCGCTCGTTCCGATTCCACTCCTCTAGCTTCGGCTCTATTTCCCACCAGCGGTCTCGCTGCCCGTCCAGGTTGATGCAGTAAGCGCGATCTAGTAACAGCGACATTGGTCACCTCAAATCCGACTTGCTGCCGTCCTGCCGTACCATGTCCACGAAGTAAGCGTGATACTTGCGGTTGCTCTCGGTGAAGTCCGCAATTGCCGTATCCACGTCTAGGTTATGACAATTTGCTAGATGCTTCCAAAGTTCGGTCAGGATCGGTTCACGGATAATATAGGCATGGGTCCGCGATACGCGAAATGCCCGCCCTACTGCTCCACATTGGTCCTGCGCCCAATGCCGCCGTGGTAGCCATTCAAGCAGAGTGCCACCCATGCGCCCGCGCTTTTCGGGAATGCCGCCCAGATAAATCATCGACCAAGGGTGGTTGTGCTTAAAGAAGTTTTCCAAAAGGCGGATTACCTTTTCCGGAAATTCTGGGGGTATATCGGCATCGTCCTCCAACACCAGAACCCCCTTGCGGTATCCCTTGTCCACCAACTGCCCGAATAAGCGACGGTGCGACTCGAAACAGCCCCATGCCCCATCGCTCATCCAACCGGGCGGCGCGGATTCGTCAACACCGGGGACGCGCACTACAGGCGGCAGTCCCTTGTAAGTGTGCCATTCCTGCAAGCGCTTCTCCATTGCCGCCTGCCGATCCGTGCGCCGGTCCAGGTTAATGTAGTAGGCAGCATCTAGGCGCAGAGTACGTCCAGATACTTCGGTTTCAGCACTTCCCACGAGCGTGTCTCCGCCCAAACCCTACCTTGCGCCGAATAAGCGCTGATATCCTGACCATACCAATCATCCATCCTCTGTGCTATCGACTTCGGGTCCACGCGGGCAACATCAAATTCCCGGAAGCGAGTGCCAATCCGGTAGCGGTGAGTGCCGTTCATTGGAATCAGCGGATCATTCGGCAACCATTCGTTATTCGGGAATCGGTTCGTTGTCATGACCAGCATTCCAGCGGCGCGGGCTTCCTGCAATGGCAGCGACAGACCGTTGAACTTCTCCGGAAACACAAACACGTCCCCTTCATCCCAGAGCGTCTCTTTAGGTTGCGTGCCGAAACGGTAATCAATCAGGACGTTCTCAATACAGCAGTCGGGGGTCTTGGGTAATCCGTCGATTTGTTCTTGAGCGCGGAAGATCAATTTAATCGGGTTCTTGACGTATTGCAGCGCTTCGTAGAGTTCTCTAGTGCCGTTACGCCCCAATATACCACCGTTCCCCGCGTTGTGGACAAACACCTTGGCATGGGTCCGCAACCGCCACGGCACCTCGACTGGCACCGGCATGTACACACCGTTGGGAAAACAGCGATGGTCTAGCATCGACGGGCACAGAATCACATCGGGGGTTTCATCCAGCTTCTCAGCTGAGCATTCGTGCATAACCATTAGGACGGTGCGCACCCCAGCGCGGCGGCAGTGTTCAACCAGCCGCCACCGGAAGGGAGTCTCGAAGAATAACATGGCATCCATCGAAGTGCAGAAGTCCCTCATGTCTCCAACCTGACCCTTGAGCGAAGCGATAACGGTTGAGCGCGGGTACCAATCCTCGTGGGTTTCGCGCCGCCCATGCCGGACAATCAAGACATCGGTGACGATGCCATGCGTGTAGAAGTCCCTCACGAGATACGACAAACCTTGATCGGTCGCGTAAGTCAGCGTGCCGACTTTCACTTTTTGATCCTTTCATGGGCGCAGCGTTCGTCAATGCTGCCCGCTAGACTGGACCGCCTCGAAAGCATGTCCCGCAGCTTCGCTAAGCGCTCTGCCGCCTCAATGGGTGGGTCACCGTTCAGATAGGGCATCGCCCGCCCGCACCAGTTCACCCCGCTTGGACCGATGTGCAACACTAGAAAAGGCGGTCGCTTCTTATTCATCGGGTTCCACTTCAACTGGAATATCGAGTCCGCCACCCCAGCGTGGATGTAGTCCATCCGATGCCAGGGCGGTGCCCCCAGGTGTGGGTCGCTGCAGTGGAAGATTTGCGAATACCCCGCGTGCTCATTCACGGGATCGACATGGTTGCGCTCCCAAGCGGATTCATCATAGACATTCGATGCATTCCAGCCGGTGAGCATAATCCTCCGATGGGGCACGTAGAGATTGCCGGGGATGTAGACGTATTCCCGCATACTGGGCACTTCTTTGGGCCAGAGTATATCCGCGTCCAAGAACACTAGCCACCCCTCCCTGCCGATTTGGTCCAGCGCCCATTCCAGTGCCGCCCACTTGTTGAACATCGCGCCGTTCGCGTAGAACAGATCGGTGACTAGCACTCTGGCATCGCAGACATCAGCAATGTCTTGCACGCTCCTATAATCCGCGCTGCTGGTAATCAGGGTCACCTTCTCGAAATGATGCCGGTTGTAGGGCAGGGTCAGCGCGAGGATGTCCGAGAAATCCACGGATACCATGATCGCGTGCAGTCCGGGGGGGTTAATCATAAGAGTCTGTCCCAGGATTGTTGGACAACTTTCTCGAACCAACTGAAAAGACGCTGCGGGCTGACGCGGCTTACTTGCGAGGATTCGAGGTTTTCCATATTTAAGCGATTCGTGGAGCGGTGGTTGAGCACGTAGTATTCGTCAGTCTCGTATCCGGTGTTGACTTCTCCTCTGACATACAGCGTTTCGTGCGTCTTTTCACCGGGGCGTTTGCCGACGATCTGCACCTTGTCACCGTCGAACAGCGCGATGATGTCGCGCAGGCATACGCTCTGCATCTTGCGGATGATGATGTCTCCTGTCTTGGCGCGCTTCAAGGCAAAGTCCACCGTTGCCGCTGCTTCCTCCAGGCTGAACATGAACCGCGTCATTTCGGGGTCGGTTACCTTGATCTTGCCATTTCGACGTACCGCATCCAGCCACAGTCGTATGACGCTGCCGTTGGACCCGAAGATGTTTCCGAAGCGACAAATGACGAAGCAAGTCTGCGTGTAAATATCGCTCAATTCCAAAACGATGCGCTCCGCTAGGTATTTGCTGATACCGTAGATACTCGTTGGGGCACTGCTCTTGTCGGTGCTGATGAACACGAACCGGTCGACTCCCTGGCGTGCGGCCAAGTCGGCCAGCTCATGGGTACACACGACGTTGGTATCGACGGTGTAATGGCAATGCTGCTCGGCCAGATCGACATATTTCTGCGCGGCGCAATGCACCACGATTCTACATGCGCGGATTGCGTCCTGTAGACTGTGGCAGCGGAGGTCACCGAGGACCAAGTGAATACGCGGGTAGCGCATTTGCAGCCTGAGCAGACGCTGCGCATCGCGCCCGTGCGCGTAGACTTCGTACCCGTCGTAGTACCGGGCAACTAGCTCGCTGCCGAGCGAACCGGTCGCGCCCGTAATGAGCATTGCGTCCATTACTTTTTGGAGTTCTGTAAGTAGGTAACCATCAGTTCCAGAGGTTTGCCAAGCTGCTCTTGCGTCGTAACCAGTTCGACCTTGCGGTCGCGCTTTTTGGGGCGATAGATGTTTTGGTGTTCCGCGCTTACTTGTTCCTTGCCGTCCTTTGCCATCGCTAACTCACCGTATCCCCTCAGGGGAATGCCGCAACGGTGACAGTGCCATTCCACCTGCTTCTCATAGTGCGACATCGGGTAGCACCACCAATCGTCGGTCACCGGATGTCCGGTATCGGGGTAGTCGGGTTCGTCCTGGTGGAGCATCGACTGCGCGCCCGCTATTTCACAGAACCAAGCGCGGAGTTGCCCACGGAACACACCGATTAGGGCGGACCAATGGATGTTGATGTCGCAACCACTAATCAGTTCCCAGCGCTTGCCTTCATCCGGGATTACATCCTTGATTGCCACGAAAGGCGGTGAGTGCCTGCTGTCGCTGTCCAGTCCGATAACGATACATTCGGGCCAGTCCATTTTGAACTCGTTATAGGCAGCATGATCCATGTGGACGTTTAAGTTGCTAAAGCGCGGATTGAACGTCTGCCGCATTACCTTGCCGTGCCCCAGCGGGTTGTTGCACCACAGCCCGCGCCGTTGCCAGGGGATGTGGCGGCGCATGATCTCGCATATTTCTGGGAATTGGGGATGGATTGCGGGATTGCCCCCAAAGACACCCACGACACCGAAATAGTTGCGCAGAGATTTGCAGGCTTGCTCGAAATGCTCCAGAGACATCATCCGGGGTTTGCCGCCCAGATTGCTCCCCTGAGTGCAGTTGTAACATGCTTTGTCACACGCTCTGGTTATCCATATTTGCAACACCCCATCAAGATATTTCCCAGGTCTGCGCGTGCCCGGCGCAATCATCTTCGCTAGCGCTTCTTGCTTGTTCATGGTTTCTCGAAGTAAAAGGAGTAGGGGCTGCCGTCCCGCTCGACCACCAGCTGCACAAACTGGATAGCGTGTTTGTTGCAGAACTCGAATACTGCCGGTTGAATGAACTGCGCCCAACCGCCCTTGATTTCCCAAGGGCACATAAAATCATGCCCCGCCATGATGCCGCCTGAGTGCAACTTCGGATAGTATAGGGCGAGGTCTTCGCAAACGTGCTTGTAGGAATGGTCACCGTCGATGTAAACGAAGTCGAGGCTACCATCCTTGAATCTAGTCACTGCTTCGGCGGAGGTTGCCTTGATTAGTTCGGCGCGGCTGCGGAGAGTCCAGGGGCGCAGCGCGATGCGGGCATTGGTGTAGTCTCCCGCCCTATCCTTACCGCCGCCCTCAAGATACTGCAGCTGGTCAACGAAGTCAGGGGGCACGTTGTCCCACGGGTCGATGCCGTAATAGGTTCCCTCCGACCACTGCATCAGGAACTTCTCCGCGAAAGTACCACGGTGGGTGCCGATCTCGACCGCTTTACTCAGAAGTCGCTTCTGATTCAGCAACTCCCCAAACCGATAGCGGCTATCAATCGCTGCGGTTAAGAGGATCATTGATACCTCCGTCGTAAATCTTCGATGTCTTGCGCCAGGCGGGCTCCCACAACTTTGTAATCGTAGCGCAGACAGGCAACTGCAGCATAGTCGCGCTGGACTTGTTCGTCGTATACGTCATACAATTTGCGGATCATGTCTCCCAGCGCGGCGGGCTTGATGTTGGGAGAGACGCGCACGAGGTTGCCGTCGATATAGGGCGCGATATCATCGTCCGGCAGATCGGTAACCACGATACAACCGCAAGCGGTCGCTTCGATTATCTTCCGGAATAGGTGCCCCCACTTGGAACTCGTGCAAATCGCGACCTTGTGCTTGCTTAATTCCTGCAGGTATTTCGGCGTGCAACAGCCGTTACGGTTGTAACCTGGATGCCGCAAGTAGGTTGTATCGGGCAGGTCGCCCAAATGGGTGCGCAGGACAGCGCGAAAGGGATAAGCCCCAGAGATCGCGCCGGATAACAGACAGCCGTGCCGTTGGCTAGCGGGTGTGAACTGAGGCACTACCTTGGGGTCCACACTATGGGTTGTCCGGATCAAATGCTGCTCACGCATGAACGGCAGCAGGTGCATGACCACTTTAGGATGGTAGTAGATTATCCAGGCATGGCAACCGATCTCAGCCGCGTGAGCGCGGCGGTAAGCGACATCGTAGTGAATATCTTTCGCTACCGCCACCTTGAATATATCGGGGCAGGTCGCTAGCTTGTCCACGTTCAGGAACCGCGCCAGTGGCTCACGGAAGTCACCCGGTTTCACCACGTCCCATTCGCACTTGTCCTGAACCACAACAACCTGCGGGTTGTAGCTGTGGATCAGTTGCACCACGTCCACCTGCCCATCCAGACCATAACCGGATAGGTGATAACCCGCGCTTTCCAGTCCCGCCATGATCTGCCAACCTTCATCGCTCATGTGCTGCTTCATGCTCTCGACTGCCAGCGCGATATTGTTAGGTCGATCCTTTTCGACCGGGGTGTACACGGGAGACGGCAAATCTCTCACCCTCGGATGAGGCAATCCAGCGATAATCTGGGCGGTCGTTCTCACTTCGGTAGCTCATAGAGCAGGGTTGCTTTGCCTGTTACATCATCAAACACCGTGGCAATCGGTCCGCGTTTCATCAGTTCCTTGAGGCGCGCAATCTCCTTGTTCAGAGCGCGCACCTCCTCATGCAACCGATGGCAACTGTGGCAGCCCACGGTCCACATGCTCGCGGGCAGGTCCATCTCAGGTGTATGCTTTGCCGTTGACGATTCGATAGTTTTCGACGGTGAACGCGCCATCTTTTTCAATCCTCACTATGGCAAACCCAGCATTCCAACGGTTCAAGGGATTGTACGGTGCTGCTAGCTGGCAAAGGCAGCCCGTAGAGAAACACGAAATCATGTGGTTCGACAGTGGCAACCGTTCTCCGTGGTGGCTGGAGCGGTGAACATGCCCCTCCATCGCGTTCTCGTGGCAGCGCAGAAACAGGTTCCGCGCCGGATTGACCGGGTCCGCACTCCACCCACTTCTGAACTCGTGACCATGTACGACCCATAGCTTCCCTAACCGAATCGGTTGTTTGTTAATGACCTGCTCCACCTTCAACTCTTTCAGGTGGAAGACGGCATCGAAACTGAACTCCGGTATCCCCAACAACTCCGGTGCCTTAACCCAGAGCCACCGCTGGTAGCGGTCCTCGTGGTTACCCCACTTCCAAATCATCCGTTGCTTGGGAAATATCTGTCGAAGCGCGACAATCATCTGCTGGCACGCTTCGACCTCCTCTCTGAACTCTACCAGAGTGGGGTCTTTTTTGTGGTCCGAGATTTGGTAGAAGTCTACCAAGTCACCGTTAATCAAGACCCCGGTGCATCCCTCATTCTTACCATGTTCCAGTGCCACAGTCAGCGCGGCATCGTCGTGGAACGGGCAGTGCAAATCCGCGATTACCAACCACACCCCAGGACCGTCAACTAGAAAAGCGTTGAACGGGTCCAAATACTTAATCGAGGGCGGTAAGCTGGCAAACACACCCTGCTTACCATGCGGTCGGAACAAGGTTTTGTCCCGCCGCCCCGCCTTCTGCTTCTCCGATCCTGAGTTGCCGCGCACGACTCGAATCATGGAGCGACACGATTCGATATTCCGCCACAGGGTCGGGTGCTCAGCAACCAGCATTCGTGCTAGGGTTTTACTTGGTGTGTGCGGATACCTCCTTATGAAATCGCGAACCGTCTGCGTCTTGTTTCCCTCGCGCGGGGGCATCTGTCACCTCGTTAGTACGGGCTGGGATGCGACGTTCAAGAGGTGGCGTCTTGCCGCGCCAGAGAGGAGTCATAAATCTACCGTTACAAAACCTGCCATGATGGTGCATTTACAGCGACACAAATCCCCCAATTCGACACTCGGATGCAAAGTCAAATCCTCCAATCCGGTGCCGCTTGCCGCCCACCGTCCCGGTCCCGGTGCGGTATCGTCGGGAACCGTACCCTCAAACCAGATGATGATACGGTGGATGTCCTTGTGCATCCTTTCGCTCGCACATTTGGGACACTTGAGCATTACCCCATGCGCTTCCTTCATGTCAGCGGCAATGATAATCATACACTTGCCCTGACTCTCCGAATCGTCAGCCTTTTTGATAAAGCGCGGATCAAGTTCGCTTAGCTTCATTGAGTAGCTCCATAGCATCAAAGTCCTCACCACGGAATGCCGCTTTGGGATGGGGTCCGTGGTCCATCGTGCTCACGTCCCCGGTGTGCTGTATCAGAGACGGATTGTGGACAAACTCTTTCCAACCTGCTTTCGTCATGGCGGTCACGACACCGCCGTCAATGTTCATGGTACTGCGCCTCGAAGCATCTGCGGGTCGAGCGATCATGTGTGCCGCTTGCAACACCGTCATTACTGCTTCGCGGGAGAAGATCAATCCAACCGCGCCCTTGCCCCATTGGTCCGACTCATACCATCCGATCTTCTGCTTACCGTTGCCATCCCTAGGCGCAATCAACTGGTTGTTGGGAAAGGTGAACAGGTTCCAGTAACCCTTTTCCGGGAACGGGCAATGACACAAGTAGGAGCGCAGGTTCCGATAGGTCACTAGATCGTCTTGGAAAATCGCGTAACGGTTGCACACCGGTTGCCGGATATACAACTCTGCAAGTGCTAGTATCCAGTTGCCAAATGCCTTCAGTGGCGGGCAGCGCCCCGTCACCGGCAGCTTGAACTCGCGCTCGAATCGGTCTGCCTCCGTGTGCGTTACACCGTCGATGAACAGCCAAGGCTGGTCGAATCCGGCAGCTGCCAATGACTTGAGCGTGCGCGGCAAGAGCGTGCCCGCGCGCGCCGGTACAGTGGTTACACCATAAACCCAGCGAGTCTTGTTCACGTCTGCTACGTTCTCCCCATGCCAGGTCAGTCAGGATTCGGGTTTTGCCCACTTATCCAAGGGGCACTTTTGATCCTTCCACCATGCCTTGAGTGAGAGATTGCAACCGCAGCGCGGGTGCATACAGGTGTTGCCCTTGCGCATCTCACAGCTGTTGCAGACATTCAAGCGCGCCTCATAGTCCTTATCATCCACGGTGGGCAACCCCGCGAGGATGTGACTGGCAACCGCCCAGCTGAGATTGATTGCTTTCTTGAAGATGGATGGTCCGCGCTGCGGAAGCACTGGTCCAGCCGGATCATCGAAACCGAACCTTTTGCGCTGCTCCACCGTCAGCTTCGTCAAGTCCTGTGGTATTGCCAGTTCCGGGGGCGCTGGTTGTGGTGCTAACTGTGGCGGCGGTTTCGGGAACTCAATCTGCTTCCAGCTTTCGCGAACCTTATACCCTTCGTCCGAGTACGGGCAGCGCAGGCACGTCTGCGCGGTGACGTTCATCGGAGTGCCAACGAGTTTGCTGGACTTACAGATGTAAATATCCGGCGCGACCTCTTGCCCACGGTCTTTACACGGCGGTACGTTCATGCGGGTTCAACGCTTACTTGCACGGTCACCGGTGCCGGTTGCTGATTGGCATAGCCCGGTGGGTTGCAGAAAGGAACAGTGACTCCACCTATGCTGATTCCTCCGTAGGTCATAGCCACCTCGAACACATTCTTGCCAAGACAGTCAAAGTATCGCGCTGGAATACAGTAGGAGACAGTCCCTTGTGGAGGTGGTGGAACAGGTGGAATCTGCAAGCAGGTAGCGAACCACGGTTGATACAAGCATGTAGCGACACCACCTTTGAGGGTGAACCCTACGTCGTAAGGGTTCAGAAGGCTGCCACTATAACCGGTCAACCACCATGCCCACGCTTGCCCGAAATTGTACGGGAATGTATCTGGCGGTGGGAAAGCATACGGGTATTGACAGAACAAGTCGAAGACCTTTAGCGAAAGCCAGGTACAGCTGGTTGCTACGAATGGTGCTTGTCCATTTGGATCGTTTGGGGTGAAGTTACAGTGGCAAGGGTGGAATCCGAGAATCGGAGTCCCCGGTCCATATATTGGTGTCGTACAAATGGGCGAATTGCTCTCACTGTCCCACGGAACGTCTTCTGGGAAATACTTATAATCAATAGGTCTTATGAGGGTGTGGTCACCGTTAAGGGATGAGCAGAAGCTACAGTCGGCATCCTCAAACCCAGAGGCGGACAGTTTCCATACTTTCGGTACTGTGAGGCAATCAGGACAGTCCACATAGACCTGTGGGCATTCCAGCACGTCTACGCTTATGGTTCCTTGGCAGCAATCCGTTAGTGTGATCGGTCCGAACTCAAGTAGAAACTGAGAACTGGTGCCCGTACCCGTGTCCCCACAACGGCAGTTAGAGGGCGGCACCGTGACAGTATCCTTGCCGCAAGTAACCGTCAGCTGGTAATTCTCACAGCTGCCCGAAGCGGGGTCTTGAGACGGTGCCTCGATAACCAGCTTCCAACTACCCACCACACCGTTACAGCACGGCGCATTACCACCGAATACGCTTAGCTGGAACGGTGAGCAGCTATCGACATTCTTGGAACTGTAGCTACTGGCGCAGCCTGAGAGGTGGACGTTGCACGCGGTATCCATCGTCACCGTCAGGGATGTATTACAGGCAGTGAGGTTGAGAGTACCGGACCAAGTCTGCGACCCTTCGTTCCATGACATGGTTGCGTTGACACCATCGCAACAAGCGCAGCCGCCCTCGTCGCGCATGGTCACGCTTATCTCTGACGGCAATAGCACCGATGGAGTACAGCAGGTGGCGCGCTTCGTATTGCACTTGATGGACAGCGTGAGGATGCCACAGCTGGCAGACACGGCACCGGACCAAGTGCCGCCCTCATACGTCATCTGAACTTGCTTACCGTTAAAGCAATCCTTGCAACCATCATCGCTGCTAATGCCGTAGCACAGCGGTATCTGAGGGTCGAGTTTGCAGCAACCTTTCTTCACTTCGCTGCAGCAACCGCAGTTTAGAGTTGGTGTTGTTCCCATTACGGTTGCTTCAGTATGCCTTCTAATTCGTCATGTGGACTTTGTGTTTTAGCGCGGAGTACGCGCTTTGCCCACATCCCCAGTTGGTCCAGCTTCTCGACTCTTTCCTTGCAACCGCAAGGACGCCCCAACCATGCCTCGACACGCTCACTCGTGAGCCCGATCATGCGCAGCGCAGCTTCGATGTTCGTTCCTAACTTCATGGGTGCCCGGTCCCTGGTACATCATCGGTAATCGCGAACAGCGCAATGAACGTCAGCCCCGCGATGGTGACTGTCTCAAAGTGAAAAGTTTTTGTTGTTGCGACGCATGTATTGGGATCTATCTGACTGGTAAGCATAGTCAGCACGATATTGTCCGACGTTCCTGTAGTGAATGGAGTGGCGGTTGCCGGGGGCGGTGATACTGCTATGAAACTACCATAGCGATCTTTGACCGCTATATTGTACCCGGCTGGTATGTCCGCAGTCCCGACGTTGTAGACCGTCTTCTGGTTTATGTCGATTTGGGTTAGGGTTGGGGTGTCCCCGCTATTGTCTACGGTGTAGATATCGCAGTCTACATTCCCCGGTGTGTCTGAGTCCTCCTTCGGGATGCCGCCATCCGGCACCTTGATAATATACGTGTCCGGAGGTGTGAACGTGTCGTAGCTTTCTACAAGCGCGCGACCTGTCTCCATGACGCCGCGCTTAGAGCGACTCTTAAACTCCGTTATCATGTCACGGAGCGAGTCCACATCTTCCTGAGTCAGCACGTATCCGCGGCTCTTTGGCATACTACTTCGGGAATAGGGACAGGGTGAACTTCGCTTCACCTTTCCAACAGCGGACGTAGACGTTGTTTAGATCCACCGGTTGGAAGTGAACCGACTCCCCCGGTGGAATGAAGATGTCCGCCACCCCATGCGTGCCAAACTCGATACAGACAATGCGCTGCGCCGCTTCCTCCTTCTGCGCTGGTGTCGGTTCAATCAGGAACCGCCCCTCCTCATTCTTGATGCACAGCAAACCTACATCCGTCGCGCCGATCCAAACCGCCCCTGCCAGCTTGGGTAGTGATTGCCACTCCGTACCCACTTTGAACTTGCGCAGATAGGGTTCATCGGTACTGTCTACCCATCTACCAAAGCGATGATCCAGGGTGACGGGTTGGTCCTCCGGATGCTGGTAGTAGACTGTTTCGACTATGCTTAAGCGCGCTTTGTTGACAGGGCGGATGCACGGTTCCTCGTCAGTGTGTACAATCTTCAACCCACGTTCGGGGTGGTTCGGATCTGGTTTGGGTTTCATGACTGCCCCTTAGGTATCAAACGCCAGTACCATCACGTTGCACGGTGCAATGTCTGCCTTGAACGATAGGAACGACGTGCCCATGTCCGCGATGCCGGTGCCCGTGCCCGGTTTTAACTCTTGCCCCAAATAGCGCGACAATCGGAACAGCGTTAGCTCCCCCGGCAGTAGCTCACCCAACGGGAAGAATGTGATAGTGTCCGCGTCGTAGATTCCGAAGATAACGAAGTTGGTTTGGTCGAGGTTCTGTATCCAACAGTAACCGGGTTGCACCAGAGTGCCGATGCCCGCGTTGCAACCAGATCCCGCTTGTGTGAAGTAGACCTCCGTGTGTGTGACGGCAACGGTGATAACCCCAGGCACCGGTCCTTTCTGCCCCGCCATATCTGCCTGGAATCCTTGCGGGTAGCTTTGGAATTGGAGGTTGCCCTTGTTGATGCTTATGCTCAGACGAATCTGGATTTCAGCAGACATGGTCAAAATACCAATGGGATGCCGAGGATCGTGAAGTCTGCTTCCTGGTACACAGAGAGGAGCAGCTGCGCTACCTGATTTTGGTTCGGGTCACCGAGGTAGTTAGCGGGCATACCCGCCCCGTTCAGGAGCGTTTTTGCCGGGTGTCCCTGCGCATCCTGGTACCGTTGGAAGTTCGCCAGATTCGTATAGTCCGGAATGTTCTGACCGCCGATGTTGATATAGGTTACATCGCCAGCTGGTTTGTACTGACCTTTGGTTGAACTGCCTTTCTTTGTGTCCCACTCACCCTTGATGACTTGCGTGCCCTCGTCCGCGATGATGCGATCCCAGGTGTCGTAGCGAAT
>Ga0306922_10001248_pt1 | contig 22699 bp, 17 predicted proteins | sample sta12Cox44000082_FD_203758 | JGI IMG/M metagenome (GOLD analysis project Ga0306922, IMG submission 203758) | Lab enrichment of tropical soil microbial communities from Luquillo Experimental Forest, Puerto Rico - statoxic.12C.oxic.44.000.082 (v2)... | ecosystem: Environmental > Terrestrial >... | reverse complement strand
CATCTACAGCGGGCGACCGGATTCGAACCGGCGACGTCCAGCTTGGGAAATCAGCAAGATTTCAGCCGAAAAGCCCGGGAAAGGCTTCTCCACTAACATGTTACGAATAACATCCCTTGTTTGCAAGCGTAGTTGAAGATATGCGAGAACTTGCGAGCATTAACCGTATTACGGAGGTTATTTCAGTAGGATCTCAGTAGTTAGAAAACGAGTAGAAGCCAATTTCCAAGAGGCCAATTTGGCCGTCCCCGAAGGGGCGGATGTTATTTAGATCCTGGATGATGTGCATTGGTTATTTCCCATTCTCCTCTCCGATGCGGTCGAGCACCCATATCGCAACGGAGTCTTATCGCCGCCTCCACACATCGACCAGATCATCGTCGTCATCGTAAAAAACAAATTCCTGGTCGCGCACGGTGACCCGTATTTCGTTGTTTAAGATATTTCTTTCCGCGCTAAGGTCACCGGGCCTGGGCCAGAGGACCGGGTTGTGGTCGAGATCGAGACGGAGCAAGGCGTCACTCGTCGCGAGCTGGCCCGCGTAACATGCAACCATTACTTGATCGTCATGAGCCCCCCTGTCGAAGATCGCAAGTTCATGTTCGTAATCGGTCAACCAATCTGCTCCGGCGAGGTGAAAAACCATGTGATTGGCATACCGCGTTGCGATGTCCGAGACTCGAAGGCGCGGGTTTTGGTCCGCTTTTAACGTCTTGAACGGAGTTCCACGGACCACGCCCTCTTGAATGATGCCGGTCCCGGAAACTTTGTCCTCGATAGCCTGGAAGACAACCGGAAAGAGAGCTTGTTTGCGGGCGTCCAGGACATACTGGTACTGGTAGGGAATTGCGATTTTGCAGCGAAGAATGTGATAAAGGCATAGCATCCCCAAAGGCGTCAAGGCCCAGGTCCCGACCACCGTGTAGTCGTTGTCCTGGCCCGTTTTCATTGCCGTGTCCACCGTCTGGAACCATTTGCAATCGCGTGCCCTGACCCGGTCCTTGCGCCCTTCTCCGTGATCCAGTATCAGCCAACGGCATTCAAACGTGCCTTCACCGGGAGCCGGCTCTTGGGTGACCTCGACAGTGAAGGCGCGGAAATCGGCCCGGTTGAAAATTCCCCCCTTGCCTTCCGGCTCCGGATTTTGCTGGAGCTGGCCAGCCGTTCCGTACGCGCCGAGGCGCTTCTTCCAGTCATCTACCTCCAATTTGGTAAACCGCTCTTCCCAAAGTAGCTGTCCCTCTTCGGTTCGTGGGTCTCGCCAAATGGGAGTGATGCATTTCCGGTGCGGTTCATACTCCATCGGCAAGGACAGCAAAACATAACCGCCCTGCTTCTGTAAGTGTCCGGAAAGATCCTCTTCATCCAGCCGTTGCCCAACAACTACGAATCGTCCTGTCCGTGGGTCCGTGGCCCGGCCACTGATCGTCAAATCCCAGTGTCTATTGACTCCATCGCGTGCTGCCTTTGAATGGCCTTCCTCGATCTTAAGACAATCATCCCCGACCATGATGTCCGCACGTTCGCCCGTGCCGGCTCCGCCAATCGAAGTGGACAGGCGAAAGCCGGTTTTATCGTTGGTAAACTTTCCGGCTCCGTCCGTCAAAAGAGCAAAGTCGTTGCCAAAACGCGACTGATACCAACTGCTTTTGATAAGTGTCAGGGACTTCGTTGCATCGCGCAGTGCGAAGGACTCAGAGTAGGAGGTGTACAACCAGCGAAGAGCCGGAAATTTAATCCAACTCCAGCAAAACCAGAAGACGCACACGGAAAGACTTTTCATGGTCCCTGGTGGTTGATTGATAATTAAGCGGCGGATTTGTCCGCTTGTCACCGCTTCGAGGTGTTCGCAGACCGCTCCGATGTGCCAGTTATCCTGGAACACAGTTTCAGGTTCCAGGACGTGCCAAGCCTGTTTGATGAAGGGATGCAGCCGGCGTTTCGCCCGTTCAGTTTGAACGGCTTCCACCAGCGCCGGAGACAAGTTGACGGTGTCTTTGGGCGATTCGGTCAATGGTTTCAAGCTCCTCATCGGTCATCTCTTTGACTAACATTTGATACGGTTGGTAAGAATGATCACCGTCCGGAGTCGTGGGTGCCACTTTTTGGGGAGCGTTGAGGCCCAGAATTTCGCACCGTTTGCTGATACACCAGCGCACGCCTTCCAGATAGCGGGGATCACCAGTCTGCTCGGTCTTTTTGATGCCGGCTTTAAGCCGTTCACCATCGGGTTCCGTAATCTGTTCGGTTGTTGTGGTCTGCCGGTCCTTCTTGCTGTCTTCCCAAGTGGCCCAATAATCTCTTTCGAGGTTGTCGATCTTGGCCAGTTCTTGAGCTTTCTTTTCATTAAAATTCATCAGGGACGATCGCAGCCATTCCTGGCGGATGCGCCTGAGGTCATACCCTATTTGTTGCCGGGACAGGCCCAGCTTGGCACCAATCTCAGCTTGGGTGGAGCCGCGTAGATAAAGACTAGCTATTTCCTTCCGCTCAAGAAGAATTTGATCTGGTGAACGGCCTTTTCGTCCCTTGGTCATGGCGTATTTGCCTTAAGGAAACTGTGTTCCAATTCATTTTACCCACAGATCCGGATCGCATCAAAAAGCGCAGAACGCCTACAAGGGGCCGGTGTTGCTCTTCTCGGAAGGAGTGGTTGGTCCTGGGTAGGCATTCTTCGCGGCGCTCATGGTCCAGGGGCAGGAGGGCATGATGGGCAAGCACCTCACCAGCCGCAACCGTCCGGGGCAGCGGTCGGCGGCTTGGCGGAAGATCAAGCCCTGCCATCCGCCATCGGTGCGGGACGAAGGCCAACCAACCGGAAAAGTCCCGCCACGGGCGAACGTTGGCGAAACGGGAGCGCAATCCGGGGCAAGTCTTCGATAACAGGGACCATTGAAATAGGGAAATCTCAGAGTTCGTGTTAACTACTGTGCCGAAGTTTCGCGTCTCTTTCGGGGAGCTAGTTGATACGGAGCGAAATTTCGCGACAATGGAGTTAACGTCGCCGCATACACACGAACTCTTTCGCGGTGAAGCTGGCTATTTGGAGGCGGATTTTGCTTCCGTTTCTACATCCGCCAAGATGCGTTTGAAATCGTCGAGTGCGTGCAGCGCGGGAACGTGTCGCTGCCGCGGTGGCCGGGTATTCCAGGACTTCACCAGTGCCGCGTGCCGCCAGACGCACGGTCACCCGCGCCTCCGGCACGTATTCCCTGGAAGTATCAACCGATGGTGCAAGCCATGATCCGCCACAACAGTGGAGCTGCGACAACCGATTCAACGATCCTTCCGGTGAGGCTCGCTCTCGACACGCTACAGTAGCAGGGGCGCCTAGCATGCGCGAGAACAATAGATCATCCGACCTATCGGAAAGCCGCGCCAGCGGTTTCTCACGCATCTTCTGGGCCATTCCCCGGTTGGTTACCGCTCGACAATCTCTCCGCTAGGGCTTATGATGCTTTAAGGATAGTCAGTGTGGCCTACCAACAGGAGGGCTGGACGCATGAGCGTTTTCTCTCCCAGAATTGCACGTCACGCGGCTTTTACCCTGATCGAGCTCTTGGTGGTTATCGCCATCATCGGCGTCTTGATCGCCCTGCTGCTCCCGGCGGTCCAGAAGGTGCGCGAAGCAGCCAACCGCATGAGCTGTGCCAACAACCTCAAGCAGCTCGGCCTCGCGCTCCACAACTTACATGACGGCCGCGGCGGCTTTCCCCCGGCGCGCCAGGATGTGCCCCCCTATCCCGGCATGCGCCAGAATCCCCCCAGGATTTCCTGGACCGCATTGGTCCTGCCCTACATCGAGCAGGGCAACTTGCAAACCCGATATCGCCTCGACAGGGATTTTGGGGAACCGGAGAACGACGGCACGCCCCCCTATACCGGCGCCAATGCTGCCGCCAACCAGATCGACATCAAGCTTTTTCTCTGCCCCTCGGCCCCGGCTGGCCGTAAAGGGGCGAACCAGCGCGGCGTCCTCGATTACCCACCCGCCAGCCAGATCCGGCGGCCCAATCCGTTCGTTAGGAATATGCCTCCTGCAGATCCCACCTGGGACGGTGTCCTCGGCCTCAATGTGTTTCGGCGGCTGACCGACATTACCGATGGCACATCAAACACTCTGTTGCTTGTGGAGGACGCGGGCCGGAACCAATATTGGCAGATGGGAACATTCATTGGCACGACACGTCCCTCGGAATATCTAACCGGGGAAAGCGGCGCCTGGGCCGTTCCAGCTTCGCACCTCAACGTAACGGGCTTCAATCCCGCCAATATCGGGACCGGAAGGGATCTCCAACCCGGGCCGTGTGCCGTCAACTGCACCAACGATCAAGAAATTTATGGTTTCCACCCCGGTAAAGCCAACGTTCTCTTCGCGGATGGCTCAGTCCGGTCACTCAACGCGAACACCGACATCAACATTGTCATCGCCCTGATCACCCGCAACCGGGGCGAAATCATCCCCGACGATGCGTATTAGCTCGCATTCGGCGGAGTTCGTCCGCGGTGAACCCGGCCTTCGCCAGCCCTTCGACCGTAGGGCCGCCGTCGCAATCTGGGTGCTTGCGGATCGTTCGCCAAGGGAATAGAATTAGGTCGATTTCGCGCTGTGTTTGTAGCGCCATATGCGGACGGAAATTGACCTAATTACTATAGTTCGGCGATTGGGAAACCGGGTTTCCGATGAGCATTGTCTTCATTCTCCGCCAAGGTTGTCCGCGATCAGACTGGAGTTGATCGTGAGGGTCCTTCCTAACCGGAACGCCTGCCAGTTAACTTTGCCAGAAAAGCGACTCGCGCGATGCCTGGTAGCGGACGGCGAGGTGCGGCGTTTCGAGCCACTTTCGCTCTGCGGCGAGGGACTGCATGCCGGCCGCGACCAGTCCCGTCGTCAGCAGCGTCCGTTCGATCGGATAGGGCACGCGGCCCGTCAGGAACATCTCTTCTGCTTTTGCCATGAGCGCCGCCGAGTAGACGACGTTGGGATTGGGTGGCAGGTAGAATAGCGTGGACAGCGGCTCGGCCTCGCCTTTGATTCGCGCGGCGAACGTAAAATCGCCGACCAAACCATTCAGCAAGAGCATGGTGGCTTTCAGACCATCGGCATACTCGAAGCGGTAGGCTACCGGGTCCTTGACCCATTCACGCATCTGCTTGGCTGTCGGGTAGCGATGACTGAACGACGGCCCCTGGGCCAGCGTCTGGCTGCGGCATAGGCACGCCTCGAACAGCCGCGGGTTCCAGCCGCCGGCCTTCCAGGAACCGGTTTCCAAGGCCTTCCAGACCGAATCACCCCGCAGTGCCTGCAAGGCCACCACACCCGTCTCGCCGCCCCGCCGTCGCTCGGCCATGCACTGAATCACTTCGAGGGCATGAAAATCGTAGCTGTCCACGCCGCCGATGGCCACGCAGAGCACCTCCTCGACCTCCGCCCCATACGGCAGATCGATCGACGGCATCCGCCAGGTCACCGGCAGCGACGAGCCGGCCAGGAAGGGGAATTTCAGCTTTTGGGCTGTTTCGACCATCTCTTTGGCCCATTCCCATTTCCAGGACAAGTGCTTGTCATTAAAGACAGGCACCGCCCGGCCATCTTTCTGGAAGACCTCGACCACCTGCTTGAAGAACTCATAGCGGGGGTACTTCTTCTGGCCGATCTCGTTGGTCGGATAGTTGCCGTGTTCGCCGATGATAAGGACGGCATCGACCGCAAGCTTGTTGGATCCACAGCGCAACGCGGCGGCGATGGTCCGGTAGATCGAGAAGCCAAACTCACGGGCGCGGTCCTTGCTGAGGTCGTTGGCAGGCATCTGATCGATGTAGGCGGCCACGACGTCGAGCGGCGGCCAATGCCACCGACCCCGGATGGGATACCCAGCCAGAAAACGCTCGCCCATGTGCCAGGCGTGCGAGTGATGGCGCCACTCCGTGGTCACGATGGCCAGCCTCTTGCGGCCGCCGTGGGCCGGCTGCCCCGTGGCAAAGGCGGTTCCGAGAAGCCCGGTTCCCGCCGCACTCAGAAAACCTCGTCGCGAGATCATGATTCCTCATTCCTTGACGCACAACGCTCTCGGTTGCTCCTATACGAGTCACTTCAAGTGGGCCAATGGATCAGGCATAGGAGGAGTAATCTGGCTCATAAATGAAAGAACGGACATAGGCCGTGACATCCTCTGGTTTGGGCTTCATGGTCAACCCGCTCTGCCAGGCGACACCGGCGACGGCCACCGCGATGCCGAGCGATACCTCGCGGATGGTCACCAAGGTCGGGTAGGTCAAGCCCTGCGCAAGCGATTCCTCCGTTACCGTCGCGGCCAGGGTTCGTGCCGCAGCGTCAAACATCGAATCGGTGACATGTCGAGCACCGGACGCGATCACGCCCAGACCAACACCTGGGAAAACGTAGGAGTTGTTCGCCTGTCCAGGGGCATATCTACGGCCCTTATACACGACGGGATCAAAAGGGCTTCCGGCAGCGAATACACATCGCCCATCGGTCGCCGCATAGGCCTGCTCCGCAGTGCATTCACTCTTTGACGTCGGATTCGACAAAGCGAAGATGATTGGCCGATCGTTGATCTCGGCCAGCGCCCGCAGCACGGGTTGCGTGAAGGAGTTTTGCTGAGCGGACACGCCGAGCAGGGCGGTTGGGCGTAACGCCTGAATGCACCCCGCCAAGTCGGCAATGAACGGATATGCGTGGGCAAACGGTTTCTTGTGTTCTGCGAGATCGCTGCGGCTCTTGACCACGAGCCCCTTCGAATCGACAAACCAGCAATTGCCGCGGGATTGTTCCGCAGAGAGGCCCTCGGTCTGCATGGCCGAAACGATCAGGTTGGCGATGCCGCTGGCGGCAGCCCCGGCACCATAGAACAGGATCCTCTGGTCCTTGAGCGGTCGCCCCGTAATGCGGGTTGCCGATAGAAGCCCGGCGAGGACGACGGCTGCCGTGCCCTGGATGTCGTCATTGAACGTGCAGATGCGATTGCGATAGCGATCGAGAAGTCGCAACGCGTTTTCCGTGGCAAAATCCTCGAACTGAACGAGCACCTCCGGAAAGGTTTCATGTACGGCCGTCAAGAACTCGTCCACGAAGCTGTCGTAGTCAGGGCCGCGCAGGCGACGCTGCGGCAGACCCGTATACAGCGGATCGGCAAGAAGCACTTCATTGTTGGTACCGACGTCGAGCGTCACGGGAAGGCAGAGCGACGGATGAACTCCAGCACAGGCGGTGTAGAGTGCCAGCTTGCCAATGGGAATCCCCATCCCGTACGCCCCCAAGTCTCCCAGACCCAGAATACGCTCGCCGTCCGTAACCACGATGACGGAAACCTTCTCCTCCGGCCAGTTCTGCAGCAGCCGTCGCATCCGTCCCCGATCGGCCGACGACACGTAGAGTCCGCGCGGACGGCGGAAGATGTGGCCGAACACGCGGCATGCCTCGCCGACGGTCGGCGTATAAATGATGGGCAGCATTTCCGCAAGATTGTCGATTACCGTCCGGTAATAGAGGCACTCGTTCCTGTCCTGAAGAGCCATCATGAAAATGTACTTTTCCAGATCGGAGTGCTTGCGCCGGAAGTTGGCAAGCACCCGGGCCTCTTGTTCCGTCTGGGTACAAACGCGTGGAGGCAGTAGTCCGCGCAGCTCCAGTGCATCCCGTTCCGCCTCGGTGAATGCCGTGCCCTTGTTGAAACGAGGGTTGTGAAGAATATCGCTTCCGCGGCGATGAGATTCCTTGCCCGTTTGGCAAGCAGTTTTCTCGTTCCCGCTCATGACTCGCGCCCTCCTTGCAAACTTTCGAACTCACAGCATATGTTACAGCACGTTTCAAGGATAGGCCAACGCGGGCGCGGATTGTCCCTTGACAGACGAAATCGGCTAAAGCCGGCCGGGCCAGTTCCACCTCTCGACGAATCCGCCGCCGATGTGCCTCGGGCCAGTGTAACTAGTCGTGCTATGTGCCACCTGCCACCGGCGGATGCACCACCCTTGCGCGCGTCGGTCCGACACGCAGTGTCTGTGAATCGAGCGGACCCCAGCGCCCGCTAACCCTACCTTACAACATCATGAATCCCGCCGACTGTCCCCGATGAAGTCTGGCAACGGGCACAATTACCGAAACGGAGCGCATGACCCATCAAACACAGCCAGAAAACCTCCACGCTGCTGGTTTGGGCCGAGCGGCGGCAGCCCGGCCCGGACGGAGCACCGAAACCGGAGGTCAGTGGTGCGTCATGAATTTCACGAAGAAGATCGGTGTGATTCTGCTGGGCATTTGGCTCATCGTGCACGGCTTGATGGTGATTCTCCACCTGAGTTTCCAGGGGAGTGCCGTCATTATGGCCATTCTGGCCATCGTGGCAGGCATCCTTCTCTTGATAGATCGGTAGCTGGCGTCTAGGTGACGATCACGGTGACCCTCCTGCCGAGGGCTGCTGTCAGCGACGCGCATAAGGGCAGAAGGTTGTCCGGACACTCACCAAATCCGAAATATGCCGGGAAATTCTCCACCTGCTGCGCAGCGGATCCTACAGCCCTGTGCCGGCTATTTGTCCTTAACCCTTACCATTGTCGCGAAATTTCGCTCCGTATCAACTACCTCCCCGAAAGAGACTCGAAACTTCGTCATTTGGCATAGTCGATCCAAATCGGCGACGCCCAGGCCAATTCGCCATCGCCCTGTTCGACGCGCACATAATAGTAATGAACGCCCTGTGCCGGTTGCGGATCGGTCCAGGTGCCCACATACTCCTGCTTATCGGTTTTGATGGTGTGTGCCACGTCGCTGTCCTTTAGGATATCTATACGCGCCAGCGCGTGCGTTCCGAGTATGCGGATCTGCAACTTGGGAACTTCGCGCGTTTTGAACTCGTCGCCCATGAGATGGTTGCCGCTACGGACGTCGAGGATGATGTCGTCGGTTGCCCCATAGACGTGCCGGCGCTTGATCGCGTCCAGGATCGCGGCGCGGTCGTGCCGCTCCGCCAGGACAATGAAGTAGGAGATGTGCGTGGACCAATGGTCGCTCGATGACTGAAAGCCGAGGCGGTAGCCCTTTTGTAGTGCGTGATTGATGAAGCCCTTGGGAAACCAGCCGGCGATGTTGGCCAGTTGCGTCCCGCTCTTGGGGTCGTAACCGGCACGCGGCGCCCCTTCGATCTCATAAGACATCCGGTCGCCCTGGTAGATTTCAACAATCGGCTCAACAATAGAGTCGTTGTCGCGCCAGTCGGTGCCCATGCTGGTGGCGCTGGTGTGGACGGCGCAGATGCCGTCCAACTCGCGGAGATAGCGGTAAAGCAGTTTGGTGTCGTCGGCGTGGATACCGGGCGGTTCTTTGCTGTCGGGGTCGGCCAGGCGCGGCAAGGTACGGACGCCTCGCTTGGCGAACAAGCAGTTGCGGTGACCGTGCGGATAACTCACGCTGCGCTCGTAGCTGAACATCGGCGTGAAGTGATTCGGTATATGGTAGGCATCGGTGAACTTTTGCACCAGCCACCAGGAGTATTCCCGGCCGGCGCCGTTGTCGTGATCGCCATTGCCGATCCAATCCATGCCGGCGGCGTCGATGCCATAGCGGAACATGTCCTCCAGGGAGCCGTCCGCGCCGCCGTCCCAGCTAATTTCCGTGTGGCGGTGAAATTCGCCGCGCAGCAGTTGGAGCTTCTTGCCGCCGACATCGATGCGGTAATCCCGGATGCGCTGCACTGCGACCTGCTCGGTTTCCGCCTCCTCCACAGTGCGCGCGTCTTTCTTGCCTGGATCGTGGGCAACCAGCGCCGGCTCGACCGGGTCGCCGGGAATGTCGAGGTAACTCATGTAAATCTGGTTATCGATGGTTTCCGGCGTGGTGTAGCGGCCGTCGGTGTTGTGAACGATGACGAGGCCGCCGCTCTTGTGCGGCAGCAGCACCGGCCGCGAATCGAGCAGACCGTCGGAGTGATGAACCTCGATCGGCTCGGACCACTTGTCGCCGTCGAGTCGGCGGGCAAACGTCAGCCAGTAGGACCCAGGGTGGCTGGTGTACCGGCTGCCGAATTTTTGGCGGTAAGTCAGCCAAACCCGGCCCTTGCCGTCGATGCCGATCTGCGGATAGGCGTAGCGCGTGCCCTTTTCAAACTGCTGGGTCTTCACCGGCTCGAACGGGATCTTGGGCGGGTCGAAGCGCGATGTGGGCAATTCGGCAACCGGCCGCTTCAACTTGCCATCCTCGACACAGACAACGCGAACCGAGCGGGCGTTGTACAGGGGATTACCCTTGTCAGGATCGAGGGCGCCGTAGTCCTTGCCCCACTTTTCGGGGCCTTCCTCGTAGGCAATCCAGAGGCGGCTGGCGGCATCATAGCAGATAGACGGCCGCGCTTCAAAGCGGGAGGAACCTGCCAGCATTTCGGGCCCGCCTCCTCCGTTTTCGGTGGTTCGCGTCCCGCGATAGGGTAACAGAATGTCGTAATCGCCCTGGACCAAGCGGTCACAGGCAATTCGCCACTGGTGATCGGGGCCGGCAGCGACTGCAATGGTCCACTCCGTGGCACCGGAGTAGGCATGGTGGCCTGACGAACGCGCATTCCAGCCGTCTTCCTTGAGCGACAACCCTAACATATACGAGAGGCCACTATAACCTTCGCGGGTCCAGAGCTGGGAAGCAAGAAGAACTTCGCCGGACCGGGTCGTGCACATGACCGGAGACAGGTTGGCGGACCACGCGCCGCGGGCGAACTGCCCGGTTAAGTTCTGTTCCTTGCCCAGCTTCGGGCTGACCATGCGCGCGTAGAGATCGTGTTTGCCGCTGCGATTAGCACTGTAGACCACCGCGACCGTGCCGTTACCTTCCGCCGCGATGGCGCAGCGAACCAGGTCCTCCTTCGGACCGGTCACGGCGATCGGCTCGCTCCACTTGCCATTTCGGTATGATTTGACAAACAATTGATCGCCGAACTCCGGCGTGTAGTACGCCTTGAAATCGGCGGGCTGCTGCGCCAGATTCGACGCCTCGATGCGCCGACTTTCCTCGGTGATGTGATAGCTGATGTACGCGAGCCACAGCGTGCCATCCGGCGAGTAGCACGCGGCGGGAAAGTCATCCTCGGTTTTGTCGGTGACCACCGGCGTTGCGGTCGAAATCAGCCGCACGACCGCGGTGCCGCCCCAGAGCTCGCTGCTCTTCCCCGAAAGAACGTCCTTGAGCGGCACGACAACCTTTGAACGATCCATCGTCTCCGGTTCGATGGCCAATGTGGCATCCGCCTCCACGCTGGTCAGGTGAAGAACAACACCGATTGTGGCGATCCCTTCCATCCGGGCGACTGCGGGATTTTGCGAGGGGACGCGCAGCCCGCGATGGGAAGACATTTGCCAGGCATCCGGGTCTATCAAACGGTCACCCTTTCGGAAACGGTATCCCTCCCGGTGAACGACCTTGGCCCCGGCGACTTTGGCCCGGCCGGACCAGGACGTGGGCTGGTCGTCCTTGCGTCCCATCTCAATCAAGATGGCTACTGGCTGGGGATCACCGGGGGCCTTGGCGCACCAGTCCAACAAGAGTAACGAAGAGTTCTTGGGACCGGCCAGAGCGCCCATGAAAATCAGAAATCCGATCGTCGCCAGAAGCAGAAAAGGGTGACGTTTCATGGCATTCTCCGGAAAAGCCTTGGATTGCTTCTTATCTAATGTTACGAATTGGCTGGTACAATTCAGGAACTCTCCGTAAGAAAAACCCAGGAGTCATGCCATGAGCACGGATACTTTACGCGAACCTTTGTTGTACTTGCTCCGGGGGGGCGGCGCCAATCTTGCATTTGAAGCGGCCATTGCCGATCTGCCTCGCCCCAGATGAGGGCTGCAACGGTTGATAATCTACGCACTTTATTAAAGAACCGGAATTATCCTTATGTATTTCAAGCAGTTCTTGAACGAACGCTGCGGATGCGCCTCCTACGTCGTTGCCTCTCGCCGCACCCACGACGCGGCGATTATCGACCCGGCGATTGAGACGGAGCCCTACGATGCTCTGCTGCGCGAGCGCGGCTTCCGGTTGCACTACGTCATCGATACGCACATTCATGCCGATCATGTCTCCGGCGCGCGCCGCCTGGCCACCCAGTATCAGGCCGAGCTCTGCCTGCACGAATCGGCGCAAGTGGCGTACCCGTTTCGCTCGCTCCACGACCACCAAGAGCTGGAGCTGGGGCAGTTGCGCCTCCGAGTCTTGCATACCCCCGGCCACCGGCCGGAGTTGATATCGATCTTGATCGTGAACCCGCCGCGCAGCCCCGAGCCGTCGATGGTATTGACCGGCGATTCGCTGCTTGTCGGAGATGTTGGCCGGCCGGACTTTGGCGGCGGTGACGTGGCAGCTCAATATGAAAGCCTGACGAACCTGCTTCGTCTACCCGATTGGGTGGCAGTCTTTCCGGGCCATTTTGAAGGACCTTGCGGCAAGGGGATGTGTGGCCGGCCGAGTACGACGATCGGCTTCGAACGCCTCTACAATCCACTGGCACGACTTGATCGACGAGAGTTCATCATCCGAGTCGGGCAGGGCGTGCCGCCTCGCCCGCTGAATATGACAGCTATTGAAGCGACCAATCGTGGCCGAGCCGATATGGCCTGGGCTATGCTCACCAGCTCGCCGGAGGTGCGCGAAGTGAACCTGGATGAACTGCGAGCCCGGCCATCGAATGCGGCAGTCGTAGATGTGCGCGAGCCTGAAGAGTTCGTCAACGGGCACGTTCCTGGGGCCGTCAATCTGCCCCAGGCTGATCTTGCTACGCGGCTCAATGAGGTTCCGCGCGATCGTCCGGTATTCGTGATTTGCCAGGGCGGCCTCCGGTCGCTAAGAGCAGCCCAGTTTCTCAGCCAGTGTGGCATCTTGGACGTGGCTAGCATCAAAGGGGGAACTGAGGCATGGCGTGCCGCGGGCGGCGAACTGATTCGGGAGAGTGCTCTTGCGCCGCAGCCGGGCATCGTCGAAACGGAATGGACCCATGCCGGCGGCAACAGTTACATAATTTAGAACGCCGACCGCGGACCTGCAGATTGACGCTCACCCAAACGAAGGTTTTTCCTACCCTATTCGTGACAAACGTGACCAGAGCGGTGTTGTTGTCTCTCGCGGCAGCCGCGGTCGCCCAAGAGCCCCTATTGCTGCGTCCCGCCATGACCGCTGCACAGCGCAAAGCCTTGGAACTCTCAGAGCTTGTGTTAACTGCTGTGTCGAAGTTTCGAGTCTCTTTCGGGGACCTGGTTGATATGGAGCGAAAATTTACGACAATGAGCTTTAAAGCTTCCTTTGACCGGAAACGCGACCCTGTGGTTCCACAATGTCTCGCGCAATATGTTGAACGCGGGAGAAATTACATTAGCTGCAAGGCAGATTCATTAGTAAGGGAACAATCGAATGGCGTCGATAACTTATTAGTTGCTATTTTTTTGTTGATTGTCAGGCTATCATCCTTTAATGTGTAAACTACCTGAAGGTTTTATTTACGTTGCTCTTCCGCGGAAATCTTCGATGAAACGGTCACGGCTTCGCCTTGAGTTTTTGGAAGATCGCCGGCTTCTTTCCACTTTCACGGTGACCAATTCGCTCGACTCCGGCACTGGTTCCCTGCGCCAGGCTATCCTCGATGTCAACGCCAATCCCGGTTTGGACACCATTGCCTTTGATCTCGAAAAAAGTACCAGCCTGACGATTCAGCCGCTTTCGGCATTGCCCACAATTACCAATCCCGTCGTCATCGACGGCACAAGCCAGCCCGGGTACAAGGGACAGCCTCTCATCGAACTCGATGGCAGCGATGCAGGAATGAATACAGTCGGTTTGCGCATTCAGGCTGGCGGCAGTACCGTCCGCGGCTTGGTCATCAATCGCTTCGGCAACCATGGCATCAGCCTGGAAATTCATGGTGGTGACGTGATCCAGGGCAATTACGTCGGTACCGATGCAGCTGGTATGAACGCACTCGGTAATGGGCTGGGTGTGGACGTGACCACCTCGGCCAACCTCATCGGCGGTTCACTGCCCGGACAGGGCAATGTGATCTCCAGCAATCGCGTCGACGGCATGCGACTTGAGCAGAATGCAACCCTGAATTGCGTCCTGGGCAACCTCATCGGCACGGATGCCGGCGGCACGCTGTCTCTCGCTCCCGCCGGATCCAATAATGGCGTTGTCATCACCGGCGCGTTCAACACCATCGGTGGCACCGATCCAGGCGCCCGCAACATCATTTCAGGCAACCACCAGCAAGGCATCTTTGTCAATGGCCCGGGGGCTATGGGAAATCTGGTGCAAGGCAATTTCATCGGCACCGACATCAGTGGTGCTTTCGAGGTGAGCAACGGCCTCCGCGGCATCACCGTGGCCAACGGAGCACACGACAATATCTTCGGCGGAACGGACCCCGGCGCCGGCAACACCCTGTCCGGCAACTTGCAAAACGGCATCGAACTCACAGGTGCGGGAACCTCCGCTAACGTGGTTCAGGGCAATTTCATCGGCACCGATGCGACGGGAACTACGGCCCTGCCCAATCACCTGCGCGGCGTGGGTATTTCTTACGGCGCCAATCAAAATACCATCGGCGGTACCACTCACGGATCACGCAACATTATCTCCGGCAACATGCAGAACGGTGTCCTGCTCGATGCCTCGACCGATGCCAATGTGGTACAGGGCAACTACATAGGCACCGACATCACTGGCTCCGTGGCGATTGCCAATAATTTGGAAGGAGTACTCATCGGCAAAACCAGTGTCGCCGGGCCGATCACGCATAACCTCATCGGCGGCACGTCTCCGGGAGCCGGCAATGTCATTTCCGGAAACCGCAATGAAGGAGTCCGCATCAAGGACGACATGACTAGCGGCAACCTGGTGCAGGGAAACCTCATTGGCACCGACGCCACCGGCTCGTTCGCCATTCCCAACGGCAATCAAGGGGTCCTGATTCTCCAGAGTGCGCACGACAACACCATCGGTGGCACCGACGTCAACGCCGGAAACGTCATTTCCGGAAACATCAAACAAGGCATCGAGATCAAGGATGATGGGACGACCGGCAACGTCGTGCTAGGTAATTTCATCGGCACCGATGTCACGGGTGTTGCCCCGCTCGGCAATGCCCGTGACGGAATTCACATTGTCAACGCCTCCAACAATACCGTTGGTGGCGCAGCTCTCGCCGCTGGGAACATCGTTGCCAATAACAACGGCGACGGCGTGCTCGTCGACCACGGCGTCGGCAATTCCATTCAGGGTAATGCCATTTTCTCGCACACCGGTCTCGGAATACGGTTGATTAATGGGGGCAATAACAATCAGGCTTTTCCCGTGATTACCTCCGCTACCTCGGATGACACCGGCACCGCCGTCGAGGGAACCGTCCAGAGCGCACCGAACTCGATTTTCTTCCTGGAATTCTTCGACAACCGCGTCTGCAATCCCTCGGGCTTCAGTGAAGGCGAGATTTGGCTGGGTGTCTCGACCGTTTCCACCGATGACACGGGCAAAGCCAGTTTCAGCATTTTTTTTGCTATTCCAGCTGACCCGGGATCCTTCCTTACCGCCACGGCCACCAGCCCCACGGGCGACACCTCCCCGTTCTCCCAATGCGTCGAAGTGACTGCGCCGGGTTCTCCCGGTCGGCCGGGGACTTGGAAGTCATCCGGACACAATCCATTTGAGGAGCTGGCTGATTTTGTCCGCTTGACCCGTGGAATTTGCGAACGCGCACCGGCCCGGTTTACTGAGACCTATTCAAGGGGCACTGCCCCCAGTGTAACCGATCTTGTCTTCCAGACCACGGCAATAGATTTCGAAGATGAACGGCTCAATTCGCTTCTTATTTGTCACCGCAATCGTGGTTTGTTGCGCCATTTTTGGGAAAACTTTTGGGATCCGGACTTGTCGATCTCTCGCGTTGAAGAATTCGCTTGATTGCCCTGCGAAGGGCTTCCCTCACTCGAAGCGCCATCGCGGGAGGTGCCGCGGTCCCGTAACACAGATGGAAAACATGGCCCGGAAGGGAAGCTTCAAGGGGACGCTACAAACATTGAACGCCTTCAGCGACCGCTTGGGTCGTCTCCTTGCCGACCGGGAACTTCGGAGCCGGCTGGTCCGGCGTTGCCAAGAAGAGCAGAAGAAGTGGAGTACCAAATGCAATGGTTCCCGGCGGCACGAATGCCATGAAGATAAGCCTTTAAGCCCTAGGTGCTCGCAGGCTTGTGTCTGTCGCCTTTGGCGTTGAGTTAAAAACCGACCTCCGGGAAGATGGGGTTTGCAAAGACACACCTTCTCCCCGGAGGCCATGGATGGTCCCGATTATCCTCAGCGCCTTGGCGCGAATCAAGGCGGATGTCGCTGTTCACTTGCAGGCAGCAAGTATCCAGCGGCTGTGCGCCGAACTCGATTACACCTGGGGCGACCACGTCACCCCAGGAGGTGGGGCTGCCGGCCAAAATATTCTTTTTAAGAATGGCACGGACGGACTCCGTGGGCTGATTGCTAATACCACCGGACCGGAAGCGAATTCCCAAGGCATCATCTTCTACGGGTAGAGGTTCACCATGGTCGATCTCAGCACTATCGTTGACGGCTTGAAAATGCCCAATCCCTGGGACGCCCTGCAAAATCACCTTGACCAGCGTTTCGATAATCTAGGCGCGCAGCTCGACAGGGAGATGCAAAGAGATTACACGCACCAGGATCAGTATGCGAATCAGCTAGCCATAAGAGACTTTAGGACAGCCGAAAACCTTCTCCATTCTTATCAGCTAACCCATCAGTATGATTCCCTCAATTCCGCAGATCAGGACTCCAGCCATGCCACGGAGTTCCTCATCCAACAGAGGGACCCTTTCTTCATCGCGGGCCTGATCGACGCTGCTCACACGCGGATCGACGTCTTTCGCGCGTTCGACGACTACCTACGGACGCACGACCCCAGCTACCACGGCTGGGCGCACGACTCCGCTCGCCGAGACGAGATCAACGTGTGGATCGGCGCCCTGCAGGGCATGATCGACGCGGGAAACGACAGCGTTCGGCAGAACGTCGAGTCCCTTCACACCATTGGGGAACATCAGTGGCTTGATCAGGATTGTGGTCAAGGAGGTTGTTTGAGACACTATGTGGACCATCTCCACCATGGCAGGATCGTCAACTCCTTCGAGTGGACGCCGAGCATTAACGGCAGTTACGCCAGGGCATCGGCGGACGCCCAAGCAGACCGTTCTTGGGGTATCGCCAACGAGCTCGCTTACCTGTCGATCCCGCAATTCGAGGCAACTCTCGACACCTGGAGGAATTTGGCGAGCGCCCTCTGGGTGACCGCGTCCACTGCTACCCCCACGGCCGGCAGCCCGTTCAACCTCACAGTCGCCGCCCGCGACCCACATGGCAACCTCCTCACCGGATACACCGGCACGGTCCACGTCAGCAGCAGTGACGGCCAAGCCGTCCTGCCCATTGATTATCACTTTACCTCCGGCGATGCGGGCGTGCATACGTTCACGGTCACCCTCAGAACCGCCGGCGCGCAGACCGTCACGGCCACGGACACGACCTCGACCCCCTTGAACGGCGACTTCGACGCCTTCACTGTCACGCCAGCGGCCGCCAGCAGGTTGGTTGTCGGCGGCTTCCCCTCGTCCATCACGGCCGGAAATTCCGGCAGCTTCACCGTCACAGCCTACGATCCGTATAACAATGTCGCCACTGGCTATACCGACATGGTGCATTTCACCAGCACCGATACCCAGGCGTCGCTGCCCACCGATGCACGGCTAACCAACGGCACGGGGGGCCCCTTCTCCGCCATACTGAAAACGGCTGGCAATCAGTCCATCATCGCCACCGACACGGTGAATGCGTCGGTCCGTGGCACGCAGTCAGGCATCGTGGTCAATCCGGCTGAGGCCAGCACGCTCCTGGTTTCCGGCTTCCCCTCGTCCATCACGGCCGGAAATTCCGGCAGCTTCACCGTCACAGCCTACGATCCGTATAACAATGTCGCCACCGGTTACCGTGGCAACGTCCATTTCACCAGCAGCGATCCCCAGGCCGATTTGCCCGGCGACTACACCTTCACGAGCGGCGACGGGGGCTGGAAAATGTTCAGCGCCACGCTGAAGACCGCCGAGAGCCAATGGATCACGGCCACCGATACGCAGTTTTCGGGCATCACCGACTCGCAGACGGGCATCTTGGTGACCCCGGCGGCACCCAGCCGCTTCGATGTCAGCGCTCCGGATGGTAGCGTCGCAAATGTGTCCTTCTCTATTACGGTCACGGCCTACGACACGTACAACAACCTCGCCACCAACTACACGGGTACGGTGCACTTCGACAGCAGCGATCCCCAGGCCGTCTTGCCGACCGATTCAGGCTTGACCAACGGCGTGGGCACCTTTAGCATGACCCTCCTGACCGCGGGGAACCAAAGCCTCATCGTGACAGATGCGGCCCATTCCGCCGAGGGCAGTGCCACGGTCACCATTACACCGGCCACCGCCAGTCGCCTCAGCCTCAGCACTCCGGCCAGTGCCGTGGCGGGGGAGCCGTTCACGGTCACGGTCACAGCCTACGACCCGTACGGCAACGTCGCCACCGCCTACGGCGGCCTGGTCCACTTCCTCAGTAGCGATCCCCAGGCCGATTTGCCCACCGATTATCACTTTACCTCCGGCGATAACGGCGTGCATAGCTTCAGCGTGATCCTCAACACCACGGGGGACCAGACCGTCATTGTCTTCGATGTGATGAATATCAACCTTCTGACCGGTGCTACGGTCACCGTCTCCTCAGGAGGGGACCGCCCCGGTCCCCGCGGGGGTCCGATGGCACTTTTCGCTTCCGTGATGTCATCGCCTGTCCGGCCTGGCGATTCGTTAAGTCCAGCGATGACCCAAGGAGGCCTCATCCGCGACCTGACAGGCCGACAGCCGCCTCACCGCTCTGCCAATGTGGACCGCGTTTTTGCGGCCGACTTGGAAGCGAAGCAACCGATCTATCCATTGACGTGGCAAGGCCAAGCGACGCCATTCGTCAGCCTCCAAGACGGGTTCGTGTTGAACTCGGATTTCGAGGGCGATACCGGGGGGCTGGACCTCGCACGACAAGCGGAGGTGAAGCTCCTGGTCTAAAGCATGGTTGTTCGTTTTCGACTATCGGCAGCGCTGGGCGCCCAGCCAGGCCACCTATCCTACCGCGCTAGTCTTCGGACCGGCCGCCTAACCAAGGCCCCCGGCCTCCGCCGGGGCCTTGGTCGCCCGGTAATCCGCGACAACCAGAAGGGAATTTTGACAATTCCCAACCATTCGGTTTTGTCATATGCTTTCCATCTCGCGTGTCAGCTGGCGGACAACACGCATTTCCCATACCCGTCTCTAAATTTCTTCGAATTATTCCAAATGAACTCTTGCGGGAGGGTGCTTCCGTAAGGAAAATTGTTGGGGTCATACTTCGGCCTTTGCTCCGTCACCGCGCTTCTGGCTCCCCGTTACGGCAACGCCGGGGCCGATTACCGGCCCGATGATGGGCTGGACATCGGCCATGTCTTTTCCGGAAGCCCCGGGCGCGCGAGTCAGAACCGTCGCTTTTACGAGAGACGTGGCCGCCCATCCGTCCGCACCCAACCAAAATGTCAATATCGTCGCCTATGTTTCGGCCACGGTTCCGGCTGCAAGTATCCCGGCCGGCACCGTAACCTTTTATGATAACGGTGAGTCCTTTGCGACCTTGCCTCTGGTAAATGGTTCGGTGTCCACCACCCGGGTGTTTGCGGCCGCCGGCACCCGCGTTCTCACCGCCCATTATGATGGAAACGACCAGTTTTCCCCCAGCACTTCCGATCCGTTCAATCAAGTCGTTCGATCTCGGACTTTTTTTGCCGCCAGCGTTTCCCTTGATGCCATGGACCCCCCGGAAAGAATGGTTCATATTTTTGGCATGGATGGAAGATCCCTGTACCAGATTGTAATGCCTAATATTTACGGCGAAGCCCCATCCGTAGCCGTCGGGTCCCTTTCCAGCGATCAGTACGACGACCTCGTGGTCAGCGGCGGATACCTCTCCAGCATTTCCATTTACCGGGGCCGGGGAATTGCCGATGGCACGTTCAATCCCGACACCGATCTGCTTTACTCTTTTACCCTTTTCCCGGGGGGTTTTCAGCCCGGCCATGGAGCAACCGTAGCCATCGGGGATGTGAATGGGGATGGATATCCCGACCTGATCGTGGCCGAGCGAACCTCACTAGGTCACTACGCTTTTGATGGGGCGAGGGTGTGGGTCTTCGACGGCCGGGATTTTGCTACCGGCACCTTCGATCCGCAAAATCCGCAAGCCAGTTTGTTGACCTCGTTTCTGGCTTACGATCCCCAATTTCACACCGGAGTGAATGTGGCTGCCGGCGATGTGATCGGCAACGGCTACGCGGACATTATCACCGGAGCTGCCTGGGGGAATCCTCATGTCAAGGTTTTCAGCGGCAAGGCCATCGCCGATGGGACATTCGATCCGAACCACCCCGACAACAGCCTGCTGGCCTCTTACTTTGCGTACGGTTTGCAATTTAACGTCGGCGCGACCGTCGCGGCCGGCGATGTGAACAATGATGGGTATATGGATATCATCACCGGCGCCTCGACCGGCAACCCGCACGTCAAGGTTTATAATGGCAGGGATTTCGCCACCGGCAGTTTTGATCCCGCCCATCAGGAACAGAGCCTTTTGGATCAATTTTTTGCCCTTGAATTGAATCGGAATATCGGCGTTACCGTGGCAGCCGCGGTCTTCACCCCCAACGGCCGGGCCGACATCATCACCGGCAACACCGGCTTCCATCTGGAATACCGCGTTGTCGACGGCATTACCTCCTACGGCGTCCGGCCCCCCGCCCTCAACGGCATCGAAGGCCAAATCCACGACGCCTTCGACGGCCTTACCGATCGTTTCCTCATGGTTGCCTAACCATCCTTGGCAAATCACGCCGGGACGCTGTACACCGAGAATGAACGCGGCAACCGGCTGAGGCCGGGCCGTGCACTCCGGGCCATGACCAATGACGAAAACCAAACATCCGAGCGCCACTTTCCCTTACGATCCCGCGAAACGGCGTTGAGTGTTAACTCCATGTTCGGGATTTTTCGCTTCAACTCAACCAGATCCCTTACACCGCCGACGACATCCGTTGGTTTGATGCCATCGGAAACAGCGCGAAATCCGCCCGGTTCCCTCCTGGCCCCACACCGACCATTCCGACGCGGGGACCCAACGCCAACCAACCGGAAAAGTCCCGCCACGGGCGAACGTTGGCGAAGCGGGAGGCAATCCGGGGCAAGTTTTCGATAGCGGGGACCAATAGAAATAGGGTAATCTCAGAGCTTGTGTTAACTGCAGTGACGAAGTTTCTGGTCTCTTTCGGGGAGCTAGTTGATATGGAGCGAAATTTCGCGACAATGGAGATCAGGTCCGTTTCTAAGTAGCCCCGCGGAAGTCTCTAGGCCGCAGTCTTGTATTGTTTCTGCGGATGTTTCTGCACGACATCATCGTGATCGAACATAAAGCCCATGCGTTCGCGGTTGCCCGTGAGTCGGCGGGAGCCCTTGGGGAAGGCGGCAACGAGATCGCCCAGCGTGGCGTACAGGAGATTGGCTTGAACATGCTTTACGGCCAGCAAGATCCCCATGCTCGAATATTGGTAGCGGGCACCGGGGGCGAATTCGAGACGCGTGTGTTGGAAACAGGCCCATGCCATCGTGTGGCCTTCATCGGCGTACGTTTCCGGATCATCCATCCTGCCAAGAACTTTTCCACAGGTGGCACAATACCAGTTGCCTTGATCCTTCACGTCGCATGCTGATTTCACGGTCTCGATCACGCCTAACGCGGGCCACGCCAACCGGGACTTTATTTTCTGGAACTGGGGCCGGTGCGGGCGTCGGTTCGGGTTTCAGCGCGTCCATGATTTTCAATTCTTCTGCGAATGATTTGGATATTAGTACGTCATGATTCTGATAAGCTCGGGCCAGAGCTTCGGGATTCGATGGAATCGGAACGATATGTGCTGTTGTTAGTGCAAAGAAAATAAAACGCATTCTCTTCCGTGTCTCTGGCTGACGGCAGAAATCCGGTTTTTGCAATCCAGGCTTGAGCGGTCGCTAGATTCGATGGACGAAAAAGAATTGTGGGGCGATCATTATCCGGCGGCATTACAAAAGGCATTGGCTGTTCTCCGAGACGTGATGGTCGGGCACTGACTGTTGACTGATTCAACGGGAGGGGTTTCAGCGATCAGCTTCCGATTGGCTTCACGCTTGGGCAATGGGCCACTCTTCTGTAGCAATTACATCAATCTATCTTCACACATCGCCGGAACATCTTCGGCAAAGCATGGAGCGAATTCTTCGGCTCCCTCCGTGTCCCGCTTGCCAACGTGCCAAGTCAGGTGCCAAAGAGAAGAATAGGTCCATGGCGGGTGGAATATGTCGTAGCGGAGAGGCGGTTTTTTGAGAGTCATAAGTGGTGTTCCTCGTTGAATGAACCTGCGCTTGCTCTACGACAGTCGGATGGGACAATGGCCTGGTATCAGGCGGTCGAAGCGGTCAAAGTTCATCACCTTCTCCCACGCAGCCACAAAGTCACGCACAAACGCCTGCGGCGAGTCGTCGCATGCATAGACTTCCGCAATAG
>Ga0306922_10001244_pt1 | contig 22740 bp, 20 predicted proteins | sample sta12Cox44000082_FD_203758 | JGI IMG/M metagenome (GOLD analysis project Ga0306922, IMG submission 203758) | Lab enrichment of tropical soil microbial communities from Luquillo Experimental Forest, Puerto Rico - statoxic.12C.oxic.44.000.082 (v2)... | ecosystem: Environmental > Terrestrial >... | reverse complement strand
CCGGCGAGCGCCTGGGAGACGGAGATCCTGCCGAGCCGCATCAGCGAGTACGAGCCCGCCTGGCTCGATGAGCAGTGTCTCGCCGGCCGTTACCTGTGGACGCGGCTCGCCTCGCGGCGCAGCGATCCGGAGCGGGGCGCGGCGCCGGTGCGCGCCACACCGATCGTGCTGCTCGCGCGGCGCAACCTGCGCCTCTGGTCCACCCTCAGCACTGCCGCGGATGCGGTGCACCTGTCTGCGAATGCACAGCGTGTCGCCGCTCACCTGGCGGCGCACGGTGCCTCGTTCTTCGATGAGATCACTGCCGGCAGCGCGCTGCTTCCCGCGCAGGCCGAGGAAGCATTGGGGGAGCTCGTGGCGCTCGGGGTGGTGAACTCGGACAGCTTCGCCGGGCTGCGGGCGCTGCTGGTGCCGCCCGACCGGCGCCGGCCCGCCATGGGCGGGCGCCGCCGCCGCCGCATCGCGCTGTTCGGCATGGAGGCCGCGGGACGTTGGTCACGGACTGCGCGGCCCAGCGAGGCTGCCGGGCGCGCCCTGGCGGAGGAGACCACCGAGCACGTAGTGCGCACGCTGCTGCGGCGCTGGGGTGTACTTTTCTGGCGGCTGCTGGCGCGCGAAGCGGCCTGGCTGCCGCCGTGGCGTGATCTGCTGATGTGCTGCCGGCGGCTCGAGGCGCGCGGGGAGATCCGCGGTGGCCGTTTCGTTGCCGGTTTCAGTGGCGAGCAGTATGCGGCCCCGGAGGCGATCGCACTGCTGCGCGAGGCGCGCCGCCGGCCACAGGAGGGTCACTATGTCTCGATCTCGGGGGCCGATCCGCTTAACCTCGCCGGAATTCTTACTCCCGGGCCGCGTCTGCCCTCCTTGAGCGGCAACCGGCTGTTGTATCGCGACGGTGTGCCCGCCGCGCTGCTCGCCGGCGGTGAGGTGACCTTCCTCCTCGAGTTGCCGCCGCAGCAGCAGTGGGAAGCCCGCAATCTGCTGCTGCGACGCCACGTGCCCGCAGTGCTCGCGGACCTGGCCTGAACGGGCTCCGGGCCTTCAAAAAAAGCGGCGCCCTGGAAGGGCGCCGCTTACGAACAGAGTCGCTTTCGTTATCGGGTCAGGAGCGCCGACGCCGCCCGAGCCCAAGGCCCAAGAGCCCGAGGCCGAAGAGAGAAAGGCTCGCCGGCTCCGGCACCGAGATCAGCACCTGGCTGAAATCGTTGGAAATCGAATTCAGCTGGGGCGCTGTGCCGCTGATGTGGGCGGTGTTATCTACCATGACACTGCCGACACCCGGACTGAAAGTGATCATCCACACGCCGTTCATCATTGTGAGCGGCAGGCCGTTCATCGTGGTCGTGGTCATCACGGTAGGAAACGAAATATCGACCCCGAGAGTGCCCATGACAATGGTATGGGGTGAAGCGGCCGTGACCATGTAATCAAACACGGTCGTGCCCGACGGGAAAAACACTCCGTCCCTGCTGAGCGTTACCGCGAAAAGCGGCCCATTCTGCCCAAAATCCACCAGCGCCGAGGACGGCGCGCCGGTAATGGTGAAATCGCTGAACGTCTTATCGCCCAACGTGCAACTAAACCCGGCCGTGATTGCACTGACCAGGTAGCCAGTGGTGGTGCTGCACGCCGTCTGCGCCTGCGCCTGACCGCCTGTCATCAACAGCGCCGCTGCAAGTCCGAGGCCGAACGCCTTCCTTGTCAGTACGTTCATGAGCTTCCCCTTTGCTCCTGGCCACAACAATCCAAGGTAGCAATTATCCTACATTCAACCGCGTTCCGCCTCAGACGGTTTTTCTTACACTTAGGTGTCGGAAAAGACGCCGCAGCGGCCCCGGCACGGTCTACGGCTCAGCTTCCGTATCAGCTCTTCTTGTGGTCGTCCTGCCACTTCTTCACGGCCGCCATGGTGTTGTCCACGTGCTTGTCCGGGCTCATCGCCGTGTAGGAGTAGATGATCTCGCCCGTGGGGGCAATTACATAGGACGTCCGGTTCGCGTACTCCGGGTGACCTTCGAGAACGGAGTCGTACGCCTTCATGATGCTGCCGTCGGCATCCGAGGCGACTGCGAACTTGTTGCGACACTCGCTCACCGAGAACTTATCGAGCTTCTCGATGGGATCGTGCGATACACCGATGACCGTCGCCCCCAGTGCCTGGAACTGCGGGGTGGCTTCGGCGAACAGGTGCGCCTCCGTCGTGCACCCCGGAGTGAAAGCGGCCGGGTAGAAGTACAGCACCACGGGACCCTTCTTCAGTGCAGCCGCCAGGGAGAACTTGAACTCCTTACCCGCGAGCGTCGCCTGGGTGTTGATGTCTGGCGCCCGGGTTCCGTTCGGCAAGGAAGCCAAGGCCGGAAGGGCCGCCAGCACGGCAGTCAGAGCACACACGAGGACGCGTCGCATGTTCGTCTCCGTCAGCAGATTGTTGTTAGGGGCCGCTGATCTTGAGTCAAGGCGCGCCTATATGCCAGTAGCCGCCACGGGTCACCGTTCCTGCAGCGAATCCTGCGCGTAGCCGACCAGCTCCACGTAACCGCGCCCCCCAAGGCTCCTGCCAGCCCGCTCACCGGTGACATCCACGGCGCCTTCCCAGTAAGGCGGTGCCGTGCGCAACTCCTGGTCGGCGAGCACCGGGCGCACGGTGAGGTCGAGGACCATTGACGGCACGCGCAGATGCCAGCCGCCGGGATACCGCTCGCCCTTACTGTTGCGCCAGCTGTCGGTGACGGCGATGCTCACGTCCGCGTTGGATAGCACGCGCGTGCTGCCATCGCCCGCGATGAAGGTGCCGGCGCTGTGCGTATCACGCCCGCCGCCCTTATCTCGCAATGCGTAGAACATGAGCGCCGACCCATCATTCAGTTGCAGCGCAAACCAGTCCCAACCCACCTCCCGGGGTCCCAGTCCGCCGCTGCCCCACTCACGATCGAGCCAGGCAACGCCCTGCAGCTCCAGCGGTTGTCCCTCGCGCAGCAGCCGGCCGCGCACCTGCAGACGTGGGATCGAGTAGTAGTAAGTTGCATCTCCTGGCTGCTCCGATTTACGTGACAGCCCGGCGGCACCGTTCAGCACCGGCGCCTCGAGCGGCTCGAGCGCGAGATCGATGACGTAGCCGGGTTGCGCAGCGTGCAGCTTCCACGGGCCGGGGCCACCGCCCGGCGGTAACTCGAGTGACCAGTCATCGAGCCACACCCGCAGCGGTGCGGCCTGGGCGCCCGCGAGTCCCAGTGCTTCACGCGAGAATTTCTGCTGGGAGCGAAAGCGCCGGCGAGCGACATCGGTGACCGCGAAGTGCGCGACGTAGATCTGGCGTGCGCGCCACGCAGATCCGGTCGCGGGCGCCACCGGCTCGGCGGGTGGGGGCACCAGCGCCACGCGGAAGAAAGTCACCTCGAAGCCGAAGCGTTGCCCATCGGTGGCGTCGAGATTGCCCGTGAGGTACCACCACTCCTGGCGGAAGCCCGGGTGTGGCCCGTGATCGCGCGGGAACTCGAAGACCCGCGGCTCGAGCGCCTGGGCCAATCCCTGCGCGCCCGGATTCGCCGCAGAGTTGAGCACCGCCGGTGGCGCGGCGCTCGAGCTCTGCAGGTACGCGCACACCACCGCGAGCAGCCGCAGCGCGCGCATCACTCCTCCCGCATGCCGGCGGCGATCGGCTGCCGCGCGCTGCGCCATGCCGGGTAGAGTGCCGCGGCGAGTGCCGCCGCCAGTGCCAGCAGCAGCGCCTGACTGAACTGTGCGGCGCGCAGGTGCAGGCTGATTTCCCAGCCGAACGCCCGCCGGTTGATGACGTCAGTCAACACCAGCGCAGTAAGCACGCCCGCCGGGATTGCGGCCAGCCATGCTGCCAGCCCCATGAAGGTGGTCTGCCCGATGATGAGCAGCGCACTCGCCGCAGGCGTCAACCCGAGCGAGCGCAGCAGCGCCAGCTCGCGCGACCGCTCGAGCTCCCAGGCCAGCAGTGCGCTCAACAGGCCGATCGCCGCGACTCCCGCGGCGAGCCAGTACAGTACGCGGGTGATCACGAAGGTGCGCTCGAAGATGCGCATCGACAGCGCGCGGATATCGGCGTTCGAGCGTATGAGCAACGCCTGCCGCCCGCTTGCCGCCTGGCGCAGCGCACTCATCGCCTGCGCCGCGGAGGCGCCCGGCGAGAGGTAGATCCCGAGCGCCGCGATCCCCTCGTCCTGCCACCAGCGCTGGTATTGCCCGAGATCCATCAGCACCTCACCGCGATCGTTGCCGTATTCGCGATACACCCCGGCGATGTTGAATGCGTGCAAGCCCGAGGCAGTCTCGAGCGTCAGGGTGTGCTGAACACCAAGCGACAGCCGCCAGGCAAGCGGCTCGGAGATCAGGATGGCGCCCCGCTGAAACTGCGGCCAGGCATGCGCGGGCTCGCCCTGGGTAAAACGGAAACCCGCGTAACTCGGCGGCACCAGCCGCACCGCGTTCAGATCGACCGGTCCCGCGGGAGATGACACCGTGACGCGTCGGCCTTCGCTGTGCGCGGCGACGCCGGGCACCGCCAGCAGCGCGGCGATCACCTGGGGGTCGAGCCGCCGCTCCAGGCTGTCGGCGACTCCGGGAGCGCTCACGTAGATGTCGGCGCGCATGGTCTGCAGCAGCCAGTCACGCAGGGACTCGCGAAAGCTCTCCACCATGATGGCAACGCCGATCATGGCCGTAAGCGCCATGCCGAGGGCTGCGATCGCGACACCGGTACGGCTGAGCGAGGCGGCGATGTCGGCACAGGCGAGTCGCGCGGCAGTACCGACGCGCGCCCCGACGCGCGCACCGGCCGCGGCCAATGCCTGCAACGCCGCGGGCGTCGCCGCCGCCACGCTCAGCAGCAGCAGGAACAGCGCCACGAACCCGGCCAGCAGGCTCCGGCTGGAGGTCGCGATGGCGAGTCCGGCACCGGCCGCCAGCATCAGGCTCACCACCAGCAGTGCACGCGCTGAGTGACGCGCGCGGCGCTCGAGCACCGAGCGCGCAAGTGCCAGCGTCGGTGCGCTCGTCACCACCTCGAGCGCAGGCAGCAGGGCTGCCACGAGCGCAGTCGCAAGCCCCGCGGCGAGCGCCTCGATGAGGGTGCCCGGCGGCATGCTCACCGATCTGACGGCGACCACGAAGTAAAGATCGTTGATGGTCTGCGAGACCAGTCCCACCAGGCCCCGTCCAATGAGCAGACCAAGCACCAGGCCGCAGAGCGCGCCGGCAACTCCGAGCAGCGCTGCCTCCCCCAGCACTACCCTGAGCACCTCGCGGCGCGTAGCGCCGACCGCGCGCAGCACGCCGATGATCGAGCGCCGCTGCACCACCGCGAAGCTCACCGCGCCGTAGATGAGAAGCGTGCCGACCAGCAGCGCGAGCAGGCTCATGGCCCTGAGGTTGATGGTGAACGCGTCGGTCATCGCGAAGGTCTCACGCGCCTGCGCACGGGTGCTGCGCACCGCGAGGTCCGCAGGCAGACGTGTGCGCAGCTGCCTGATGAATTCCGCAGCCGGGGCGTCCGGCGGCGCGCGCACGTCGATACGCGTGAGCCTCGCACCCGCACCGAGCCACTCCTGTGCCTGGGCGATGTCCGTGAGCAGCAGCGCATCGAATCCCGGGCCGGCGTCCGCGTCCGCGATGCGCGCCATGAGCTCGGCGCGGTGATGCACGCCGCCGACCGCGAGCTCGAACTGCCCATCTGCGGCGACGCCGAGCTCGTGCGCCAGCGCCTCGCTCATCACTACGGCTCCGGGGCGGGTGAACCACTCGCGCACCTCCTTCATCCCGTGGATCGCGAGTGCAGGCGCCCCGCTCGCCGCGCCGGCAGCGAGCGCTGCGCTTGCGAAGGGATCGATGCCAACCAACTGCAACACGCGATCGCCCACCGACACGTAGCCCGCCACCACCGGCGCGTAGCGCGCGCCCGCAGCCGCCCCTGCGGGCGGCTCGGTGAGCAACTGCGCATAGAGACGTTCGTCGACGCCACGTGGCCCGCCCACGATCTGGTGGGTGGCGGCACCATTTACGGCCTGCAGGGATAACTCGAAGGCGCGCCGCGCGCTGGCGGTCGCCACGTCCACCGCCACGATGGTGCCGACGCCGAGCGTGAGCCCCACCAGCGCCAGCGCCAATTGCGCCGGATGGCGCAGCAGGTGGCGCAGACTCGCTGCGCGCAGCGTGCTCACTGCACGGACGGCCGGTGCGTCGTGCCGCGCGCGTGCAGCCGCCCCTCGCGCAGCTCCAGCACCCGATCGGCCGTACCCGCCAGCGCCTCGTCGTGGGTCACTATCACCAGCGTCGTCCCGCGCTCACGGATGAGTCTCAACAGCGCCGGCAGCACCTCCCCGGCGGTGGCGTCGTCGAGGTTGCCGGTCGGCTCATCCGCCAGCAGCAGCTGCGGCGCGTGCACCAGCGCACGGGCAATGGCGACGCGCTGCTGCTCGCCCCCGGAGAGTGCATCGATGGCGCTGTCAGCGCGGTCTCGCAACCCGACATCACCGAGCGCCGCGAGGCTGCGCTCGCGCGCGGCGCGGCCGCGCACGCCATTGAGCTCGAGCACCAGGCGCACGTTCTCGGCCACATCGAGCGTCGGAATGAGATTGAAGAACTGGTAGACGAAGCCGATGTGCGCGCGCCGGAACAGGGTACGTTCGGGCTCGCCGAGCGCGCTGACTTCCAGCCCGTCGATGCGCACGGCGCCACTATCGGCACGGTCTATGCCACTGATCAGGTTGAGCAGCGTCGACTTGCCTGAGCCGCTGCGCCCCATGACCGCCACGCGCTCGCCGGCGCCGATGTCGGCATCGAGCCCCTCCAGGACGCGATGGACGCGCCCGCCTTCGCGGAAACTGCGGCAGAGTTGGCGAATGCTGAGCACCGGCGCTTCCGGAGGTCACCCCTGGGTGAAGTGTGCATTGTAGAAACATCGCTCATTTGGCAGTGTACCGGCATGTCTGAATCGGAATGGCGCCTGCTCACGACGCTCCCGGACCTGCCGTCCGCGCAATCCCTGGCCCAGGTCCTCGGTGCCGAGGGTATCTCGGTGCGCGTAAGCTCGGACGCCGGTGTACTCGGTCAGGCCGCACCGTCGCGCCTGTACGTGACTGCGGCCCAGTTTTACCGGGCCAAGGACTCGCTGGCGCAGCGTCAGTTCAGCGACGAAGAACTCGCCGTACTCTCCGCCGGCAAAGCCGCGGCGGATTCACATGACCCCTGAAAGGATACCCATGACATTGCCATCGACGCGCCGCCGCGTTCCGTTCCTGCTCGGCGCCGCCGCCGCACTTACTACCGCGCTGCTCGTGCAGGCGCAGCAGCCGCCCGCGGGCACGCCGGCGGCGCCGGCCACGAGCCCCGCCCCCAAGAAGTCCGGCGCAGCGGGCACGACCCAGCAGGGCGGCGGCGACGCCGCTGCCAGCGAGAAGGACGCCGTCAGCTACAGTCTCGGCGTATCGATGGGCGAGCAGCTGCGCGGCAACGGCGTTACGCCCGACAAGGTCAACAGCCAGCGACTCGGACAGGGCGTACACGACGCACTGACGGGGAAGGCGAAGATCAGTGAAGCCGATCAGACCCGGATCAGCCAGCTGGTGCGCGGCTCGATGGAGGGCGTGGCAGAGGCCAACCATAGCGCTGCGACCAAGTTCCTGGCCGAAAATGGCAAGAAGCCGGGGATCATCACGACGGCGAGCGGCCTGCAGTACCAGGTGCTCGCCCCGGGGAGCGGAGATTCCCCGAAGCCCGCGGACGAGGTCTCGGTGAACTACCGCGGGACGCTGCTCGATGGCACGGAGTTCGACAGCAGCTACAAGCGCGGCCAGCCAGCGACCTTCCCGGTGACGCGGGTAATCCCGGGCTGGACCGAGGCGCTGCAGCTCATGAAGCCGGGCGCAAAATACAAGCTGTTCGTGCCGCCGCAGCTCGCCTACGACCTGCGTTCGCGGCCGCCCATTCCGCCCGGTTCGCTGCTGATCTTCGAGGTGGAGCTGCTGAGCGTCAAACCGGGGTCGGCTGCCGCCGAGCCCCCATCCCCGCCGCCCGCCTCGAAGTAGCTCACTGCGGCAAAGCCGGGCAGTGCTCAACCTGCGGCGTTGGCCCCCGGGTCGTAACGCATCGGCTTGGTGACACCGAGACGTGTGAGCTCGCGCAGCAGGCCGCCCGCCAGCTCGCGGAAGGCCGCCCGCTCGAACGCCGGCGCTGCCGCCCAGTCGTACGCCCACGGCTGGGCGCCGCGCAGCGACTCCGGCTCGTCCGCATACCGCGGAATGACGTGCGCGTGCAACGCCGGCTCCTGATTGCCGAAGATGGCGTAGTTGATGCGTGCGGCGCCGGTCACTTTCAGCAGGGCATCGCCGAGCCGCGACATGTCGGAGAGGAAGGCGATGCGCTCGCGGGCGCCAAGGGCGTTGAGATTCGGCACCACCGGATCAGGCAGCAGCAGCGCGTAGCCGCGTACGAACTGCTGCTCGCCGAATACCGCCCAGCCGGAGAATAGCCGCGCGATGACCCGTGGATCGCGCCCCTCGCGCGCGGCGATGACCTGGGTATGAATGGCGGTCAGCGGTTCCGCCGGGGCTTCGTTCTTCATCATGTGACTTTACCCGACCCCGAGACTCTGCAGTCGCGCAAGAGTGTCGGGGTAGCCCTGGTGCGTGATGCCCTGCCAGCCGCGCCTGCGGGCGGTGGCGATATTGTCGGCACGATCATCGATGAAGACCGTGGCCGAAGGCTCGAGCGCGAAGCGCCGCTCGGCTTCGGCGTAGATCGCCGGATGCGGCTTCATGACCCCGGCTACGTAGGAGGGCAGCGCACCGTGACCGATGGCATGCAGGCGGTACTCGCGAGCGAGGTGCGCCCAGTGCAGGTCACCGATATTCGATAGCAGAAAAACACGGTAGTCCTCGCTCAGGCGATGCGCCAGCTCGATCATGGCCGGATCGAGCTCGAACACGTCCAGCCACTTGCTGCGCATCTCCTCGAGCGAGGCGGCCTGCGTGCGCGTGAGTGCCTGCAACCGCTCGAGCAGCCCCTCCCCTGACAGCCGGCCGGTCTCGTGATCCTCCAGCCGGATGCCGCGCATCACGGCGTCGCGGTCCGCGAGCTGTGCTCCATGTGCCTGCAGAAAGCCGAGCAGCGGACGATAATTGAACCGCACCAGCACCCAGCCGATGTCGAAGACGATGTTGCGGATGCGTTGCGATACTGCCATGAGCTGCACTCCCCGGGGCCGGGAGCGTATTACAGCTGAGGCGCGAGCGGCATCACGCCGCCCGCATCGCCGGGCCGGCGATTCACCGCGACCACGGCAGGCTTGGGAAAGAAGTTGAATTCAGTGGCGCACGCCCAGGTGTAAGCACCCATGGCACGCCCCACCAGCAGATCACCCACCTTCAGGTGCGGCAACATGAGATTCTCCGCGATCACATCGATGCTGTCGCAGGTCGGGCCGGCGAGTACCGAGGGCAGCCGTTCGCCGCCCGCGCGCAGCGGCTCGACCGGATAGCGCACCTGATCGAACAGCTGGCCGCTGTAACAGCCGTACAGCCCGTCATCGAGGTAGTACCACCAGTGCCCCTCGCGTCGCGCGCGTCCCATCACCGTGGCAACACCGATGGCCGCTGGGCCCACCACGTAGCGGCCGGGCTCGGCGATCACGCGCACCCGCCGCGGCAGGCGCGCAATTGCCGCGCGCAGCGGCGTACAGAAGCGGCCGATGTCCTGCACCGGTTGCGCGTAATCGATCGGGAAGCCCCCACCGATGTCGAGCGTATCGAACGTACCGAGCCGCGCGCGGCGCGCTGCGGCCATGAGCCGCATGCATGCCGCGACCGCCTCGACGTGCCTGGCGGCGTCGCGCACCTGCGAGCCGACGTGAAAGGAGAGCCCGCGCACCCGTACGCCCAGATCGGCCGCAAGCCGCGCGAGCTCCAGCAGATCCTCGGGGTCGCAGCCGAACTTGCGCGACAGGTCGACCATCGCGCCGGGATTGCGAAAGGAAACGCGCAGCAGCAGCTCCGTGCGATCCGTGAGGCGCGCGAACTTCCGCACCTCGTCGGGATTGTCGGCTACGAACAGCCGCAGCCCGAACTGCAGGGCGTTGGCGATGTCCTCGGGGCGCTTGATGGGGTGAGTGTGGATGCAACGCGCGGGATCGACGCCGAGGCGCTGCGCCAGTTGCACTTCGCCGCTCGTGGCGAGATCGAGATAGGCGCCCTCGGCCAGCACCGTCGCGACCACCGCCGGGTGCGGCAGGGGCTTCAGCGCGTAGTGCAGCTCCACCCGCGGCAGCGCTTTCTTCAGCTTCCGCAGCTGCACGCGCACGCGCTCGCAGTCGAGAATCAGCAGCGGCGAGCCGAACTCCCGGACGAGTCGGCGAACTTCGGCGGGTTGGAAAGGATCGATGAAGCGCGGCCGGCGCACTTAGCGCAGCTTAAGGCAGCATCGCCCGGGTGCCCGTTCCATCGTCGCTTTCCGCGACACTGCTCGCCGCGCGCAGCAGCCGGTCGCGTATGGCATCCCAGCGTTCGCCCTCGGGCACGGCCTGGACGAGAATCTGCTGGCAGCCGGCTTTATCGAGCGTGCGCAGGTTGGTGTAGAGGTCGCGCCCGTACATCTCCGGACGGCGACCGGCATTGATCCAGGTCACGTACTTGTGTGAGCGCAGCGGCAGTCGCTGGGCGAGTACCGCGACGCGGCGGCCGCCGGCGGAAGCGGCTTCCGCCTGGCCATCGATCTCCCCTGCCGGCACGATGGCGAGCGGGGTGCGCGGTGCGTAGTGCGTCGGCGCACTCCCGGGGACACGCGGGGAAGCGCTGGCGGCGCCGAGCAGGAGCTCGCCCACGACACCCTTGATCTGTGCCGCGGTAACGCTTCCGGGGCGCAGCAAGCGCACGCCCTCGTCCTCGAACGCCACGATGGTCGACTCGAGCCCGATCTGACACTCCCCGCCATCGAGAATCACCCGCACCGCCTCAGCGAACTCCTCGCGCACGTGTTCGGCGCGTGTGGGTGAGAGCCGTCCATAGCGGTTGGCAGAGGGTGCGGCGATACCACCGCCAAAGGCGGTGAGCAGCTGCTGCGCCATCGGGTGTGCCGGAACGCGGATGGCGATGGTGTCCTGGCCGCCGGTGATCACATCGTGCACGTTCGGCGCGCGGCGCATCACCATCGTGAGCGGTCCCGGCCAGAAGACCTCCGCGAGCCGCGCAGCACTTTCGGGCACATCACGCACCCATCTGTGCAGGTAGCGGGGACTGTCGATGTGCACGATGACCGGGTGGTCGGGCGGACGACCCTTCACCTCGAAGATGCGGCGCACGGCGGCCGGATTCTGCGCGTTGGCGCCGAGGCCATAGACGGTCTCGGTCGGAAAGGCCACGAGCTCGCCATCGCGCAACGCCTGCACGGCGGTCTCGATCTCGACCTGGGTGGCTCTCACGACACGGACCATAGGTACAACGGATTCTATCAAGCCGTCGGCGATCCCTCGCGCAAGTTGCAGGAAAGCATCAGCTGGCGAGACGCATGTCGCGGCGCGAGGACGAGAATCAGCCGCGACCTTGACAGAAGCTATTTTGGTGCCTGCTCGACCGCGTGCCGCACTACTCCAGCGATTTACGCGTCCAGCTGCCGTCGGTGGCGCGCGTGAGCTCGTACGCCGGCCAGTAGTGCCTGTCGAGTTTGAGCGTGATCACCTCGGGTGCGTTGTTCCAGGTGATGGTCTTCAGGCGCACCGATGAGCGGTCAGGGCGCCCCGTCACCAGCTTGAGGAAAGTGTCGAGGTCCGGTGTCGGCACGCCGTCCACCTCCATGATGCGGCGCCCCGGGTACAAGCCGTAGCGGGTCGCAGGCGAGCCGTAGGCAAAGTAAGCGACGTAGACGCCCACCGGGTCGACACCCCGCTGTACGCTCATCGCGCGGTGCGGTGCCTGGAGCGTCGCCCCGGCCCACTCGATCAGCCGACCGACATCCGTGCCGGGAAGCACCGTCGTGGCAACCTCGATCGTCTGCTCGGACTTGCCGCGCCACACCGTGACCTTCACGCGCTCCTTGTCAGCAACCGCGCGCTCGACCTCGCGAAAGCGAGTAACCACGGTGTCATCGATGGCGAGCAGGAGGTCCCCCTGCTGCAGCCGCTCCGCGGCGTCCGATCCGCCGACCAGGCGCACCACCGTGAGTGCCTCGCGCCGCGTCGGGGTGTGCTGCGCCAGGCGCTGCGTCCAGGCATCGGACAGGCCGATCTGCCGCGCGCCCGCGAGCGGCAATACACCGAGCTCGGCATCGAGCGAGTGCAGCGGTCGTTGCGTGCGCACGCGGTCGATCATGTCGGCCAGCAGCTCGATCGGTATGCCGCGGGTGTCCTGGGCGATCTCGCGGCCATTCTCGTAAGCGAAACTCGACCAGGTCCCGAGGACGTTGCCGCTCTTGTCGGCGAGCACGCCGTCGAATTCATTCGGCGGGTTGACCAGCTGCACGGTCTCGATGTTGCTGTCTCGGAAACGCATGGTGCGCGAGAGCGGCAGCTCGAGCGGCTCGATGCCGGCGATCTGGGTGCTGCGCGAGCGCATCTGGCTGTCCGCGCCGAGTCCCACCGCCCAAAGAGATTCGCCGGGGACGAGCTCGCGCGGGGCGAGCTTCGCAGCCCGCACCGGGGTAGTGCCAATGAGACGCGGATCGTAGGCCACTACCGCGTAGTTGTGCAGCGGGTGGATGTAGACCACGCGTCCCGGCACCTGCACCGTCCCGGCGAAAGTCACGGTCACATCCCCGACCGATACCGGCACCGTGTTGCGGTCCACCACCACCAGGCCGCGCTCCGCGTCCACCACCAGCCCGGTGCCGTGATAGTTGCGCTCGGTGATTCCCGATACCGAGTAGGGCATGTCGAAGGTCACCATCGCCAGTGAAGGTGCGAGCGCATTCATGCGCGGGTCGCTGTAGTGCGGGAAGGCGGTTGAGCTCACCGGCACGGGTTTGGCCGCCGGCCCGGACGCGAGATCACGGCAGTCCCACAGGCCACGGCTGTCGTCACGATCGCAGTGGTGCGAGGGGAACCAGAGCCGGTCCATGCGCACCACCCGCAGGTCGGTATTGTTGGGGTCGTCGATGGTGAGGTAGCGCACCGTCGCCCGATCGCCATCACCGAGCTGCGCGATGCCGGTCTCGAACTGCTGCAGAGTGTCGGTGCGGCTGCCGTTGAGGTTGAGGATGACGGCGCCGCGCGGAATGTTGGCCGCGCCGAATACGTAACCGGGATTGGCGATGTAGACCCCACGCGCCGGTACATTGAAATGTCTCGCCTGCTGGTAGGAGAGCGTGTTCACGACCGCATCCCCGAACTCGGTGTAGGCGCTCGGGGTGATGCCATGCAGGTCCCCGACCGGGAGCTTCGCGGAAACGAGCTTGCCGCCGCGTTCGAGCTCCAATTCGACCTCGCTGCCGACGGAGCTATCGAGGACATCCTCCATGGGCTCGAACTGCGTCACGTAGCGTCCGTTGAGACGCAGCAGAATGTCTCCGGGCTGTAGCACTTTCTCGCTCCGAGAGCCTGGCAGCACCTCGGTGACTACCAGCATGCCGGTAAAGCGCGGAAAGTCCTTGCGCACCGCCGCCTCGGTGCCGGCATCGAGCCCGAGCCGCTCGAGCTCGTCATACGGCATGTAGTTGAAGACCGTGTACAGCGTGCCGCGGGTGACGGGCTTCCCCTGTTGGATGAGGTTCAGCGCACGCCGCACCCGCCCGAGCGGCAGGTAGAAGCTCGAAGCGGCGCCGCTTGCCCCTCCGGCGTTGAGTGCCACGACCCGGCCGCGGATGTCGATGACCGGGGAGCCGGAGGAGCCGCCCGAGGTGCCGGACGCCGCCTGCAGGTAGAACGTGTTGAAGTCGTTGTACTTGGTGACGCCGTACTCGGGAGCGTCGCGGTCCAGCCGCGCGAGCGTGCCCGCGAGAATCGAAAGCTGCTCGCCGGCGTTGTTGCCGACCACACGGATCTCGCGGCCGATCTGTGCCCCCTCGGGGTAAAGGGTCAGCGCGCGAGGCTTGATGAAGCGCAGCTTCTGCGGGTCGTAACGGTACAAGCCGAAGTCATGGACCGGGTCCCGGTACACCGGGTACAACTGCACTTCCTCGCGATTGAGGAACGTCGCCTCCGCGGTAACCGGCCCCGGAGTCACCACGTGTCGATTGGTGAGGATCAGCCCGTGCTCGGCGTCGACTACGAACCCCGTCGCCTGGGCGCTGTTGTTCCATTCGGTGTCGAACGCGCGGGTCTGGTCGACGTCGATCGAGACGACGCTGCTCGCGATGCGCTGCAGCGTCACCGCCCAGTCCGGATTTTCCTCGACTGCGGCCGCCTGCTCGGCCGCGACGGCAGCCGGGCCCTCCGGTGTGCCGAGCGGCGGCGCCGCGCGTCCGGGTGAGGGCGACGGCCCGGGAGCTGGCGGCGGCGGCACTTCAGGCGGTGGACTCACCGGAGCGGTGCTCGCAGGAGCTGCGCTCGCGGGCGCCGTGCTCGCAGCGGCGGCCGGACCACCGCCTCCGGGCGGACCGGCGTAGCCCGCGGGGCCACATGCCAGCAGCAGGCACACCAAAACGCAGCGCAGTTCTCGCACCATCAGTGGTCTTCCCTAACGCCCGAGCAGCACCAGCAGCCACACCGTTGTCAGCAACACGAACGACATGAACACCGCCGCGGAGCCGATGTCCTTGGCGAGGCCGGCAAGCTTGTGTCGCTCGAAGCCGATGCGGTCGACCGTCGCCTCGATTGCGCTGTTGAGTAGTTCCACGATCAGAATGAGCAACATCGGTGCGATCAGCAGGGCACGCTCCACCCCACTGTGACCGAGCCAGAGAGCCAGAGGTATGACGAGCACGGCCAGGGCGAGTTCCTGGCGAAAGGAGGCCTCCTCACGAAAAGCTCCAACCAGGCCGTGCACGCTGGCACCGAGCGCGCGCATCACCCGCAGCAGGCCGCGCGGCTTGTAACGGTCTACGGCTCCGCTGTCGGCTTCCATGTGAGGTCCAGTTGTCGCGCGGCACGTACATCGTCCAGGCGGCGCACGGGCATGGTGTGGGGTGCGCTCGTGACTCGCCCGGGTTCCTGTTCTGCCTCCTTCTGTATGAGCGACATCGCCTTCACGAAGGCGTCCAGAGTCTCCCTGGTCTCGGTCTCCGTCGGCTCGATGAGCAGGCATTCGGGCACGAGCAGCGGGAAGTAGGTGGTCGGGGCATGGAAACCGTAGTCGAGCAGTCGCTTGGCGAAGTCCATGGCCGTCACATTCAGCTCGCGGGCCTGGCGCTTGAGGGTCACGATGAACTCATGGCTGGCGCGCCGCTGCGGGTAGGCGGCATCGAACCCGGCGTCCTGCAGGCGCTTGAGCAGGTAGTTGGCGTTGAGCGTAGCGTACTCGCCGACCTGCCGCATGCCCTCACGCCCGAGCAAGCGCATGTAGATGTAGGCGCGCAGCAGTACGCCGGTGTTGCCCATGAACGCCGACAGCCGGCCGATCGACTGCGGCAGGTCCGCTTCGGTGAGCCAGCGGTAGCGCTCGCCGTCCCTGGCCACGACCGGTATCGGCAGGAAGGGCAGCAGTCGTGCGCCCACCCCCACCGCGCCGGCCCCCGGTCCCCCGCCGCCGTGTGGCGTCGAGAAAGTCTTGTGCAGGTTCATGTGAATCACATCGAAGCCCATGTCACCGGGGCGCACCATCCCGAGGATGGCGTTGAGATTGGCGCCGTCGTAGTAGAGCAGACCTCCGGCATCGTGAACGATACGGGCTACCTCCCCGATGCGCCGCTCGAATACCCCGAGGGTCGAGGGATTGGTGAGCATGATGCCGGCGGTCTGCGGTCCAACCGCACCCTTGAGCGCCTCGATGTCGACATCGCCCTCCCTGCCGACGGCGACCTCGCGCACTACGCAGCCGCACATGGTGGCGGTTGCGGGATTTGTGCCGTGCGCTGCCTCGGGCACGATGATCTCGTTGCGCTTGAGGTCGCCGCGCGCGCGGTGGTAGGCACGGATCATCGCGACACCGGCGAACTCGCCGTGCGCGCCGGCCATCGGCGAGAGCGCCACCCCCTCCATGCCCGAGACGGCCTTCAGCATCTCCTGCAGCTCGTACAGGCAGGCGAGCACCCCCTGGCCATGCGATTCAGGTGCCAGCGGATGACGTGCGAGGAACTCCGGCAGCATCGCGTACTGGTTACACGCCTTGGGGTTGTACTTCATCGTGCAGGAGCCGAGCGGATAGAAGTGCGTGTCGATGGAGAAATTAAGTTGCGACAGGCGCGTGAAGTGGCGTACCGCCTCGAGCTCCCCCACTTCCGGCAGCGCAGGCGGCCGGCTGCGGCGCAGCCCGGCGGGAAGATCGCTGAGCGCCGCCGGTGGGACCTCCTGCGGCCACTGATCGCGCGCCCCGCGACCGGGACGCGAGTACTCGAAGATCACCTGCTCTCTCGCCGGCATGGTTCGTCTCGTCTCCTCAGGCGGCGCGCGCGCCTTGCAGCGCATCAGTCAGAGCACCGCGATAACGATCGATGTCTGCGCTGGTCTTGGTCTCGGTCGCACACACCAGTAACGCATTGCCGAGCTCGGGGTAGTACGTGCCGAGGTCGAGGCCGCCGAGGATGCCGCGGCTGCCGAGTGCCTTGAGCACCGGGGCAACGGGACGATCGAGCTGCAGCACCGTCTCGTGAAAGTACGGACCGTTGAACGCTGTCCGCACCCCCGGTACGCGGGTAAGCGCCGCGACCAGCTCACGGGTGCGCGCATGCGCCATCGCCGCGGTGCGCACCAGTCCCTGCGGCCCGAGGAGCGACAGATAGATGGTCGCCGCCGTCATCAGCAGCCCCTGATTGGTGCATATGTTGGAAGTCGCCTTGGCGCGGCGGATGTGCTGCTCGCGGGCCTGCAGCGTGAGCGTGAAGCCTTCCTTGCCGGCGGCATCGAGGGTGCGACCGACGATGCGCCCCGGCATCTGGCGCACGTACTCCATGCGCGTCGCCATGAAGCCGAAATAAGGACCGCCCGAGGAAAGCGGCACCCCGAGCGGCTGTCCCTCGCCGACCGCGATGTCGGCGCCGCGCGCCCCCCACTCCCCCGGAGGCTTGAGCAGCGCGGCCGCGGTGGGATTCACGACCGCGATGACGAGTATGCCGCGTGCGTGCGCCCAGTCGGTGAGCGCGTCCACATCCTCCAGCCGTCCGAAGAAGTTCGGTTGCGCCACCATGAGTGCAGTGATGTCCTCAGTCTCGTACCTGGCGAGCGCCTCGGGCAGGGTGACGCCCTCCTGCGCGCCGTAGGGGACTTCCTCGAACTTCACGCCCTGATTGGCCGCGGTGGTGACCGCTACGCGCCGATAGTGCGGGTGGAGCGTCAGTGGCACGAGGATGCGCGCCGACTTCGACCGGCGGTTGGCGCGCACGGCCATGAGCGCCGCCTCGGCGGTAGCCGAGGCGCCGTCGTACATGGAAGCGTTCGCCACCTCCATGCCGGTGAGGCGCGCCATCATGCTCTGAAACTCGTAAATCAGCTGCAGCGTGCCCTGGCTCGCCTCCGCCTGGTACGGCGTGTAGGCGCTATAGAATTCGCCGCGCGTGGTGATGGCCCATACCGCGGCGGGGATGTGGTGCTCGTAAGCGCCGGCGCCGAGAAAGCTGAGGGTGATCCCATCGCTGCGCGCGCGCTCGGCCATCAGCCGTCCGATCTCCATCTCATTCAGTGCCTCGGGCACGCCGACGAGCGACTTCACCCGCAGCTCCGGCGGGATCTCATCGAACAGGTCCTCGATGCGCGCCACGCCGATCGCGGCGAGCATGGCCGCCACGTCCGCTTCGGTGTGGGGAATGAAGGCCATCAGCCGCCCTCCGTATCGAGCACCTTCTGGTAGTCAGCCGCCGACAGCAGCGCCGCGGCTGCGAGTGCACCCGCGGCGGGCTTCAGTCGCATCAGCCATCCCTCACCGTAGGGGTCGGTGTTCACCACCTCGGGCTCGGCCGCCAGCCGGGGGTTGCCCGCGGTGATCTGGCCGGCGATGGGCGCGTACACATCAGATGCCGCCTTCACCGACTCCACGACGGCACACGCCTCGTCCGCCTTCACCGTGCGCCCCGCATCGGGTACTTCGACGAACACCAGGTCTCCGAGTGCATGCTGGGCGTGATCGGTGATGCCGACCTCGACCGTGCCGTCACCGAGAGTGCGCACCCACTCGTGAGACTTGGTGTAGCTGAGATCTGCGGGAACGTTGCTCATGGAGTGTCCTCAGCGGTCAGATCAGAGATTGGCCGGCGCGCACGAACGGTGGTTTCACCACACGCGCGCCAAGAAGCTTGCCGCGAACCTCCACCTGCACGCGGCCGCCGGTGGCCGCGGGCACACGTGCGAGCGCGATGGAGCGTTCGAGGGTCGGGGAGTAGGTGCCGCTGGTGATCTCCCCTTCACCCGCAGCTGATGCGAGCACCTTCTGGTGCGCACGCAGCACTCCGCGCTCTTCGAGCACGAGCCCCACGAGCTTGCGCGGCGAGCCGTCGCGTGCAATGCGCTCGAGCGCTGCGCGGCCGATGAAGCCGCGCTCGCCCGGTGCGAGGGCGACTGTCCACCCGAGGCCCGATTCGTAGGGGTGGGTGTGCTCGTCCATGTCGTTGCCATAGAGGTTCATGCCGGCCTCGAGCCGCAGCGTGTCGCGCGCGCCGAGTCCACAGGAAGCGACGCCGAGGGAATTGAGGCCGCGCCAGGCGGGCACCGCATCCGCTGCCGGCATCATGATCTCGAAGCCGTCCTCACCGGTGTAACCGGTGCGGGCGACGAACCAGCGCCCGAGCTCGCGACCGACGAAGGTCTCGAGTGCGAGCGCCGCCGTCCCCTCAGAGGGCGGCATCAGCTGCACCGCCTTGGTCCGTGCCTCGGGCCCCTGGACTGCCAGCATCGCCAGATCCGTGCGCTCGCTGACCTCCACTTCGAAGGCGCCGGCGTGCTCACGGATCCAGGCAAGATCCTTGGCGCGCGTGCCGGCATTCGCCACCATGCGATACCAGTAATCGTTGATGAAGTAGACGATCAGGTCATCGAGCACCCCGGCCTGCTCGTTCAGCATGCAGCTGTAGAGAGCCTTACCGGGCGTTTTGAGCTTGACGACGTCGTTGGCGAGCAGTTGCTGAAGGAAAATACGCACCGCGGAACCCCGCAGGTCGAGTATTCCCATGTGCGAGACATCGAATACGCCGGCGGCGCGGCGCACCGCGTGATGCTCACCGATCTGCGAGCTGTACTGCACTGGCATGTCCCAGCCGCCGAAATCGATGATGCGGGCGCCGAGCTCCTGGTGCAGCCTGTAGAGTGGGGTCTGTCGCGCCACGATGGCGTCTCCCAGCCAATAACCTAAGGAACGGCAGACACTCCCGGCGTGCATGCACGGCGATGCCTGCCGCCCTTCTGTCCTGTGGACCTGAGAGATCAGGCGCGTGCCGCGCCGCTCCCCTTCGGTGGGCGGATTCGCTGACAATCCACCTCTCTCCAGAAGCCCCGCGGCACCTCAATGCCGCCGTCTGCCGTTCTTGTGCCTGAGCGTTTCCGGGCGGAATTTGCGCCTTCGGCGTTCCGGCTCTCGCCGGACACTCTCCGGACAGACCGATTCGGGCGCCCCCATGATAGCAGCCTTCCGTCAGTGCCGGCCAAGCGGGACGACGGTAGAATTCGTGCACTTCACGTTACGTTACCTGCATGAGCCACAATCGCCGTTCCAGTGTCCCCGTATTGATTGGTCACGTGCGCGTCGGGGGCGCCGCGCCGATCGTGGTCCAGTCGATGACCAATACCGACACCGCCGATGTCGAGGCGACGGTCGCTCAGGTACAAGCGCTCGCGCGGGCCGGCTCGGAGCTGGTGCGCATTACGGTGAATACGGCCGAGGCGGCCGCCGCCGTGGCACCAATCCGCGAGCGTCTCGAGCGCACCGGGGTCACGGTGCCCCTCATAGGTGACTTTCACTTCAACGGCCACAAGCTGCTGCGCGAGCATCCGGACTGTGCGGTGGCGCTCGCCAAATACCGCATCAATCCCGGCAACGTGGGCCGTGGCAGCAAGCGCGATCCGCAGTTCGCCGAGATGATCGAAGTGGCGTGCCGTCACCAGAAACCGGTGCGCATCGGTGTGAACTGGGGCAGCCTCGACTCTGACCTGCTCACGCGGCTCATGGACGAGAATTCCGCCCGTGCCGAGCCGCTCGATGCACAGCAGGTCATGCGCAGCGCGGTGGTGCTCTCGGCGCTCGGCAGCGCACAGCGTGCGGAGCAGCTCGGGTTGCCGCACGATCGCATCATCCTCTCGGCCAAGGTGAGCGGGGTACAGGACCTGATTGCGATCTACCGGGACCTCGCCGCCCGCTGCGACTACCCCTTGCACCTCGGCCTCACGGAAGCCGGGATGGGATCGAAGGGCATCGTAGCTTCGACCGCCGGCATGGCGGTGCTGCTGCAGGAGGGGATCGGCGACACCATCCGTGTGTCGCTCACCCCGGAGCCCAACGGTGATCGCACCCAGGAAGTGATCGTGGCGCAGGAGATCCTGCAGACCATGGGACTGCGGTCATTCACGCCGCTGGTAGTCGCCTGCCCGGGGTGCGGCCGCACCACGAGTACGTTCTTCCAGGAGCTTGCCGCGCGCATCCAGTCGCACATCCGTGTGCGCATGCCGCAGTGGCGGCGCGAGTACCAGGGTGTCGAGGAGATGACCGTTGCGGTGATGGGGTGCGTGGTGAATGGACCGGGTGAGAGTAAGCATGCCAACGTAGGCATCAGCCTGCCCGGCACCGGCGAACGCCCGGTGGCGCCGGTGTACGAGGATGGTGCCAAAACCGTTACCCTGAAGGGTGAGCGCATCGCCGAGGAATTCCAGGAGATCGTCGAGCAGTACGTGGCGCGCCATTACGCGCGCCGCGGCGCGGACGGAGCATGAGCGATCTCGCCGCCCGCCGGTGCAAGCCCTGCGAGGGGGGCATTCCGGCACTGACACCCGCCGAGGCGACGCAGCTGCTCGCGCAGGTCTCCAGCGACTGGGTGCTGGCAGAGAACGCCCGTGCCATCCGCCGCGAGTTCAGGTTCCGCGACTTCTATCGCACCATGAGCTTCGTCAACGCGCTCGCGCACATCGCGAACATCGAGGACCATCATCCGGACCTCGAGGTCGGCTACAACTACTGCCGTGTGACCTTCACCACGCACGCCATCCGCGGACTCTCGGACAACGACTTCGTCTGTGCGGCCAAGATTGATCAGATACCGCTAGTCTGAGGAGAAGCGCGCTTCGAGCAGGCGTTCCAGCCGACGGTCCCAGACTCTGCGTCGCGGGGTAACCCAGCGGTCGACCAGCTCCAAGGCGCGCGGCTCTATACGGCAGATGCGCTGGCGGCCAATTTTCTCCGTGTGAATGACGCCGCTCCGCTCCAGCACCTGCAGGTGCTTGAGGATCGCGGAGAGGGTCAGCGGCAGGTGCTCTGACAGCCAGCTCACCGATGCCTCTCCGTCGCAAAGAGCCTCCACCATGTGTCTTCGCCAGGGATCGGCGAGAGATTTGAAGACCTTGTCGAGCGCCACGCAGTTGAGCATTGGGCTGACTGTAGAAGCGCCGGCCACGCAATCAATACACGTTTCCGCAATAGTTAACCAAATGGTGAACTATTCGATAAACAGCTCAAGAACCGGGCCCTTCCAGCCACTGAACGAGCCAGGTCAGCGCGCCGCCTCCGGCAGCTCACCGCTCATGCCGAGCGCCCGGTAAATGAAGAATCGCCGCAGCTCCTGGCTGCGATTCACCCAGGAGAGTCCATGCTGCGCGAGCCGTGCTACCGGACCCACGCCGTGCGCAAGCAGCCGGTCGAAGACATCGATCGCCATCGCCATGCCCGCGACCTCGCTCTTGCGCCAGCGCTCGTACGCGCGCAGCACCCGTAACGCCCCCGGATCCTCGCGCGCGGCCACCGCGGAGGCGACCTGCTGTGCGAGCGCCGCCGCATCGAGCAGCCCGAGATTCACCCCCTGACCGGCGAGCGGGTGGACGACGTGCGCGGCGTCGCCGATGAGTGCGACACGCTGCGCGACGTAGCGCTGTGCCGCAAGACGCATCAGCGGGAAGGACAGCCTTTCGCTGAGTAGCTGAGCACTCCCCAGCGCAAAATCGGCGGCCCGGGCGAGCTCCGCCGCAAACTCCGCATCGCTCAGGCTGAGGAGCTGGGCCGCCCGGCCGTCATCCGCCGACCAGACGATCGAGCTCGTACCATCCGCGAGGGGCAGGAAGGCGAGCGTGCCATCCCGCATGAAGCGCTGCCAGGCAGTGGACTCGTGGGGTCGTTCGGTCGCGACGTTGGCGACGATCGCCGTCTGTCCGTAGGCGCGCGTCTCGACGCTGAGGCCTGCCGCCGCGCGCAGTGCCGATTGCGCGCCGTCGGCACCGATGACCAGGCGAGCGGCCAGCGTGCCGCGCGGTGTGCTCACCTGCACATCGTCCTCCCCGATCGCCAGCGTGTTGAAGGGTGCGGTCTCGATGTGACCGCCGGCTTCGGCAAACGCCGCGAGCAGCGCCATCTGCAGTGCGCGGTTCTCGGCGATATATCCGAGGTTCGGCTCACCCACGTCCGCGGCATCGAACACGAGGACCCCCGCGCTCGAGGGCGCAAGGCTCTCGTGCCAGATGCGCATGCGCTCGTAGGCCGACAGCCGCGCAGGCGGAATCTGCGTCCAGGCACGGGC
>Ga0306922_10001235_pt1 | contig 22778 bp, 21 predicted proteins | sample sta12Cox44000082_FD_203758 | JGI IMG/M metagenome (GOLD analysis project Ga0306922, IMG submission 203758) | Lab enrichment of tropical soil microbial communities from Luquillo Experimental Forest, Puerto Rico - statoxic.12C.oxic.44.000.082 (v2)... | ecosystem: Environmental > Terrestrial >... | reverse complement strand
GGCCGTATCGTGATCGGCGATAAAATCCTTGAACAGTGCTGCCAAAGGTTGCGGGCTCACCCGTCTCGAAAAAACCAAGGTCCTTGACGAGGTAGGGGACTCCTTTCAGTGGCCCTTCGGGAAGCCCCGCGGAGATCGCCCTGCGTGCTTGATCGTACTGCTCGTGCACAATCGCGTTAATGGCAGGATTGACCTGTTCGGCCCGTGCGATCGCAGCCTCCAGCACTTCCTTGGCGCTGACCTCGCGCTTGGCGATAAGCTCGGCAATGGAGACGGCATCATGCTTGCGATATTCTTCAAACCGCATGGTTTGCAGATCTCCAAATCGAAGGCGCAAGAAAATGACGATAGCCATAACGATTTTGCAACCAGCTATTTCATCGTCTCGGTGATGCCGGCGTAGATACAATGTACGCGTGAATAAGATGTCTCGCCCCCAGCAGTGGTGATGTGCGTCGCCTTCCTCGACAAGCGCTTTGGCGGTCGTCAGCGGGACGATTTCGAAAACGCCGCACGGCGAGAGCCAGGGCGGACAGAGCGGCGGCCAGCCGGGCCGGTCGGTCTGGTTTTCATTGCGCAAGGCGGCGACGGCGGCGGCGCGGCGGTGCCAGATACGGGCCGCTTCCTGAAACGCCTTTGGACCGCGTTCGCCGATCAGGGCGCGATGGATGCAGGCGAGGAAGCTTTGGATGCAGGCGATCAGCGCGGGAGTGCGCTTTTGTGAATGGAGGATGAATTCAAGTGTGTTGAAGAGGTCGTCGGTTCCAATGTCGGCGTGCGGCGCGATTTCGGCAAGCAGCGGCGCCAGCAGGTCGTTAGTAAAGCTGCGTAAGGCATCGCGCACGGTTGTGCGATCGGTTCCGTAGTAATCGCTACGAATGGGCGTGAGCTCGTCAAGCGTTAGCCAGGGCGATGACGCCCACGCCTGGTGCTGAGCGGGCCGCCCGCCGCCCGGCCATTGATGCAGCGGCACGGCATGAGCCTGAAGATGGAAGACGGCGTGCTCAAAATTGTGCAGCTGATAGCTGGTGAAGGCACCGGGTGGCGTCGCTTCGCGCAACGTGTTGAGCTCGGCGCGAGTGAGTGCGAGACGTTCGGTCAAGGCCGGCACGAGTTCCCGGCCGGCGTCGATCACATCGGTAATGGCGGGTTCGCGAAGGCGGTCGGCGATGCTGGCGTAGAGGCGAAGTGCCTGCAGCCGCCGCTGGATGCGGATCGCCCGGCCTGGATCGCCGTCATATTTGCTTGCAAGGATCCAGCGGAGAATATCCGGCTGAAGGATGCGCCAGTCGGAAGCGTCGAGTTCAGGCGTATCGCGCTCGAGCAGCGCGCGCATATGCCGATCTTTGAGGCGGTCGTATTGCTTATTGAGATCGGCGGCTTTGGCGGCGGCGTGGGCGAGTAGCGCCGCGCGGCCGGTGTCGGCGGCGGTGTGCTGGGCGGAGAAGATGACGAGATCATCCAGGCCTTGTTCGGTGATCCAGTTCTTCGCGGAAAAGGCGCTGCAAGGGGAAGTACGGCTCGGCGCGGCTACGGCTGAAGTCAATTCGGCCAGGAGATGGTCGACCAGATCATGGCGGCGGGCATATCGCGCAATTGACAGCGCCGGCACGGTGCTGGCCGGCGTGAGTTGATGGCGAATGCCGGTGCCGGCCGTGAGCGAAAGAACAGCTATGGCCTGCAGGGCAGGATGTTGCGCCGCCGGCGGCGGGAGTTTGCCAAGCCCGGCAAGATGGGTCGAGGTTTCGGCAATGGCGGTGTCCCAGTCGAAAATGGTCATCGCGTATCTCCTTGGTTGGGCTGAAGAGTGCTGTCGTCGACCGTGAGCGAGTTATCGGCCTGGTCAGAATCGCCGAAATCGGAACCGGCACATTCTTCTTCGTCCTGGAAATCGCGCTCGTCACTGTCTTCGCCATAGGTCATGTCGCAGTCGACCTGGAGGTCCGGATCGGTTTCCTGCGGGCGGAGGATGACGGTGCCGTACCCGCCTTCGTTGTTGCACCAGTCGCCGTGGGGGATGTTGGCGACCAGGTCATCGAGACGTTCGTCGAGGCCGACGATGCCGCCGACATCGGTGAAGCCGACCGTGACCGAGGGAAGGGGGCGTTGACTGCCGTCGAGAGCGACCACGTGCTGCAGTTCGGCGGCGCCGGAATCTCCGCCGCCGCTTAGGCAGTACGTGACTTCTGTGATGCCGAGCGCCTTGAGAATGGCGAGGCAGTGTTCGAGATCGCACATGGCCGTCTCCCGGGTGTTTTGGTTCGTGGTTGTTTGGCGGTGCCGAAAAGGTAAAGGCCGCACACGCGCCGGATGTGCGGCCTCAGTTCCGAAAACGCGCGCTACGACGCGGATGCGCCGTTCAGTGCGGCCGCGCCGGGTTCGTCGTCGGTGAGGAAGGCCGGCAGATCCGTCGATGCCTCGGCGGGATCGCCGGGATCGGCGGCGCCGCGGGCATGGTCGAGCTCGGCTTGTGCTGCGTCGCCGTCGAGGGCGGCTTCGTCATAAGCCATGCCCGGCGGGAGCCACGCCGCGGCCCGATCGCGCGCGGCGCGTTCGAGAGCGATGCAGGCCATGCTGTTTTCGGGATCGAAAGCGGTTTGCAGCGCGGCCGCGAGCGCCGGCTTTTTGTCATTGGCGTGATCGCGGGCCCAGCGCTCGCCGAGAAGCTCCTGGCCGATCGCGAGACCATGTGCCTTCTTCACACGGCCCCAGTAATTGCCGGCGGTCGGGCGCCAGTAATCGGCGAACGGGACGCTGAGGCGCCGGCCGCCGCATTCGAGCACGGGATCGGCGCGGTCTTCGATCGCGAGCTGCGGCTTGACGCAGGCGGCGATGCACCAGGCGAACAGGCGCTGCTTGGACTCGACCGGCAATGCCACGAGGGCGGCAAAGCCTTCTGCCAGCGGCAATTGCAGCCACTTGAGATCGAGCGCGGGCGGGCGGCGCGCCTGCAGCAGCCGGTCAGCCGGCGTATCGTCGAGATCGTTCAGCGAACTGCGCGGCGTCGTCTCGATTGCCTTCAGATCGAGCGATCGGCAGCGGTAGCCGTAGCGCTCGAACAGATCCACACAGAGCCAGTAAAGCGCGAGATCGAAGGCGACCTCGAAATTCCCCGCCAGATGCGCGCGGGTGATCTGCAGGCGGTGCGCCTTCAGATCATCGACCAGGCTTTGGCTGAAGCCGAGCTCCTTGCGCAGAGCTTGTTCAGCGCCAGAGGAGGGGCGGGATGAGGCATCCTCCTCAGTGTCCGGCGACAGGTCGGGATCGAATTCATCGTCGCCGTCGGTGTCGGACTGGACGTCTGTATCGTCGATGTCAGCGGCCGTATTGCGCAGGGTTGCGCGGCCGACCAGGCCCTGGTGCAGGCAGAAGTCGCCGTCGTCGCCGATTGTGACGATGCAGCCCGCGCGCTTGCGGTCCTTTTTGGCATAGACGGCCAGGCCTTCGGCAATGTGCTCGATGGCAGCGCGGCGGTCCTCGAGCTGCGTGATTTCAGTGTTGAGTTCGGCGGTCCAGTCGTCCTCGTGAATTTCTTCATCGTTGATCGCGCCAAGCCGCTGTTCGATGCGCTCGAGTTCGTCGGCCAATTCGGCGGGCAGCTTGCCGGGTTTTGGCTGGATACGCGCATACTGCGCCAGCATCCCGTATTCGGGATCGAGCACGGCTTTGGTCCAGGCCCAGTGGGGGCGCAATTCTTCGGCCTTGGCTTCGAGCTTTTCGAGCGCGAGCCGGCGCAGGAGCGCGGCATCGTCCATGAAACCTTCGTCGTCGGCGCTGAACAGATCCTGGGTAATGGTGCCGCCGGCCGCCTTGTAGGCGTCGGCGCCGATAAAGCGCGCGAGTTCGGAATCGAGCGCGATAGCAGTCTCGGTCAGAAGATGCCGGACCCTGTGCGGCGAGACGTAAGACTGGCCTTTAAGCTGATTCCACACCGCGAGCTGGGCGGCGTGATCGGCGCCAAGTGTGAAAGCTGTGACGGTTTCAAGCGCGATGTCGCCAGTGCGGAACGCGTCGAGCAATTCGGGCGCGAGCTTGCCGAGGCGCAGCCTTTGCCGAACATGCCGTTCGGAGGTGCCGAAACGCCGGGCGACGTCCTCGATCGTGGCCCCAGCGTCGATCAGCGCCGCCATGGCGACATATTCATCGGCCGGATGCATCGCGGCGCGGATGGTGTTTTCGGCGAGCGAGGTTTCGACGGCGTGTTCGGGCTGCTCCACCTTGCATGGGACTTTGTATTGTTTGGTATCGATGACACCTTCGGCGGCCAGTTTTTGCAGGATCTTTAGGCGGCGGCCGCCGGCATCGACCAGATAAACGCCTTTGCCGTCGATCCCCGTCGAATGGACGATCAGGTTCTGCAAAATGCCTTTGGCGCGGATGCTGGCTTCGAGCTCGGCGTCTTCAGCCTCGGTGGCCGGGGTCTTACGGACATTGTCCGGTGACAGCGTAAGCTGTTCGAGGAAGAGATAGCAGACATCGGTTTCGGCGATGCCGGGATTGTCGTGCGCCTGATCGGCGGTCGCGGAACGGGAAACGCGGCGGGCGGGTGATTTTTTACGCATGGCTGGGGACTCCGTGACGGGCGGGCGTGAGCCGTCTCTCGCTCTGGAAAACCCGTCACAAACCCCCGCTCGGCCCTTTTCCTCTTGAACCTGGCCGCAGTCCCATTGATGTGAGTGAAAGGGCGCTGCCGGGCGTCGGCAGTGTGGGGATGAAGGACCGCAGCATGCGAAACAGCGGTTGCCACGTTCGGTTGCTGGCGCAGCTGCCGTCAGGGTTTAGGGAAGTTGCGCCAGTGTTGACGCCAGCCGGCGGCTGCGTTCGGCGCGCAGCCAATCGACGGTAGCGAGATCGGCATGCTGCTGGATCAACCGTTCGAGCGCCGCGTCGGGGATTCGTGTGGGATCGAACCGTGGTCCCTTTGGGCGCGGGTGATCGACGCGGCCGCTGCGCAAAGCGGCGAGGCGGTTGCGGGTTTCGACCAGCAGCGCGCCGATTTCGGCGCGTGACAATTCGCGTTGCAGTCCGCGGCCAGAAGGGACCTCGTTGGCGCCACGGGCGCGATTGAAAAGCCGCTCGCATCTTGCGAGCGCAGAAACATCGCGGCTGGTGCGGATATCGGCGATTTGGAGGCTGCGGTAGAGCCTGCTGCAGCGTTTGTAATGCGCGGTCGAGCATTGGATCCGTCCGCCAATGCGATAGACCAGGTCGAGCCATTCGGCGAGTGTCGCGTAGCCGAGATTGGTGCCGCGCACGGAATGGCGTGTGGATACAGCCGGCGTCATGGCGCCGTCGCCAACGATGTCGCCGATGGCGGCGTCGGGAGCAGCGGACCGTCGTTTTCTACAATGTCTGGCACAATGTCGGCTTCGCGAAACCCGAGCAAATAATCGGCTGCTTTGGATGCAGCGCTCGCCGCGCGGATGATGGCGCGATTGTCCTCGCGGAGCACCTCGAGCCAGGAACCGATATAGTCGGCATGGCGCACGGTCGGCACGATTGACAGTGCCGCACACACAAATGCGCCGGCCATCTCGGCGACCAGTTCTTCGCGCGCGTAAGGTGCTGAACCGAAACCGCCGGAGAAATCGCGGTTGAGACGGTGCGCGGCGCCGGTCCAGTGGCCGAGCTCGTGGCAGACCGTGCGGTGCCAGTTGATCGGCTCGAAATAAGCCGAGGGCGGCGGCACCTGAATGTAATCGCCGCTCGGGACGTAGAAGGCGCGATTGCCGCCAATGCGCAGATCGGCGCCGGTCGCGCGGATCAGCACCTCGGCTTGCGGCAGTACGAGATTGTGCGGCGGCGGCTCCGGCGGCGGCGCGATGTCGGCCGGCACATCCTCGCATTGGTCGGTGTTGAACACCGTGAAGCGTTTGAGGAAGGGGATCGCTTGCGGGTCATCGCCGCTTTCCGCCGCGCGTGTGCGTTCGCGGTAGGGAATGAAGCGGTCGGCATAGACGAGAGTGGTGCCCTGTTCGCCCTTGCGGACATGCGCGCCGATTTTGAGAGCCTGGCGGAAAGTGAGCCATTTCTGGGTGGTGAAGCTGCGCTCGGTGCCGGCAATCCAGAGAATGAGAATGTTGATTCCCGTGTAGGGGCGGCAGGTGGCGGCATTGCACGGCAGACCGAACGGCGAGGGGACGCCGGGCGTGTTGGAACACCATGGCTGCACCCACGGCACGCGGCCCTGTTCGAGTTCGGCGATGATCTTGCTGGTGATCTCCTGATACAGGCCGCTGCGGTCGGCAAAGGATTTGTGGACTGGGGCCGGGTGCGGCATGGGACGGTCTCCGCGGCGGGCGGGCGAAAGCCTCTCTCTCGCCTGGTGCACCCGTCACCCGCCGCCCCCGTACCTCTCACTCTGCTTTCCGGCAGTTCCACTTGGATGTCGGAGAAACCGAAAACCGGACCCCGTCCGCCGTGCCCGCGTCAGCGACCGTTACCCGTCAGGGCGGAGACGGCTCCCCGGCGAGGGGGAAAAGGGAGCCGGCTCCGCGGCGCGCCGTACCCCGGACTTGATCCGGGGGAAGGCGGACGTAGGGCGCGGCCCGACCCCGCCGCGGGCGGGGGAGGGAGACGCCAAGACGTTCGTCCGAATATGAAGAGTGAATATTGGGGACGGGGTGATAGAGGGTCTGGCGTGAAGGGGGGATCGATATTGGTTCGACGAGGATGCGCCGGCGCGCAGCTGAGCACTGGTAGGCGTCGGCGATTTGTTGGCTAATTTCGTAAAGGTCGCAGTTCAAGCCTTCTTGCGAGATCATGCTATCGCGGAATAAGGGGGGCGGTGATGATCCTTAGGACCTTTTTCGTCCTGCCGTCTGTGCGCGCGACATCGGCTCCCGGGTGCGCCAAAATTCTCCTTCGGGATTTTCTTTGCCGTCGCGGTCGCAGCGGACGAACAGGTCAGGACTGCGTTCGAAAAATTCGAGGAGCGCCGCCGCGAGATATTTGGTCTCCATCATGAGAGACATGGCGTTGTTTGTTGTCGCGGTGATTCAGGGGTGTGCCGGCGGGTGCTCGCCGACCGCGACCGTCAGAGCCATAACCCGGTCTTTGTGCCGTTCACATTCCGCCCATCGACATTCCGCGCAGTGTGACCATCACCTATTGGCGCGACGACGCCCTGGTTTCGAGCGGTCAGGTTACGCACCAGCAGATCATTAGCGACGCGCTGCAGAAACAGGCGAAACTGTTTGCCGACCAATACAAGCTGGATCAGCCGCCGCCATTACCTAACCAATAAACGACCGCTTCATGACCCTGCAAATGTAGCACAACCTGACCGGGCTACTCTAATCCAGGACTCTTGATTTTGCGCCGATCCTGGCGCCGGTTCTCTACGTATTGAGTGGCGCTTTCCCCTACATCGGGGCGTAAATCGGTTGAAAACAGCGGCCGGCATCGGTGCCGGGCGGGCCTGATCGGTCTGCTGAAAGTTCGGGCAGCCGTCTAGCTCTAGGCGTGGGTGAGGTCGTTCTGCGGTTTTTCGATCCGGTCAAGCCGGGTGGTGTGCTGGTCAACTGCAATGGCGGTCATTCGCACGTCGCCACGCAGGCTGCGCACGTCGCCGCGTAATTCCCCGATCTCCTGAGCGATATCATCAATCCGCTTACGCATGGAAACCATGCTTTCCGCGAGTGTGCCGATCTTTGCATCGGTCGCCTGCTGCCCGACCTGCATGTCGGCCAGCCGCTTCCAGATCATATCGAGAGAAATCTCGCCCATGCCGCCAGTGTAGCATAAAAGCAGGGAATAACAAGCTGACAGTGTATATATAGGAGTGTGCGGCTAGTGCTTTGCAGCAGAGCCCAGAATGCGCCGCACCCGGTCAACCGGAAGCTCGAACATCGCGGCGATCTCGGCGGCGCTGCATTCATGGGCGTTGCCGAGAATCCCGCTCATTGACGCGGATGTCTTTGGCGACTCACGCTCCGCCACAGCTGTCGGGTGCCGAATCCGGCATCGGCGAATTGGGAGCAAGGGATCACAGGGCCGATATAATAACGGGTGTTGCACGCGTAAATTGCGTGTCGATCGCGCCCAACACTTTCGTAATCGGGACCGGCCTGGCGCAATAGAGGAGCAATAGGCTAGCGCCGGCAGGCGGGCAACAGGCCAGGTGCCGTTTCAAAAATAGATATAGAGACGGCACCGTAAACTCAAAATCTTGGTCGATTTGCCTTAAGTAATGCAACCGGCCTATACATTCATACCGTCATACACGATACACTAATAAATAATAATGCCCCGGAACGTTCCGATCACACCGGAAAAGGAACAAGAAATTATTGCCGCGCTGGAAAAGGATTCGCAACGCGTCGCGGGTGGCGCGCACGCTCGGTGATGTAAGCTACGCGACGGTGTGGCGGGTGGCGGATCGCAACGCTATTGCATTAAAGGCGGGCCGAGAAACCATGGGCCGGCCGCGCCTCCCGGCGGAAGTGTGGGCGAAAATCGCGAGGGAGGTGGCGGCGAACCCGAATGCGACGCAGAAGGAGCTAGCGCGAAAAATCGGAGTGAGCCGTTCGACGGTCGGCCGCGTGATGCGTGCGCCTCGAGACGCCGCCTGCTAAATTGATCACGCGTGTTTTCGACAGGCGGGCAGATTACCTGGCCCTTGCGGATACCGAAGAGCTGTGCGCAGAAAAGCTCGATCACACGGCGGTTGATCCGGAAGGAGAGGACGCGGTGGCAGATAATTTGTGGCAGATCGGCTGCGGTCTCGTGCTGGCCGCCATCTTATGCAGCTGCACGGGCACCGATATTGAAAACGCCGCCTTGGGGGCAGCGAAGAGCTGGTCCCGGCTGCACTCTCCTCAGTACTGTTCGGTAAATGACGACAGGCCGTCCCTGTAATAAATCCGGCCAGAGCAGCGACACTTCTGTAACGAGGGTTTTATTCTGACAACGAACCGCGTCATCCCGCATAACGGACCGTAGGCATGGCGACACCCATGACGGGATTCCCTCCGGCTCCGGAGGATCAGGTATCGCTGGCCAACTGGCGTGAGGCGCCATTCAACCGGTGGAGTTTCCGTCATGTGCGTGAAATTATTCCAACGGCCGACATCGCGCACGATCCGCATCGAGCGAGGCCGCTACCAGTAGGGCTGGTTGACGCTGCCAAAATCCGCATTCGGGGGGCGAGGGGCCGCGATCTCTCGCTCGACGATTTCCTCATGGCCGCAAGCACGGATAGCCTGGTCATCCTGCATCGCGGACGCATTATCGTCGAGCGATATGCCGACGGGATGACGGCGGAGACGCCGCATATTCTCATGTCGGTTTCGAAGTCAGTGCTCGGGCTCCTTACGGGGATCCTGGTCAGCGAAGGAATTCTCGATCCGGACCGCGAGGTTACAACCGTAATTCCGGAAGTGAGTGAAACAGCCTACAAGGGAGCAACGATCCGGCACCTGCTCGACATGAGAACTGGTGTCGCTTTCGATGAAGACTACACGGCGACCTCCGGTCCGATTGTCGAATATCGAAAAGCGACCAACTGGCATCCTCTCGCGCCAGGCCAATGTCCCTCTGATCTCCGGTCCTTCTACCAGACCTTGCGGGCCCCCGATGGCAAGCATGGAGGCCGTTTCCACTACGTCTCGCCGAATACGGACTTACTGGGCTGGGTGATCGAGCGGGCGACAGGTCAGCGATTTGCCGACCTGATGAGCAGATACATCTGGAAGCCGATGGGGGCGCAGCACAGCGCATACGTCACGGTCGACCGATTCGGAGCACCGCGGTGCGCCGGCGGCATCTGCGCAACCGCGCGCGATCTCGCCCGTCTCGGACAAGTCGTTGCAGACGGCGGCGCATGCGAGGGAAGGCAGATCATCCCCGCTGCCTGGATCGACGACATCGCGCAGAACGGAAGCGCGGACGCATGGGATGCCGGTGTCTTCGCGCCCTTCTTTCCGGGACGAAGGATGCATTACCGGAACAAGTGGTACGCGGATCGTGGCGAGGTTCCTTTGCTCTTTGCGCTCGGCATTCACGGGCAATACCTTTTTGTCGACCGTCGAAACCAGCTCGTGATCGCGATGATGTCATCCCAGGCCGATCCGCTCGACGCTGAGCTGATTTCGCTCACGATGACGGCCGTCGCGCACTTCCGTGAAATTTTCGCACTGTCTCAATAGGCACCCGAGACGATTGCCCTATGACTGCGGGCCGCGGGGATAGCGGGTGTGACTAGCAGCGGCCGCGCTCGTCAGAGTGAGCTGGCCGTATCAGGATCATTTTGCCGGCTCCGGCCTCTGAAGGGTAAGCTGTAACCCTGAGACGAAGAGATCGAGCATGTACAAATTGTTGTCGTTCGACGTTTACGGCACACTGATCAACACGCCGCCAATAAATGTGAAGGCGTTTAGGCTGATCCTCGAACAGGCGGGCGCCTCAAACATCGATGCGCGGGCGTTTTATCAGTACTGGGAAAGCCGCAATATCGTCCATTACCGGGAGCCGTACCGTCGCTACCGGGAGATCGGCGAGCTTTCGCTCGAAGAAGCGTTCGAGAATTTCGGCGTCGCGGGTGGCAGAGGAGATCTTATCGAACGGTACTTCGAATTATTCCCAGAGATGCAGCTATACCCCGACGTGCTGCCGACACTCGAAAGGCTGGCAGGTAGGTATCGATTGGCCGTCGTATCGAACATCGACGACGACCTGCTCGGGGCTACTCGGCTTTCTCGGGAATTTGATCTGGTCTGCACGGCCGAACGAGCCGGCGGTTACAAGCCTGACGGCACGTTGTTCCAATACCTGATCGCGAAGGCGGGGGTTGGGGTGCCTGAGATCCTGCACTCGGGTCAATCGCAGTTCACCGACATGGTCGGCGGCAAGCCGCTCGACCTGACGGTGTGCTGGATCAACCGCCGTAATCTCGACCTGCACCCGAGTGTGCCGCCGCCCGACCACATTTTCCCCGACATCCGGTCGCTGTTGCCGCTGCTCGGTATGTAGCCGCGGTCACCGCTTCCGCAGCACCTCGAGCCGCGACAGCCGAACAGCATCGAGCAAACAATCTCCCTTTGAGAGAACCGTCCTCGATCGGCGCTGCTACTGAACCGGTCTGGCCGCTGCTCGGATCGGGCTTGCCGGGCCGCCGCACCGGCGTCGGCCCGGACCCGCTTTTCAGGAATTGACGATGACGACCGCCTCGATCTCGATCATGAAATCGGGTCCGGCGAGACGGGTAACGCCGACGGTCGTGCTCGTCGGGGTCGCCACCCCGAGATAGCGCAGACGGATGTCGCCGCACTTCTGGAACTCGTCGAAGTCGGTGACAAAGGTGTTGGTCTTGACGACGTCCGCCCAGGTGGCGCCGGCTGCTTTGAGACACCGGTCGAGGTTCTGGAACGTCTGCTCCATCTGCGCCCGCATGTCGCCCTTGCCGACGCAGTTGCCGTCGATGTCGCGGGCCAATTGGCCGGCGGTGTAGACGATCTTGCCGCTGCCGCTCACCGTCACAACGTGCGAGTAAGACGGCTTTCCGCCCGACATCCTGATGTTCATGCCGTCCGGCTGAAACCGCTCAATCTTAAGGACCATTCTATTCTCCTGCTCAGGTTCGCTACCATGCGGCCGGCATTGGCGCATAAGACGACCCGGCGGGATAGCGGCTTTGGCCAGGGTTGAGGCAACGATCTACATTGGCTGCCGCCGGCGACGGTGGCCGCCTGGAGACCGAAGAGGGCTCATTGCGAAATAGGGATACGTAAATACTTCTGCTGAAATGGATGAATATCCAATGAGCCATAACTTGCCCATACTCTTGATATGAACCCGTTCTGGAGCCGGATCGCGCGTGAGCTCTCGCCCTATGTGCCCGGCGAGCAGCCGCGCATTGCCAATCTGGTGAAGCTCAACACCAACGAAAGTCCGTTCGGCCCTTCATCGCTCGCACTGGAAGCGCTGCGAAACGCGGCTACTGACACACTACGGCTTTATCCCGATCCCGAGGCGACGGAGCTGCGCGAGGCGCTTGCCGCCCATCACGGCGTGAAGCCCGAACAAGTGTTCGTCGGTAACGGTTCGGACGAAGTGCTCGCGCACGCTTTCGTAGCGCTCTTGAAACAGGCGAAGCCGCTGCTGTTTCCGGACGTCACCTACAGCTTCTATCCGGTGTGGGCGCAATTGTTCGGTCTCGCCTGCGAGACCGTGCCGCTTGATGGCGCAATGCGCATAAGGGTCGAGGATTATCGGCGCGAGGCGGGGTCGATCGTGATCGCCAATCCTAACGCGCCGACCGGAATCGCCCTGCCGCGCGCGGAGATCGCCCCGCTGCTCGAAGATCATCCCGACATCCCCGTGGTGATCGACGAGGCTTATGTCGATTTCGGCGGCGAGAGCGCGGTGCCGCTGATTGCCGATCATCCGAACCTGCTGGTCGTGCAGACCATGTCGAAGTCGCGCGCCCTGGCCGGGTTGCGGGTGGGCTATGCGCTCGGGAATGTGGGGCTGATCGAGGCGCTGCGTCGCGTGAAGGACAGCTTCAATTCCTACCCGATCGGCGGCCTCGCCCAGGCGGGTGCGACGGCTTCGGTTCACGACGACGCCTACTTCCGCGAGAGCTGCGCGAGGGTCGTCGCAGGACGCGAAGCGATGACGCGGGAGCTGATCCGGCTCGGCTTCGCCGTTCTGCCTTCGAGCGCAAATTTCGTCTTCGCCAGCCATCCGGCGAAAGGCGGGCTGGAATTCGCGGCGGCGTTGCGCGAACATGCGGTGCTTGTGCGGCAGTTCAACAAGCCGCGCACGGCGCCCTATCTGCGTATCACCGTCGGGACGGAGAACGACACACAACGGCTAATCGCCGCGGCGGCGCATATCCTGGGGCATGAATAGCGGCCGGCGAGAGCCCCGCTCGGTGGGCACATCGTCGCCTTGGTGGTCGCGTGCCCGTCGATGCCCGTCATCGGCGATGGACCAAAGACGATGCCGCTCTAATGGAATTGGTGCGCCAACGCCGATTCCGCCTCGGTGACGATACGATTGAGGATGATCCCGGCGGGCTCGATATCGTGGATTAGATCCACCCCCTCACCGGCGAAGACGAGGGCCGTATCGATATCGCCGGCCGCAGCCGCGGCAGCATAACGGCGACGCTCATCCGCTCCCGCGGCGATCAGCGCGTCTTCTTGGCCGTGCCAGGTTCTGCTGAAGCGATTGACCAGCGCCCGCCCGCTATACTCCTCCGGCCAGTCATAGCCCCGCGCAATGTCGAAAACTTTAGTCCGCAGCGTATCGTCGCCGCTCGCGCCGACGACACGCGCCTTTGCCGCAGGAGCCACGAGCGATTCCGTAGAGGCGAGAAATCGCGTGCCGACCAGGGCGGCATCGGCACCGAGCATTAGCGATGCGGCCAGCCCACGGCCGTCGGCGATGCCCCCCGCCGCAACGACCAGGACATCACGGCCCGATTGCGCGGCCAGGTCGGCCACGGCCGGCACCAGCGGAAAGGTCGAGCGCGCGCCGCCGTGGCCGCCCGCCTCGCTGCCTTGTGCAACGATGATATCGGCGCCCTCGTCCAGTACCTGGCGGGCTTGCCTCACGCTCTGGACCTGACAGATGACAAGCGCGCCGGTCCTCTTGATGCGCGGAATAAAAGGTGCCGCGTCGCCGAAAGACAGCATCACGGCGGCTGGCGCGTGACGAAGTGCCTCGTCGAGCGCCGCCGGGCGCCGCGCCATGGACCAGGTGATGAACCCGCAGCCGATCCGCTGATTGCCTGCCGCGGCAAATTCGCGGTTGAGCCACTCGGCGTCGGCATAACCGCCGCCGATGAGGCCGAGGCCGCCCGCCGCGCTGACCGCGCCCGCGAGCGCGCCGCCCGAAACAAATCCCATCGGCGCCAGCAAGATCGGATGCCGAATGCCGAGCCGCTCGGTCAATCTCGTGCGCAGGGCCATTTGCGCCTCCTGGATCAATACGACCTCCCGGCCGGGTGCGTATTGGCATAGGTCGATATCACCTTTCGGAAAAACGATTAGAATTGATAAGATCGATCAGTTTTTGAGATGAAACGTAATGGACATCGCCGATCTGAGAGTGTTCGAGGCGGTGGCGCGGGTGGGCGGTATGAACCGCGCGGCGATGGAGCTCAACACCGTTCAATCCAACATCACCGCGCGGATCAAGGCGCTGGAGGCTGATATCGGCTGCCCGCTCTTTGAACGCCGACCGCGCGGCGTCGCGTTGACCGCCGCCGGGCGACGGCTTTTGCCCTATGCGGTGCGCACCATGCGGCTGATCGCCGACGCAAGGCGCGCCGCGCGTGATGACGGATTGCCGCGCGGCCTCTTGACGATCGGTTCGCTTGAAACCACCGCGGCCTTGCGGCTAACCCCGCTGCTTGCCGGCTATGCCGCGAATTATCCGAACGTCGACCTGGTATTGCGCACTGGCACAACCCGCGAACTCGTCGCGGCCGCGCTGGAGCAGAGCGTCGATGGGGCCTTTGTCTGCGGGCCGGTGGGCCAGCGTGAGCTCGCGGAAGAGGTTGTGTTCCGCGAGGAACTTAGTCTGCTCGCCGCACCCGGGATTTCGTCGCTCGCCGAAGCCTTGGGCGGGGGAACGGGCGAAGTGCAGGTAGTGGTGCTACGAGCCGGTTGCTCCTACCGTCAGCGGTTCGAGACGATGCTCGCGCATCGCGGGATCGCGGTACGCCGGTATCTCGAATTTGGCACGCTGGAGGCCATCTTTGGCTGCGTCGCCGCCGGGCTTGGCATCACCCTTCTGCCGCGCGCGCTGCTCGGACCGGTCTGGGCCGCGGACCGGGTAAGCATCCACTCCTTGCCGCCCCGTGAGACGCGTGTTGAAACCCTGTTCATCCACCGCCGCGACGGCTTCGCTTCAAGCGCGCTCAGGGCGTTCCTGGAGAGCACAAAGGGCCTGCCGAAGACGGCCGAAGCCGCATAGCGAGCTTCCGGGCGCCCCTTTTGCTGTGGCCTTGGTCATGGACTGTGCGCAGGGCAGGTCTCGTTATCTGCGCGCGGAAGAGGAGTGTGCTACGCTGCCTCAGGCAATATCGAAGGCAGGCGTCTTATGAAAACGTCCATGCGCTTCGATCTGGTCGATCTGCGCTTATTCCTGTTTGTGGTCGAGGCGGCAAGCATCACGCACGGCGCCGAACGGGCCGGCATGGCGTTGGCGTCGGCCAGCGAACGAATTCGCGAGATGGAACAGAGCCTCGGTGCTCCGCTGCTCGAACGGCATCGCCGCGGCGTCCGCGCCACGGCCGCCGGCTCAGCCCTTGCCCATCACGCGCAATTGGTCGTTCAGCAGCTGGAGCGAATGCGGGGGGGGTTGTCGGAGTACGCGGACGGTTTTCGGGCGCGCGTGCGACTGCTCGCCAACACGACCGCAACCGCCGAGTTTCTTCCCGCGACCTTGGCCACGTTCCTAACCCAGCATCCCCTGATCGATATCGAGTTGGAGGAGCGCTCCAGCCGCGACATCGTGCGCGCCGTCGCTGGAAACCTGGCCGAGATCGGGGTCGTCGGGGACGAGGTGAATCCCGCCAAAGAGTTGCAAACTTTTCCGTTCGCGGAAGACCGGCTCGTGCTGATCGCGCCGCGCGATCATGCCGTAAGCGGGAGACGGTCGATCCTATTTCGTGATTCCCTTGCCTATGACCATGTCGGCCTCCCTGCGGGCAACGCCCTCCAGGATCAGATGGAAGACCATGCGGCGCGGGCCGGGCGCCGCTTGCAATTGCGTGTCCGCTTGCCCGATTTCGATGCGGTTTGCCAAGTGGTTGGTAGCGGCGTCGGCGTCGCTGTGGTTCCAGCGACGGCGGCTCGGCGCTACCGACGTTCCGCGTTCCGGATCATCCCGCTGACCGATACGTGGGCGCCGCGCCGTCTGACAATCTGCATCCGCAGCTTTGCCGCCTTGCCTCTCGCCGGGCAACGGCTCGTCGATCATCTCCGCGCTCGGACGCCGGCGTGACCGGCATCTTCGGGTTTGCCGAAGGCAGACTTCGTCACTTCCGCATTGTCGGGAATCGCATGGCTGCCAATCCTCCTCTGCGACAAAAAGGGGAGGAAGAGATTGCCCGCTTATCGGCTGCACTACTTCCCGGAGTCGGGGAACAGTTTCAAAATCGCGCTGATGCTAACCCTTTGCGGTCAGACCTTCGAGCCGATTTGGACCGATTTCGGCGGCGGCGTGACGCGGACAGCGGAATGGCGCTCAGCAGTCAACGAAATGGGAGAGATCGCGGTCCTTGAAGAGGACGGGGAGCGCCTCAGCCAAACAGCACCGCTTCTGCTCCGGCTTGCGGAGCGCTACGAACGCTTCGGCGGTCAAAACGAGCGCGAGCAGTTCGAAATCCTGCGCTGGCTGTTCTGGGATAATCACAAGCTGACCGGCTATATGGCGCCGTACCGCTTTCAGCGCGCTTTTACGCCGTCGCCCGACCCAAATGCTCTCAAGTTTCTGAAAAACCGGCTCGATCAGTTTCTCGACATTCTGGAGAAGCGACTGGCCGGCCAATCCTTTGTGATTGGCGAACGGCCGAGCGTCGTGGACCTCTCAGCGAGCGCGTATCTCCAATACCCAAAAGACGAGAGCGGGTACGATTTCGGCGCGAGCCACCCCGCGATAGACGCGTGGTTGCGGCGGGTCGCTGCGCTGCCTGGATGGCGGGAGCCTTACGAATTGCTGCCCGGAAAGCGGCTGACCAATTACGCGCGGGCGCGGTCGGCATGATCACGGCCGCTTATGCCGACGTCGTGGTCCCGGAAGGATTTTCCCCACTGTCTCGGACAAGCTCCTTCCTCGACCTGCCCGATCGAATCGGGGCCGCGTTGGGTTCCGAATACTGCTGGCGCCGTCCAATACCGGTTCCGTTCGCGGAAACCATCAACACTATGGACGCTGCGGGAGTTTTCAAGGTTGAAGCGATATGAATAAAGGCAGATCCCGATGATCGAAGGAGCGGTAGATGAAAATCAGCGAGGGTGGCATACAGCGGGTTGGCGAATGCCATTGCGGCGCGCTGAAGGTCATCGCCGCGGGCGAACCCGAACGGGTCTATCTTTGCCACTGCAAGGCATGCCAGCGCCGCACCAGCACTGCCTTTCATTTCGGCGTCACGTACCGACGCTCGCGTGTGCGGCTCGCGGGCCAATACAAGATCTACCAGCGGGGCGCCGACAGCGGATCACAGATCCGGTTCTATTTCAGTCCGAACTGCGGCAGCAATTTACGCTGGGAAAGCGAGCGCAACCCGATGGTGTGCGGGGTGGCCGGCGGCGCGCTCGACAACTTCGATCTCGCGCCGAGCTCGGCAATTTTCGAGGAGTCGATGCATCGCTGGCTCGAACTGACGAGCGTGACCGAACACCACACCCAGGGACGGTCGCCTGCTACGACCTGAGCACAGCCCGCGCGTTATTTTGCGTGGGCGCGTTTGCCGAACCGGTGCAGGCAAGGGTAGGAAATTATTGCTCTAATCGTATCGGTTGGATTCCGGTCCGACCGCGTTCTCGGGGCGGGGTGAAACTCCCCACCGGCGGTGATGGCGAGCGATCGCCAAAGCCCGCGAGCGCCCGCCGAGCAATCGGCGGGGTCAGCAGATTCGGTGCAATTCCGAAGCCGACGGTTACAGTCCGGATGGAAGAGAACGGGAAGGTTTGGCGCACGCATGGCGTGTCGTCCTTCGAGACCCGTACGCCCCCGCTTGGGTTTTCTTGGAGGAGGAACAGCCATGAGTCAGCGTCAGAACCATCTCCTGGCCGACGATCGCAGCGCTCAGCGGATCGCCTTTGTGCAGGCCTGTTGGCACAAGGAGATCGTCGATCGGTGCCGGGTCTCGTTCACCGCCGAAATCGTCAAGCACGGATACGGCGAAGGCGACATCGACTTCTTTGAGGTGCCCGGCTCGCTGGAAATTCCGCTGCATGCCATGCTGCTCGCGGAAAGCGGACGCTATGCCGCCATCGTCGCCGCCGGGTTCGTCGTCAATGGGGGCATCTACCGGCATGAGTTCGTCGCCGACGCCGTGATCCAAGGGCTAATGCGCGTTCAGCTCGACACCAAGGTGCCAGTCATATCAGCCGTCCTGACGCCGCAGAATTTCCATGAGCATGACGAGCACAGAAAGTTCTTCCACGACCATTTTGTCGTAAAGGGCGTCGAGGCGGCGACAGCCTGCGCCGCGACCGTCGATTAGGTACGGCATTTGCTGCCGCCATCCTGAGGTGCCCGATGTAAGTGTTCTCCAAGCCGTTTGCCTTGGGGCGTCCGGCGCCCATCTTGAGTGAGACGAACGATGCAGGTTGTCGGTCATCCGATCGCCTTTGGGGCACCGCACTACGCCTAGGTGCGCGCGGTTCGTTTCACACCCAGGCGCCAGCCGCGCCACGAGTCACTCGGGGCAGGAGCAGTCTGAGCAGCCGGCGGGCGTTGCGCGGCAGCTTTTGCTGCGCGGTTTCGCGGATTTATCCAACGGGCTCCGATGCAGCTTTGACCATGCGGCCGACGCCGGCTCATGGCGCCATATGGTCCGTTACCATCGCGATCCCCGGCGGATGCCAACACCAGCGCGCATCACAAGGTGCATGCACGCACATGCTCTGATGCGGATCGCTGAGGCATCCCGTAGCCGGCCGGACGTTCCAATTCGGCGCATTGTAATTCCACGTACGGCGTCATTACTGCCTCAGGCTTTACCGAGGCCACGCTTCGCGATTTCCGCATTGTCCAGGGTCACATGGCTGACGATTCTTGATTATCAATCGAAGACAGTCACGCGGAACGACACCCATCACGACCGCAATAGTTCTCGCGCTTGCGTCGATGTTCGGGTTCGGCGCCGGCTTCGTTCTCACCCAGTTCGGGTTGCGGTGGATGCCGCCCTGGGTAGGCGCGGCGATCAGCATTCCGACCTCGACGCTGCTCTTCTGGTGTCTCGCCCCGTTTTTCGTCCATCCCAGCGACGGCGATTGGAAGGCGGCTGCGTTGTTCGCAAGCGTCGGACTGGTCTTCCCCGGCGCCGCCGCGCTGCTGAATTTCGAATCCAACCGCCTCATGGGCCCGAACATCGCGGGCGCGCTCAGCAGCCTGACGCCGATTTTCGCCGTTCTCCTCGCGATCGTCATTCTCGGCGAGCACGTGCGCCTTCCGCAGCTGCTTGCCTTGGCCGTGCTCATTATCGGCATCAGTCTGATGTACCGGATCCACGTCAACTTGTCCGGCCGATCGCTCTGGCTGATGGCGCTTCCCGTGGGCTCGTCTGCCATTCGCGGGGTGATCCAGCCGGTCGTCAAATTGGGTTTTGCATGGTGGCCGAACCCGATCGCAGCCGTCGTCGTCAGCTACACGGTATCCTCGGCCGTGCTCTTCGTGGCAGCGGTCATCCGTTCCGGCGGAACGGTCCCCACTATCGATTATCGTGGCGCGCTCTGGTTTGCCGCAGTCGGATTGTGCAACGGCCTTGCGGTCCTGGGGATGTATGGTGCCCTCGCATCCGGTGCGGTGACGATCGTCTCGCCGCTTATTGCCGGCTACCCCTTGGTGACGCTGCTGTTGAGCCGCGCGCTCCTGGCGAAGGAAGAGATCGGTCCGCAGCTGATCGCCGGCGTCACCGGCGTCGTCAGCGGTGTCGTGCTACTGCTCATCGCGTAATTTCGTCCGGACCCGCGACATCAGTGGCGAACGCCTATGCGGGTCGCGGTAGTAATTTTTAACGGGTTCTATGAGATCCATTCGTTCGCAGCCGCACCTATTGTGAACCGGCTGAGGCCAAAAATCCGGAAGGCGTTCATCACCTCGCCGGGCAACGTCGTGACCTCAATCGAACGGCGTGCTCGCGCACGCGTGACCTACATATTCTTGCATGGAGAGGTTCGTCATGCTGACAGGTAGCTGCCTTTGCGGTTCCGTCGCCTACGAGGTCGATGCTCCGACGAGCCCGATCGTCCATTGCCATTGTACGACCTGCCGCAAGACCCATGGGGCCGCGTTTTCTACGGTCATGCCGGTGCCCCGGGCGGCTTTTCGCTGGCTGCGCGGCGAAGAGCTGTTGTCGAGCTTCGAATCGTCGCCCGGCAAGCTTCGGCGGTTTTGCACCAGATGCGGCTCGCATATCGTCGCCGATCGGCCGAACCAGCCAAACGTGCTGCTGCGGCTGGGGTGTCTCGACACGCCGATCACCGACCGACCGAAGCTGCACATGTGGCGGTCCGAGGCTGCGAGCTGGTACGACCCGGGCGACGTCCTGGCCGAATTTCCCGAGGCCCCGTCTTGACCGGCGGCGAGCAGTGTCATGCGAAATCGACTTGCTTACCTTTTACTAGAGCCGCGCTGCGCCATGTGCCTTCAAATTTGAAACCGAACCGGCGAGCCGCCTTCAACGAGAGGGTATTTTCAGTACTGCAGCGCCACACAAAGCTGCGTTTGCCCAGCGAGTTTTTGAATTTTCCACCACCGGAAGCCGCCTTGACCGATGCGACCTGCGCTGCGCACGCTGCGCGGCCGCACAAAGTCTGATCGGAGCGACGACGATGATTCGGAGTTGGCGCCGTCGTCTGCCCGCGACGTGTGCGGCCTGTATGGCTGTCGCAGTCGTGACGATGTCGCACTCGGTATGGGCGGCGGAATTACCTGACGCCGATGCTTTGATGCTCCGTCTCATGGCGACGGACAACGTCCCCGGTGCGGCGCTGGCGTTGATCAAAGACGCCAACATCGTGCTGGAACAGGGATACGGCTTTCGAGACCTGGCGGCTGCTGCTCCCGTCACCACGGCAACCCTTTTTAACATCGGCTCCATTTCGAAATCATTCACCGCACTCGGCCTCGCTCAGCTGGTCGACCGGCAGCGGGTCGAGTTGGACGCGCCGGTCATCAGATATATCCCGGATTTGCACCTGAGCGATCCGCAAGTTGCGAAGACGGTGACGTTGCGGCAGTTGCTGTCGCATACGAGTGGCGTGCCTTCCGACGAGCAATGGCCCGCTCAGGTGCCATCGACACGAGAAGGGATCGTGGGTAAGTTCGCCGCCATTCCAATCACCGCGCAACCGGGGACACGGTTTCAGTACTGCAGCCGATGCATCTTACTCGCCGCGTACGTTCTCGAACGGATCACCGGTCAATCCTGGGAGGCGTACACCACTGAGCACATTTTTGAACCGCTCGGGATGGCCACAGCGTCATTCGGTCTCTCGGGCTGGAGCAGGCGCCCGACCGAGCCCAACCGTATCGGCATGACGCTGTCTTGGACGAAGTGACGGTACCCTTGGGCCGTCTCCAATACTTGAACTCCTTGGCACCTGCGGGCGGCATCGATGCAAACGTCGATGAGATGGCCCGCTACGCACTGTTGCAACTTGATGACGGAACGCTGTCCGGGCGTCGGGTGCTCTCCTCAGAAATGATGGCTGAATTGCATCGTCCGGAGATCGTCGTGGGGACGGACTGGACGCCGTCCGCTCGAGTGCAAAACCTGCACTATGCGCTTGGCTGGTTCACCGCTGACGTTCGCGACGCGCACCTCGTTTATCATAACGGTATAAATCCCGGTTTCAGGGCCACGATCGTCCTGGCACCATATGCCAAGGCTGGCATAGTCGTCTTGACGAACGGGGAGTCGGAGCGCTTTACCGAAGCCGCCGCTCGGGGCCTTCTGGAGCAACTGCTCCGGTAATCGTTTCACAGATCAAGCTCGTCAACTCTCCGAAGTCGGCTTCGGGGCTTGAGGACCAGTCCCGCGGCCAAGGCTGAGCCGCCCTTGTCGGTTTCGAAAGCGGCTATCTCAGCTTCCGAATCTGAGCGTGGGCTGGTTGCCGGGTGCCGCCCCCGGTGATCCGGGTAAGACAGGCTGCTAGGCGGTCTGCGCGATCCCTGTAGCTCCAGGTGACTTTCATCGCCATCATCGGGTGCAATGGTGCGTAGGGCGGCGACAAATGCAACGGAGGTCCTGGGCGGGCTCGTCGACCGGGTGACTTTTCATAACTCTGAGAACGGCTTCTGCGTGCTGCGCGTCAAGGCGCGGGGGCAACGCGATCTCATCACCGTCATCGGTCATGCGGCGATGATTTCAGGCGGCGAGTTCGTGCAGGCCTCGGGGGCCTGGGTAAATGATCGCACCCATGGCGTCCAATTCCGCCCCTCGTTTCTCAAAGCGACCGCGCCGACCACAGTCGAGGGTATCGAGAAATATCTCGGCTCCGGCATGATCCGCGGCATTGGGCCGGTGTATGCGAAGAAGCTCGTGCGCGCGTTCGGCGAGAGCGTATTCGACATTATAGAGCAAGAGCCTGGCCGCCTGCGTGAGGTCACAGGCATCGGCCCGAAGCGCGCCGAGCGGATCACCGCGGGCTGGGCCGATCAGAAGGTCATCCGCGAGATCATGCTGTTTCTGCACAGCAATGGCGTTGGCACATCGCGTGCGGTGCGGATCTACAAGGCCTATGGCGTCGATGCCGTCCGACTGATCTCGGAAAATCCGTACCGGTTGGCTCGCGATATCCGCGGCATCGGCTTCCGCACCGCTGACCAGATTGCGGCCAAGCTGGGCATCGAGAAGACGGCCGTGATCCGGGTGCGCGCCGGCGTGTCTTTCGCGCTTACCGAGGCAATGGATGACGGGCATTGCGGTCTCCCGGAAGGCGAGCTCGTGCCGCTTACGCAGAAGCTGCTCGAGGTCCCCGAAGACCTGATCACAACGGCGCTCGCTCTGGAAATCCAGGAGGGCACCGTGATCGCCGATGATCTCGACGGTTGCCGATGCGTCTTCCTCGCCGGCCTCTACCGAGCAGAGC
>Ga0306922_10001234_pt1 | contig 22780 bp, 19 predicted proteins | sample sta12Cox44000082_FD_203758 | JGI IMG/M metagenome (GOLD analysis project Ga0306922, IMG submission 203758) | Lab enrichment of tropical soil microbial communities from Luquillo Experimental Forest, Puerto Rico - statoxic.12C.oxic.44.000.082 (v2)... | ecosystem: Environmental > Terrestrial >... | reverse complement strand
AGGAAGTCCCCCTAATACATCTTATGGGTCTCCATGGCGCTAGCGATGAACGAGCAGGCTACGGAAAGCGAAAATGTGCCGCTCTGCGTGTCCCTCGATGGGCCACTCCTGCGCACCGATCTGCTGATTGAATCCTGGTTTGGTTTATTGAGAACCCGTGCCTTACTGGCAATACTCGCTCCTTACTGGCTGATGTGGGGTAAGGCTCGGCTCAAACACGAAATCGCGCTTCGCACCGAGCTGGATGTACGTCATCTCCCCTACGACGGTCCGCTGCTGGAATATCTGCGCGATCAGTTCCGGGCAGGACGGCGGCTGGTACTGACAACAGGATCGAACGAGAAATACGCGGACGAAGTCGCGACTCATCTCGGCATTTTCAAGGAGGTGATAGCCAGCAACGTGCAAACGAACCTCTCCGCAGCCGCGAAGTCACGCTTGCTGGTGGAGCGCTACGGCGACCGCGGCTTCGACTATGCGGGGAATGCCAAAACAGATCTTCAGGTGTTCCCGCACGCTCGCCAGACAATTCTCGTGAATCCGGCGCCTGGTGTTGAGCGGACCGCGAAGCAGCCAACCGGCAAGCAGATGTTTGCGGGTACTTTCAGCAGACTCGGCGTCTACCTGCGTGCTTTGCGGTTGCATCAGTGGGTCAAGAACCTGCTGGTCTTTGTGCCACTCGCCGCCGCGCATAAATTGGGCAATCCCGAGCTGCTGGCGAAAGCGGCCCTGGCGTTCGTCGCCTTCGGCCTTTGTGCTTCCAGCGTGTACGTCCTCAACGATCTGTTGGATCTGCCGGCGGATCGCGCCCACGCACGTAAGCGGCAGCGACCTTTTGCGTCGGGTGCGGCCTCGGTCAGAGTCGGCGTCGTGCTGATTCCCCTGCTGCTTGCCGCGGCCGCGGCAATCGCCACAATGCTACCGCTGGCGTTTCTCGCCACGCTCGCCGTCTACCACGTAACGACACTGGCATACTCCCTGTGGCTCAAGGGCAAGTTGATGATAGACGTGCTGGTGCTCGCGGGGCTCTACACCCTGCGCATCCTTGCCGGTGCGGCCGCGGTGGCGATCGTTCCCTCCTTCTGGCTGATCGCATTTTCCATGTTCCTGTTCCTGAGCCTGGCGATGGTAAAGCGCTATTCCGAGCTGCTCGAGCTGCGGGATGCCGGCGTGACCAACGCCAGGGGTCGGGGGTACGAGGTTACCGATCTGGCGACGCTTCAGAGTCTGGGAGCCGCGGCGGGTTATTGCGCCGTGCTCGTTCTGGCACTCTACATCAACAGTAATGATGTACGTATCAACTACACGCATCCCAACAGGATCTGGCTGCTCTGTCCGCTGCTGCTGTACTGGGTCAGCCGTATGTGGCAACGCGCCGGTCGCGGGCAGATGCATGATGATCCGCTGGTTTTCGCGCTGAAGGACCGCATCAGCCGGTATGTCGGCGCTGCGGGCGTGATTGTCATGCTGGCCGCGAGTTGGGCCTAGCAGTGCAACCAGTGTCGGTGCGGCGTTCTCGACGTTTTGGTGGAACCGACAGCAGGTACGAGTACAGGATGACCAGAGTTGCACGAGTCTCGCTCAAGGCGCTCGCCGGCGTGGCGCTGTTGCTGCCCGGGCACCTGTGGGCTGCCGCAATGGCGGATGACATCCGTCTGGCAAGAACGATTGGCTGGCGCGAGGTCGGCGAGCCCCGGCGCCTGCACCTGGCAGCGGCCCCGCCCATCGCCAAGGTGGAAGTGCGTGACCGCTGGGCTTCGCGTTATGAGGAGCGGGTCACCTTCGTCTCCGGCTCGTACCTCGTCTTCGAGTCGACGCGCTATGCCTATTCAGCGACCGTTCCGCTGCAACATCTCTTCTATCAGATGTTCGGGCTGGACGAGGCTCTCACCGCACAGGGGCTGCAGCCGGGTATCGCGCAGGCTGCGGTGCGCTCTTTCGGTGGCCGTGCAACGGCGTACTACGTCGCCCAGGGGAAAACCAAAACCTGCTTCTCGTTCGCGTCGCAGTTCGCGGCAGTCTCTCCCGGGGTACGCGATCGCATGCTCTCGGGGCAAGACTGCCGCCCCAACGGCACCATATCCGCAGAAGAGCTGGTGCGCGCCTGGGGCGCGTTGCTGGACGGGATACAGATCAGATGAGCGGCGACGTTCTGCCTGGCGGCGAGACGGTTGGTCGTGCTGCCGGCGTCAGCCGGCACAGCGAGCTGACCCGGACCGCGGCACTCGTGGTCATCGTGTTCTTCGCGTACTTCGTGCTCGGCCTGCGACTTGCGCACGGGGACTATTTCCGCGCCAACAACTTCCTGTTCGACTATGACGCCGCAACCTACGTTCGCACCCTGTGCAGTGCGGGCGAGTTCATTCCGCGCCACCCGTTCGTCGGCGCTCTGCGGCCGGTCTGCAAAGCCGCCCTGGGTGTTGGAATTCCACTGCCGGTGGCGATCAGTGGATTCTTTGCGGCGGTGGGCGCCCTGACGGTGGGCGTAGCGTACCGTTGCTTCGCGAGTCTCGGTGTGGCCCTGCCCGAGCGACTCCTGCTGGCGGCGTTCCTCGCGTTGAGCAGCTGCCAGGCGATTAACGGTGTCGTTGCCGATACCTTTGGGCTGTCCGCACTCGGCCTTGCCGCCCTCTACCTCATCTTCATGAGCCGGGAAAACCATCCCGCTCGTGCTCCGGTGGCGCGCTATGCCGTCGCCGCTTACCTCTTTGGCGTAACCGTCACCAACCTCATGCAACCGGTTGTTGCGGAGGTTGCTCTCTGGTTCGGGCGAGTCTCGACTCGCGAGCTTGTGCGGCGTCTCATCCTCTCCGGCGTGGTCCTCGGGGTAATACTGCTGGCCGGGATGCTGCTATGCGTTCCGTGGGACATCCTCTCGCCGATAGATGTGCTCAAACATTACAAGGGGGACAGCGAGTTTCCCGGGCCGGAGAGAGCAGGCCTGTGGACGATCGTCGAGACCTTCGTTGCCTATGCCTTCATTGCCCCGGATTTCACCATGGTGCCGTTATCCAACGGCGAGCCGGGCATGTTGGACTTTCGTGACTTCCGCATGTCCGGTTTCGGTCTGGCGGCGCTTGCCTTGTGGGTTCTGCTGCTTGCCAGCGGCATTGGCTGCGCAATCACGGAGCGGCGCCAGCGGCGGCTTGCGGTGTTTCTCGGGCTGGTCATCGCCCTCAACCTGGTAATGCATCTTTACGTGCAATTCCGGCTGAGCGTCTACATCTACGCCGCGCACGTGCAGATCGCGATTCTTCTTCTGGCGGCGTTCGCGCTTCACGCCAGCAGCTTGCGGCGTGGGCGAGTACGAGCCGCAGTTCTGACGGCCCTGGCGGCGCTCGTCCTGCTGACAGGACTCAACAATATTCCGCGCTTCATCGAGATGGCGCGCGCCATCGGTTAGCGGTCGAATACAGTGGCAGCCAAGTCCGGCGAGCGCGCTGCCCAAGACGCGCAAGTATCCCGCGGCGAAACCAGCGGGGCCGTGGAGGGTGAGATCTGGATCGGTCTCGACACGGGCGGCACGTTCACCGACGCCGTGGCACTCGATGGTGCGCGGCGTGTCATTGCCGGCGCCAAGGCCCTGACCACTCATTGGGACCTGTCGGTCGGTCTCGGCGAGGCTATCCGCGCAGTGCTTACGAAGCTGCCGGTCGACGTGCGGCGCGAGCACATCTCGCTCGTGTCGGTATCGACGACCCTGGCAACCAATGCGGTCGTGGAGGGCCGCTTCAGCCCCATCTGCACGCTGCTGATCGGTTTCGATGAGCAGATGCTCGAGCGTTCAGGACTGCGGCGTGCCGGCGGAGTGCTGGTGCGCGTACGCGGCGGCCACGAGGCAACCGGGGAGGAAAGTGAGCCGCTCGAGGAGTCAGCGGTCGACGCAGCGGTGCGCACCTACGCCCCGCAGGTCGAGGCCTTCGCCGTCGCCGGAATGTTCTCGGTGCGCAATCCGGCGCACGAGCGGCGCGTGCGCGAGCGTATCCGGGCGCTGTGTGACAAGTCGGTGACCTGCAGTTACGAGCTCAGCTCTCAGCTCGATGCACCCAAGCGTGCACTGACCGCCGCGCTGAATGCGCGCCTCACCCCACAAATCAGGCATCTGCTCGAAGCGCTCGCTGCGGTGCTCGAGCGCGAGGCAGTGTCCGCGCCGGTCATGGTCGTGCGCGGCGATGGGACTCTGATCCGCGCGGAGGTCGCCCTCGAGTACCCGGTCGAGACGGTGCTGTCGGGTCCGGCCGCGAGCGTGGTCGGCGCGGGTTTCCTCAGTGAGCTTGCGGATTTTGCGGTCGCGGACATGGGCGGCACCACGACCGATGTGGCGATCGTCGAGGGCGGTCGGCCCGTCGTCCGCCCCGAAGGAGCCGTGGTCGGTGGCTGGCGCACGATGGTGAAAGCCATCGACGTGCACACTTGCGGCCTCGGCGGAGATAGCGAAGTCTCTTTCGACCGCGAGGGCCAGTTACGCGTCGGGCCACGCCGCGCAATGCCGCTCAGCCTCCTTGCCACCAAGCTCCCTGAAGTCCTCGGCACTCTGCGCAAGCTGGCAGGCAGCGAGCGCCTGCCGCCCTTTGCCGGCCGTTTCGCCTTGCGCAATCCCGGGCGCGACCCCGGCGGGAACCTCGATCGGATCGAGCAACGGGTGTGGCAGGCTCTGAGCACCTCGCCGCAACCGCTCGCGGAAGTGGCGCGCACGGCTGTCGGGGTCGAGGCGGTGCGGCGACTGGTCGACCGGGGTCTGGCCACATTGTCGGGATTTACCCCGAGTGATGCGCTGCACGTGCTCGGCCGGCAGCGCGACTGGAACCTGGAGGCGGCGCAGCTCGGCGCCACGATTCTCGCGACCGAGGAGCGCAACGCGCGTGCCCGCGCTCAGGCGGATACGCTCGAGGTGTTTGCCGAGCGCATCTATCAGCTCGTAGTGTGCGAGGCAGCGCGTGTGGTCCTCGAGTGCGCGCTCGCGTACGACCCGGGTATTGAACCGACTCACGGACGCTGGGGACCGCTCGGCCGGCTCATCGAAGATGTCGTCGGCGGACGGCCCTTTTCCGCTGTACTCGATGCCAGAGTCCATCTCGCGACGCCGCTGGTTGCGATCGGGGCGCCGGCGGGTGCGTACTACCCGGAGGTCGCGCGCCGACTCGGTGCACGGCTGTTGGTGCCGGAGCATGCCGCGGTATGCAACGCCGTCGGCGCCGTGGCCGGGGTGGTGTCCGAGACCTGCGAAGTGCTGGTGAACCAGCCTTCGCTCAACCTGTTCCGCGTGCACGATCCTGCCGGTAACTGCGACTACGCCGAGATCAAGGAGGCGATCGAGCATGCGCGCCGCGTGTCACGTGAGCTGGCACTGGCCGCCGCACGGCGCGCCGGGGCGAGCGATCCACATCTCGAGACTTCGGTGACCGAGCGGCGCGCACAGGCCGGCCCGAATTCCGAGGTCGACTACCTCGCCGAGGCGGTAGTGCGGTCACGGGCTACGGGGCGGCCTGCCACCGGTCGCGCCTCATAGCTTGCGCTCGTGCGGTTGTGCCTCGAGATAGGCGTCGACCGCCTCGTGGACGGTCGCAAAAAATCGTTGTTCGAATCGTGCGAACAGGTCAAAGCGCCGTAGTTTGTCCTTGACCGGATCTTTCATCTCGGCGAAGCACAGCGTGATTCCAGATTGATGCAGGGTGTCGTCCAGCTCACCGAGCATGTCGGCCGAGGTGACATCCACGCTGGTGACCGGCTCGGCTGCCACCACGAGCCAGTGAACGCGGGTCGGTGCACTTGTTAGCGCGCGGACCACCCGATCGTGGAACTGCTCGGCGTTGGCGAAGAACAGCGGCGCATCCCAGCGCAACAGCACGAGGCCCGGGATCAGCCGCGCATCGGGGTACCGGCTGATGTCGTGATAGCCCCGGATGCCGGGCACCTCCCCGAGCACCGCCGAGTGCGGTCGCCACCCGTCCCAGAGGAATTCGATGACGGCAAGGGTGATCGCGAGTGCGATGCCGGGAATGGCACCGAACACCGCCACCCCCGCGAAACAGGCCATCGACAGCCAGAACTCCCAGCGCTGCATACGGTAGATCCGCCGCAGATCGGCAACCTCGACCAGCCCGATCGCCGCCGCGATGACTACCGCCGCCAGGGCAGTGTTGGGCAGGTTGCGCAACAGCGTGGGAGCAAATACCAGCAGCAGCGCGATGCTGATCGCTCCGACGACCGAGGTCAGCTGCGTCCGTGCGCCGGCGGCTTCGGCGACCGGCGTGCGCGATGAGCTGCTGCTGATCGGAAAACCCTGGAAAAAGCCGCCGGCGAGATTCGCGACGCCGAGCCCTACCATCTCCTGATTCGGATCGACCGCTACATGCGTCCGTGCGGCATAGGTGCGTGACAGCACGCTGGTGTCGGCGAACGACACCAGCGCCACCGCCAGGCCGCCCGTCAGGACCGGGATCAGGTCATCGACGCTGATCAACGGCAGGCTCGGCATCGGCAGGCCCTGCGGCAGCGGGCCAAGTACTGCAAGGCCTGCGCGCGCCGCCAGATCCAAAGCGCCCACCAGCACCGTGGCGGCCACCACAGCAATCAGCGTTCCGGGTACGCGCGGATAACGCTTCAGCAGCAGAATTAATGTGAGTGCGCCGGCGCCGATTGCCAGGCTGATGAGGTTCGTTCGGCCGGCGAGCACTTGCTGCGCGATGGCGATAATCTCACGCAGCGGGCCCTTCGTATCGATCGAGAAACCCAACAGCTTCGGGATCTGGCTGAGCAGTACGGTGAGAGCGATCCCGTTCATGTAGCCGTAGCGGATCGGCTTGGAGAGCAGCTCGGTGACGAATCCCAGCCGTGCGAAACCCGCCGCGATACACACCAGGCCCGAAACGATGGCCATCACCCCGGCCAGCGACACAGCACGTTGCGCATCGCCGGCCGACAGCGGCAGCACCACCGCCAGAATGAGCGGGGCGAGGGAGGAGTCCGGTCCCAACACCAGGATGCGGCTCGGGCCGAATACTGCGTAAGCGAGCAGCGGCACAATCGTGGCGTACAGACCGCAGATGCCGGGGACACCCGAGGCCTCGGCGTACGCCAGACCGACCGGCACCAGCATGGTGGTCAACACCAGACCAGCCGCAATGTCCTGCCGCAACCAGGAGCTTTGGTAGCTCTGCAGAACGTGCCACCCCGGAATCCACCGCGACCAACCTGCAGGCTGCAATGGTGTCGCGTCGATCATCGTTTGTATGTTACGTTGACCGCGCAGGGTTGGCATGGCCAAACAATCCACATTGCGTTGGAGCGCCGTAGCGATCCTCCCGGGGAGCGTCTGTTGCGAGGCGGCGCGTGCATTGAGGGGCCAGCGTTTCCTCAGTGCTGCGGCACCGCGGATCCCGTTGCAGGGCTGCAGCACGCCGCAAGGCTGCTACTGTGTCTACCGCAAATACCCCGACCGACGTACCGGCCCGCGCCGCGGCGAGGAGCAATCCGGCATGCGCCGGGTGGGCCACAGTGGTCCGGAGCGACGGGTCGGTCGCGGGCGGCGCAGCACGGATGTCTGAGGGGCCTCACCACACTCATGAAGCGCAATCCCCAGGTCATCGCTTTCATGACGCCCTTTCCGTATTCGATCGACGTCGATGCGCCGCTGGCGCAGGCACATGACTTGATGCGCAAGCACCAGTTCCGCCATTTGCCAGTAACTTCCGATCAGGCCATCGTCGGGGTGCTCACCGACCGCGATATCAACCTCGTGCTGGGACCGGATTTCGGCAGCCCCGACGAGCGCGAGCTGCGCGTGCGTGATGCCTACCTCGAGCGGCCTTGCGTGGTGCCGGCATCGACGCCCGTGGCGATCGTCGCCCGCACCATGGCAGATAACCGCATTGGCTCGGCGATCGTGACCAAGCACGACAAGCTCGTAGGTATTTTCACCGTGACAGATGCCTGCCGCGCGCTGGCAGAAGTGCTCGAAGGGCACGGAGACGATACCGACAGCGTGGCGTGATTCGGCGACCGGCGGCCGCGCGTCGGCTCCCACAATTGCTCTAGCGTCGACACCCCCTTTAGGAAGAGGCGGGGGCGCCGGCCTTCAGGTGATTCTTACGCCGGAATCTGATTCCTCAGAGCGATAAGGAGATCACTCAGATGACGCTGGTGACTGCTCTGTTGATCCTCGCGGCAGTACTCGTGGCGGCCGCGCTTGCCGTGCTCAGCAGCATCGCGGCGATCGCCGAGGTCTTGCCGCCGCGGCCCGGGCAGGTCGAGGAATCTCCGGGCCCAACCGCTGCGGCTCAGAACCGGATGCCAACACGTATCGGGATGAAGTCCCAGTAACCACCCTGCGGCTGCTTGATGCGCAGAAAGCGGCCGTCGATGAAGAAAGTCGCCGGATCCCCGAGCGGGAACTCGAACCCGATGCCTGCGTTCCATGAATTCAGCCAGGCGGTGGTGCTCGTCTGCGCGTTGGAGTACACGGGGTAGTAACCCTGGTAGCAGTAGAACCAGCAGATGGTTCCCTGTTGGTACGTCACGCTTTTCAGCGTCGTTCTCTCCCGGTACCAGCCAATGCCTCCGAAGAAGTATTCGCGCGAGCGCGTGCCGAGGTGCAGGTCGATCTCCGCGTCGAGATCTCCGCCGTAGATGTCGGTGTACCCATCGGCAATGTTCTGATTGGTGGACTGGGAGGCTAGGTCGAGTGCGTGGAGGGTCTGCGGATGACTGGTGTAGCTGCCATCGACGCGGAAGCCCAACGGAATGGCAGCCGTGGGGAACCAGGTAATTCCGAGTCCACCGCTTCCGCCGTCATTCAACAGCGTCTTTACGGTGCTGCCCTGAGTGATGCTGTAGCCGCCCTCAATCTGTATCCGCCAAGGATGGTAGCGAATCCCCTGTTGTGCCTGGGCGGAGGCTGCGGGATTTGACGAATAAGGCTGATACGGTGGTGGCGGCGGCGGGTACGCTGGCGGGGGCGCGTACGCTGGCGGTGGCGCGTACCCCGGCGGCGGCGCGTACCCCGGCGGCGGCGCCTGCGGCTGCTGATACGGGGGCGCCTGGGGCTGCTGATAGGGGGGCGCCTGAGGTTGCTGATAGGCGGGCGCCTGCGGCTGTTGATACGGGGGCGCCTGCGGTTGCTGATAGGCGGGCGCCTGCGGCTGCTGATAGGCCGGGGCCTGCGGCTGCTGATAGGCCGGGGCCGGCTGCTGGTAGGCCGGGGCTTGCGGCGCCTGGTATGCCGGTTGTTGATAAACCGGTGCCTGAGGGGGCGGATATGGAGGCGCCTGATACTGGGCCGCCGCCGTCCCCGTCAGCGCCAGGGCAGCTCCAAGTGCGCACAGTTTCTTCGCGTTCATGCTGTCATCCCTGCCAATGAGGCGCAGTCCCCCAGTATTCCGATGACGAAGTGCCTCGTGCTCCGACAGCGGAGCCGCCGTAGCCCAGGGCACGGGCGGCTAGAACGAGCAATGCTCGCTTGCAGAGGGTCTGGTGGTTGCGTCTGCGGTCCACCTCCGTCGATCGCCCGGATACTCTATCGACGATCGCACGCCGAGAAGTCAAACGCATCCGGACAGAGACCAGTTTAAAACGTCGGGCGCCGCAATTCCGTTGACGTACAGGTTGCCACGGAGTTCCGCTGTTCCCCATCGGGGCTTTTACCCATGACTGCCACGGCCGCGTACGCGCTGTGGAGGGTGGGCAGGGAACGAGGCCACAGTGCGGTTTTTCTCCGAAAATTCAGGGGCTAGGGGCCCCCCGGCCTCATTCACCCGGATGGCGGGACCCGCGAGTACCGTTATTGTGTACCGTGGGCTGCGCGGATGAAGGGCGCCAGGACCGGAGAGGCTCCACATTATGGTGAGCCTGCATGAGACGCAGCCGGATCTCCGGCATCCCCGAGCGCCCGAGCGCGAAGGGCTGCAGCTCCTCAATGGAGGAGAAGTAGGGTCGCAGGCGCGTTGCGATTCCCTCCATGGCGTCGGCGGGTCCGACCACCAGTGCGTCCCGGCCAATGAACTCGGCCGGGCTGTAACGCAGACCAAACTGCTTCGGATTGCCGCCGAAGACCACGACCGGCACGGCGTCGTGAAGCGCCTCGTCGATCTTCCCCGCATATGTCCAGTTGGTCGTGATCAGGAATACCCCGGGCTGCAGTAACCCGCGGGCCCGCAATTCTCTGGGCAGCTGGTTCCATTCGAACGCATCAAGCGTGGGATCACCGTGGGCAAACAGTCTCGGCGCGAGGATGCGGCCGTAGCCGGTAGTCGCATGCGCGAGAAGGATGGCCGCGAGCAAGCCCAGGAGGGAGGCGAACACGATCCCGAAGCGGCGCAGCCGCGCGGGTCCGAGCGAGCGGACCGCGTAGTCGCCGAGGACGGGGTACAGCATCAGCCAGCCGGGCATTTGCCAGTGAGGCAGACCGAGTTGGCCCCACAACGGAGTAACGGTGAAGAGCGCGATGGTGGGCAGGCCAAGACACAGGCAATACCACGATCGCGGCGCGCTCGGGCCGGCGCGCCAGGCACGCCACGAGGCGATCACCAGCGGCACGAATACCCACGGCAACATCCAGATTGCCTGCCCGATGATGTTGGCGAGCACGTACTCCGGATGCAGCCCACCGTCTGGGCGGCCGCGGCCTGCCTGATAGGCGATGGAGATCCAGTCGTGCTGCGCGTTCCATACGATTACCGGGAGGGACAGCAGGAGCGCGAGCAATATGCCGAGCCAGGGGGCCGCTCGACGCCACTCGCTGCGGCCGCAAGGCGTGCTGGCAAGAAATGTCACCAGCCCCAAAGCGAAGAGCGGCGCGTGGTACTTCGCAAGTGCCGCGACACCCAGCCAGAAACCTGCCGTGAGCCAGGAGCCGAGAGCTGCCGGCCGCGCTGCTTCCACTGGGCGCGCTGCTTCCACTGGGAAGAAACGCCGTGCAAGCACTAGGGCCGCGGCGAGGAGCGCAACCATCAATGGACCATCCGGCAGGACCCAGCCACCCGCGAAAGTGAAGAATGCGGAACAGTTGAGGGCGAGCAATGCGGCGACTCCGGCCGCCGCTCCAAACAGAACCTGGGTCAGGCGATACAGCAGCCAGCAGCTCACCGCGAACATCGCGACGAATGGCAGTCGCGCCGCGCGCCCATCGCCAAGCAGCGGCATGAAAAGATGGGCGATCCAGTACTGCAGCGGCGGGTGGTCGTAATAAGAGAGGTTCAGGTCATGCGCCACGCTCAGCGTGTAGGCTTCATCGACACCGAGTCCGAGCACCGCGTCGAGCGCGATGCGCATGGCGGTGAAAGCCACGATGACCGCGAGCGCGGCAGTATCCGCAGTCGGAAGAGACCGCATCGCGCGCTTTATACTGAAACGGCGATGCAGGAACCAGGCGCCGCCTGGTGAGCTTCTACGTCGGTTGCCGTATTGGTGCCGGGCGAACGTCGGCGTCGGGACGCCTTCGAAAATCGACGGTCACTAAAAAGGTACGGTCTCGGAACTGACGCAGTTCATGTCCAGGCCGTACGAGTGTGGAATGCCTTCCGTGGCAGTCGGCTCGTCCATGCTCAACTCCGCATCGCACATCCTGGAAACCGCCCCGAGACCGTCAGGCAGGCGTCAGATCGGATCGGGGGGCTGATCCGATTGACGCGACAGGGGTAGCCGGCTCGCGCACCACCGCGGGTCGCGAAACCCTTTGCAGCAGCTCATCAATGGCGAGCGGCTGTGAGGGATCGAAAAGCGCCGTGGTGATCTGCAGAGGCAGCGCCGCAGCATCCAGGCCATTTTCGGGAGTGCGTGCGCGCAGCATGATGGCGCTGCGCGAGGCGTGTTCTGGCAGAGGGGTCAGGGCAGCAAATTCCGCCGTGCCAAGTCGCCCGAGGACCTCATACACCCCGTAACTCGGAAACAGGTCACGCAGGAAGTTGCCCATGCGGCGCAGCAGGAGATCCCGCGCGCAGGCGTCGCGGCCGTCCGCCGCTCCGGGGGATTCGGTGACGGCAAGCTCGAGGCGGAAGTAAACGAGGTGTACGTGCTGCCGGTCGCGCAATGCCAGATCGAGCAGCCGCGTGGCGGTCTGCATGAAGCCCCGGCGGTTGAGCAGCCCGGTGAGCTCGTCATTGAGCGTGGCCGATCGCAGCGCGTGCACCAGATTCAGCAGCGCGCGTGACTGCAGTCGCACGCGCTGTCCCTTGGTAAGTCCCCGCACGCGCAGCAGATCGGACAGCAGCCGGGCAATGCGTGCGTCATCGCCCGCCATGATCGCGGCACGCAGCTGTCCAGCGACTTCGAGGCTCCGAGCCGCCGAGACTGCAGAGTTTCCGGAACGGACGGCCGGAGAGCGAAAGACCGATGCCAGTTCCATCTTGGAGCTCCTTGCACGGCCCGAACAGACAGTACCGGTGAGACTAAAGAGGAAACGATGCCTCATTGCGCCGGTGCAGAGCGCGCTGACTCGTCGGCTGGTGGCCATCGCCCGGGTAGGGGCTCTCCTACAACCCACCGCAGTGGCTAGCCCTGCACCTACAGCGACTGTTCCCAACTCCTGACTGACGTCGCACACCGCACGGCGTAGGCTGCTGCGGCTCGAGCAGCTGGTTGCACGCGACTTCCAACATACTTGGATGTCAGGAGCCTGGGCTTATGGAAAATCGGCGGCAACTCTCGCGGCGAGACTGCAGTGCCGCAGCCGAGTGATGTTGCGACGCTTCGACAGCGTGCACGGCAGGCAAGTCTCCTGCAGGTTGTGAGTTTTGCAGCGCGTGCGGCTTCCCCCTGACCGTGCAGCGCGGCGGAACCGGGCGCGCAGCGACTGGCGGGTGGCTTGGCAGCGGCCGTGCCTTGGCAGCGGCTCGTGCGCGGCCGCCGCCGCCGCACGGTATCATCCCGCAGCTCATGAGCTCGATCTCCCGCCAGATGGTGTTGGTGGCACTGCTGCTCGCGGCGGTGCTTGGATTGTTCATCGCTGCCGAGTCCGGGCAGCGGCGACTGGAGGATGCGAGCCGCGAGGTGCAGGAAGCGGCGCAGCGGGAGCGCGCTCTCGCAGATGTGTGGCAGCTGGTGCGCCAGGCGGAAAGCAGCCAACGTGGCTACATTCTGCTCGACAATCCCGACTATCTCATGCCCTTTCAGGAGGCCTCAGGAAACCTGCCCCAGGCACTGAGCCATCTCGAGCAGGCGTACAGCAGGGCTACCCCGGCGGTACTTGCCGAAGTCGAAGAGGTGGAGCGACTGATCAATGTCAAGTTCGATGAAATGCGCAGAACGCTGGAGGCATACCGGACGCGTGGGCGGGCGGCCGCACTGGAACTGATGCGCACCGACTTTGGAGTGCTCACCATGAGGCGGATCGACGATCGCGTGCGCAGTATCGAGAAGGCAGGAACTGCCGACATCCTGCGGGCGAGCGAGACCTGGCAGACGCGTCGCTGGGTGGGGCTCGCCACCACCGTTTCCGCGCTCGCAGCAAGCATCGGACTGGTGTTGCTGCTGAGTCGGCTGGCGGTGCGGCAGCTGCGCTCGAAGGAGCGCGAGGCGGCGGAACTTGCACAGCGGCAGGCAGAGCTCGAGCGCCTGGTGGAGCAGCGCACTGCGGAGCTGTCCGAGCTGTCCACCCATCTGCAATCGCTCGCCGAGCAGGAGAAGTCGGCGCTGTCGCGCGAACTGCACGATGAGCTCGGAGGTCTGCTGGTCGCCGCCCGTATGGATGTCTCGTGGATCGAGGAGCGCCTCGCCATCGAGGATCCGGAGGTGCGGACGCATTTCCGGCGGGTGCACGAGGCGCTGCAGTCAGGCGTCGACGTCAAGCGCCGCGTGGTCGAGAACCTGCGTCCTTCGCTGCTCGATAACCTCGGGTTGTTCCCGGCCTTGCGCTCGCAGGTCGCCGACGCCTGCGGACGGGCGGATCTCAAGTGCACCGAGCGTTACCCGCAGGAAGAGCTGCGGCTTACCCCGGAAGCCTCGATCATCGTCTTTCGCATCGTGCAGGAAGCGCTCACCAACATCGTCAAGCACGCACGCGCACATTCCGTCGAGGTTGCGATCGAGCCACGTCCGCCGTGGCTCTTGGTGCGCATCCGCGATGACGGGGTCGGGCTTCCGCTCGAGCGGCTCAGGGCGTTGCGCGCACATGGGCTCGCAGCCATGCGCCAGCGCGCTGCCAGTCTCGGGGGGCAGTCGCAGGTGCGCCGGCTGGCTGGCGGTGGCACAGAGGTCGAGGTACGGCTGCCGCTCAATCGGGTGCTTGAGGAGAGCTCAGACGCCGCCTTCGGCACCAGTGCCTAGTGGGGCTGCTGCGTCCGATCGCGCGCGAAATCCGTGAGCAACGAGGGCAGACGGAAATAGTCGCGGGACTTGTCGAGGAAGGCTTCCACACCGAACGCCTCGGCTTCGCGCCGGTACTCGGGCAGACCGAAATTGGTGAGAATCACTATCTTTGGCCGCCGGCGGCGCGCCGGCGAGCCGGAGCGAGAGAGTGCGCGCAGCACCCCGAAGCCCGAGCCGCTGCGCAGGTGCAGGTCGAGAATCAGCACATCCGGTGCGTCGGTGGCGACGTGGCTCAGCGTGTCCGCTTCACAGTCCACGGTACCGACCAGCTCGACATCGGGCAGGCGATGAATGAGCTCGGTGAGCCGCGCTGCGAGCAAGGTCGAGTCTTCCGCCAGCAGGACCCGTAGTGAGGAGCTCTCCGACATCTGACTAGCTGCCGCCATAAGTTATGTCGGCAGCCAACAGGAGATCGGGGCTCCGATCAGGGTTCCCACGGCTACCGTACATCCAAGTGTACCGACGCAGGCTCGCCCCGATGCCGGTAGCAGCCACCTCGGCCTGTCAGTGCATGCTGACTCGTGGTGCTCCGGCTACTGCACCAGTCCGTTGCGCAGCGCATAGGTGGTGAGGTCGGCGTTGGTCTCGAGATGCATCTTCTCCAACACCCGGGCGCGGTAGGTGCTGACGGTTTTCACACTGATGCACAGCTCCTGGGCAATCTCGGACACGCTGCGTCCGACGGCCAGCTTGCACAGGATCTGGAACTCGCGCTGGGAGAGCGATGCGTGGAGCGGGCGATCCGCCGGCTCATCGAGGGCATTCACCAGCATCTCGGTGAGCGCGGCACTGGCGAAGCGCCGTCCGGCGAGCACCGTGTGAACGGCGCGCATGAACTCCTCGGGCGCCTGGTCTTTGGCGAGGTAGCCCGAAGCGCCGGCGCGCAGTGCATAGATGGCGTATTGCTTCTCGGAGAAGCCACTGATCACCAGCACGCGCGTCTGAGGATGCCCCGAGCGGATGTGCCGCAGAATGTCTATGCCGCTGCGGTCGGGCATGTTGATATCGAGTACTACCAGGTCCCATGCGCCATCGCGCAGCTGCTGCAGCGTCTCCGCTCCGCTGCAGGCTTCTGCGACGGCGTCGACCGAACGGTCCTGCTCCAGCCAGCGGCGCAGCCCAGCGCGAATCATCGCGTGATCGTCAGCGATCAGTACCCGTGCCATCGCGCCTCCTCAACCGGTATGGCGTTTAAGTCGAACAGTAACGGGTCCGCGGCTTATGTAGCGTACGCCATCCGGCTGACCCTCTGTAGGAGGAATCCTACTCGCGCGCCCGGGCGGGGCACAGTGGCCCTTGGAGCGGGCCGGAGACTCATTTCAATGGAAGTTGATCGCATCGACCTCGAGCAGGGTAGGGCCTGGACGGGCGAGCGCCGCTCGCAGCGCCGTGGCCAGCGCTGCGGCATCGCGTATGCGCGTACCCGCGGCGCCGCAGGCGTGCGCGAGCGCGACGAAATCCGGATTGCGTGCGACCACCCCGATCGGCGCGATGCCCGCCGCACGCATGTCGTCACGGATCTGACCGAGTGCGGCGTTGTTCCAGACGATGAACGGCACTGTTAAATCAAGCTCCACGGCCGTCATGAGATCCTGGAGCGTGAACTGGGCGCCGAAGTCCCCAGCGAGCGCGACGATCGGCCGCTGCGGCTGCGCGACCCGCGCGCCGATTGCGGCGGGCAACGCATAGCCGAGCGCGCCATAACCGGAGGGATGGAACCACACGCCCGGCCGCTCGGCCGGGAATGCATAGTTACCGAGGTAGGCGATCTGCGTCATGTCGCTGAAAACCGCGCCATCGGCCGGCAGGCTTTCGCGCAGGGCCTGCAGTACGGCGAGCGCCGGCCCCGCATCCCGAGCCAGCTGCGCGTCGATGCGGGCGCGGTGCGCAGCACCATCGTCGGCGGAGACGGCGCGCCAGCCATTGCGGGGGGCGGCGCCATTGGCGGCCCTGCCTTGCGCAAGCAGCTCCAGGGACGACGCGGCGTCACCCTGCAGGGTGATGTCTGCGGCGTAATGGTCGTGCAGCTTTTGCTCATCGACGTCTATGCGAACCAGGCGGCCGTTCAACGGCAGGCGTGTGGTCGTATAGATGTCGGTTTCGGACAGCTCGGTGCCGGCAGCGACCACTACGTCGGCAGCGGCCGCCAACTGCTGGGTCGGGGCGTAGGGTAGGCTCACGCCAAGACTCGCCGGATGGCTTTCGGCCACGATTCCCTTGCCCGCGACGGTCGTCACCAGGTATCCACCGAGGGATTCGAGCAGCTGACGGAGCGCGGCGCCCGCACTACGCGCGCCACCGCCGGCGATGAACAGCGGCCGTTGCGCCTCGGCCAGCAGCCGCTGCGCCTGCTCGAGGGCCTGCCGCGAGGGCAGCGGCAGAGCAGGGGGGCCGGCAAAGACTTCCGGGCGCTGATCCGTCGCCGCGCCGAGCAGATCGAGTGGGATATCCACGTAGGCCGGCCGGGGCCTGGCACTGCGCAGCGCAGCGAAGGCGGAGCGCAGCTGCGCGCTCAGCTCGCTATCGCTGCGGGCGCTCCCGGCGAAGGCGGTGACGTCCGCGACCAGCGCGCGCTGATCGCGCAGCTCGTGCAGCACTCCCCAGCCGTGGCCGAGTGAGGCCCGCAGCGGCGCGCTCGCAATGACCAGCAGCGGCACCGAGTCCGACCAGGCCTGGGCCAGCGCGGTGAGCGCGTTGGTGAGGCCGGGACCGGAGATGACGAAGGCCGCCGCAGGCTGCCCGCTCGCACGTGCGTAACCGTCGGCCGCAAACACCGCATTCTGCTCGTGGCGTACCAGCACGTGGCGCACGCGCGACTGCTCGAGCCCGCGATACAGTTCGATGTTGTGAACTCCCGGGATGCCGAACACGGTGTCGATGCCGTTCGCGGCGAGCGTCTCGACAACGTAGCGTCCAACGGTCCAGGAAGGCGCGCTCATGCGCTTGAAATGTTAGCACCGGCCACGGCACAGTAAGTGCGTGAAGTTCTCCGCACTGGTCGATCGTGTCCGCGGCGAGGGCGCCGCAGCCTGGCGCACTCATTACGAGGCGGTCGCAGCGCAAGAGCGTGGCGAAGACGTCATCATCCTGAGCGTGGGCGATCCGGATCTGGAGACGCCCGCGCCGGTGATCGAGCGCGCGATCAGCCAGCTGCGGGCCGGTGACACTCACTACGTGGCTGCCGCGGGACGCGCGCGGCTGCGCGAAGCCATTGCGCGCTCGCACGCGCGGCGCAGCGGCCAGGCGGTCACCGCGGAGAATGTCGTGTACCTCGCGGGCGCTCAGAACGCGTTGTTCGTGAGCTCTCTGTGCCTGGCGGGCCCAGGCGATGAGGTGGTGACCTTCGAGCCGCTGTACCCGACGTACCCGGCCACTATTGAGGTCTCCGGAGCGCGCCTGGTGCGCGCACCGGCCACGGCAGCGTGCCGTCCGGATGTCGCAGCGCTCGCGGCGTGTATCGGCCCCCGCACGCGCGCCATCCTATGGGCGAGCCCGAACAATCCCAGTGGCGTCGTGCTGAATGAGCAGGAGCTCGAGGTCCTCGCGGAGCTCGCACTGCGGCACGACCTGTGGTTGATTGCCGATGAGGTCTATGCCGGGCTCGCGCCGCACGGGCGTGTGCCGAGCCTCGCCGCACGGCTGCCCGAGCGCGTCGTGACACTCGGCAGCCTGTCGAAGTCACATGCCATGACCGGTTGGCGCGCAGGATGGCTCGTCGGTCCGCGCGAGCTCGCCCTGCACGCGGAGCACGTCGCGATGTGCATGCTCTTCGGGCTGCCGGGTTTCATTCAGGAGGCGGCCCTCAGCGCGCTCGATCTTGCGGGCGAGGCCGAGGCGCGCATCCGCAGCTACTGCAGTGCACGGCAGGCGCGCTTCGCGGCAGGTATCGCCGGAATTCGCTGCCTGCAGCCGCTGCCGCCGGAAGCAGGTATGTTCATGCTGATCGATGTCAGCGCCACCGGTTTATCGGGCGCCGAATTCGTGCATCGGCTGTACGTGACTCAGCGCGTCTCGGTGATGGATGGCGCGGCTTTTGGCGAGTCAACCGCGAGCTGCGTGCGGGTGTGCTTCGCCACCGACGAGGGCACGCTCGATCGCGCCTGCGCCCGCCTGCGGCATTTCTGCGAGCACCTGCCGGAAGAAGTGGGCACCGCCGCCCGCACCTGAGCCTTCAGCGAGACCGCAGGATGCGCCGCGCCGCGCAGGCCGGGCTGCGCATGCAGCCGCCGCCGGGAGACGCACCCGCGGTGTGGGGCGTCAGGCGTTCTTCGCCGGAAGCTTACCCTCGGGGGTCATCTTGTCGATCGCAGTAGGCAGCGCGTGCGAGAGCTTCTGCGCCAGGTCCTGCGTGTTCAGTCCGGCCTTGGCGGCGAGCTGTCCGAGCGTGCCACTGCCGAACACCTGCTGCAGCTGATCCGCTGAGATCGGCTGGTTCGGTCCGGTTCCGATCCAGGAGCGCGCAGTTCCGCCCAGCCCTTCTTTTTCCAGCTGCGCGATGATCCCCTGGAGGCCGCCGTGCTGCTGAATGAGTGAATTGACCACCGTGGCCATCTCGGCCCCGACGGCGCCGCCCAGCAATCCATCTAACAGACCCATGATGCCTCCCGCTTGTTCTTCGGGTCGAGTTCCGACGCGCCGTTATTCTCCGGCAAACTGCCGGCGGGGCTCAAGCGGCAGTTGTGCGCACCCCGCGCTGCAGCGCAATGCGCGCGCCCGCCGGTCTGTTATATTATTACGACGACATTAAAAAAGACGTACGGTGCCCGGGCGGCGCTGTGCGAGCGGGCGGAGCAACGGGACACCATCATGCGACAGGTGCGAACGCTGGGTCTTCTGGGCACGGGAGTGATTGGCGGCGGCTGGGCGGCGCGCGCGCTGCACTTCGGTATCGATGTCGTGGCGGCGGACGCCAAACCGGAGATGGAGGAATGGCTGCGCGGCGCGGTGGCCAACGCCGAAGGGGCTCTCTCGCGGCTCACCTTCGCCCCGCTGCCACCCAAGGGTCGATTGACCTTCACCACCGACCTGCACGCCATGGCACGCCAGGTGGACTTCATCCAGGAGAACATTCCCGAGCAGCTCGAGCTGAAACAGCGCGTGCTGGCCGATGTGAGCCGCCACGCGCCGGCAGAGGTCGTGATCGCCTCCAGTACTTCCGGTCTCATGCCATCGGACCTGCAGCGCGACATGGTCGCGCCGGAGCGGCTGCTGGTCGCCCATCCTTTCAACCCGGTGTATCTGTTGCCGCTGGTGGAGCTGGTGGGTGGGCGGCAGACCTCGGCGGCGGCGCTCGAGGCGGCGCGGAGCTTCTTCAGCTACATCGGCATGCATCCGCTGCACGTGCGCCGCGAGGTACCGGGTCATCTCACCGACCGTCTGCAGGAGGCGCTGTGGCGCGAGATCCTGCACCTGGTGAACGATGGAGTAGCCACCACCGGTGAGCTCGATGACTCCATCGTGTACGGACCCGGTTTGCGCTGGGCCGGCATGGGCACCAACCTGATCTATCATCTCGCCGGCGGCGAGACGGGCATGCGCCACATGCTGCGGCAATTCGGGCCGTGCCTGAAGTGGCCGTGGACCAAGCTCGAGGCACCCGAGCTCACCGAGGCGCTGATCGACAAGATGGTCGCGGGCACGCAGGCGCAGGCTGCGGGCCGCTCGATCCGCGAGCTCGAGCGGCTGCGCGATGACTACCTGGTGGCGATACAGCAGGTGCTGCGCGAGTACAACCTCGGCGCCGGTGCGACGCTGCGTGCCCTCGAGGAGCGGCTTTACGAGGCCGCGGCCGCGGAGGCGCGCCCGCGGATTGCAGCCGCAGGTGCCGCCGGCGCCGCGGGCGATGGTGGCGGGCCACTACGGTTGCTCGAAACGTATGTCCGGCCCGAATGGATCGACTACAACGGGCACATGACCGATTCGCGCTATCTGCAGGTGTTCGGTGATGCCACCGACGCACTGTTCAGGTACGCCGGCATCGATGAGGCCTACCGCCGCTCGGGCCGCGCGCTCTACACCGCGGAGTCGCACCTGCTGCACAAGGCCGAAGCGCACTCCCAGGAGCGGATCCACGTGGTGAGCCGCATCGTGGAAGTCGACGAGAAGCGCGTGCGGTTGCTGCATGGCATGCACCGCACGCGCGATGATGCTCTGCTGGCGACCGTCGAGCAGGTCTACCTGCACGTCGACACCGTGAGCGGCAGGGTTGCGCCCATGGACGCAGCGGTACGCACGCGGCTCGCGGCCATCCAGACCGCGACACGCTGAAGCCATGCCGAAGATCGTCGATCACGAGCAGCGCCGCGATGAGATCGCGCTCACCGCCTGTCGCGTCGTGGCGCAATTCGGCTTCGAGCAGGCGACCATCGTACGCATTGCCCGGGCGTCGGGCTGTACCACCGGCATGATTGCCCACTACTTCGAAACCAAGCAGGACATCATCGTTGCGGCGCTGCGCCTGATCCTGCGCCGCATCGAGGAGCGGCTCACGCACGCCGACGGTGCCGCCGACCTGCTGACACTGTTGAGCGAGGCGCTGCCGATCGATGAGACACGCTACATCGAGTGCGCGGTGTGGATGGCGTTCTGGGGGCAGGTGCCGGCCGATAAGCGCCTGCGGCGCGTCAACGCCTGGCTGCATCGCGAGTATCTGCGACTGTTCGAGCGCTGTCTGGCGCGCGGCTGGAGCGCCTGGCCGCGCTGGCCGAGTGCCACGCGCGAGCAGCTGCTGCGCTCGGTGGTCACCTTCATCAATGGTGTGACCGCGAGCACCGTGGCGAGTCGCGCCGAGTGGCCCGCAACGCGGCAGATCGGCCAGCTGCGTCTGCAACTGGAGCTGCTGCACGCCTGGGCGAGTGCTGGAGACAACTACGCCCAGCCGCGCACGCGTCGCCGGGCGGCCTCCAGCTGAAGCGGCGGTACGCTGCAAGGAGTGAACGATGGATTTTGCCCTGACCGAAGAGCAGCAGCTGATCATCAAGACGACGCGCGATTTCGTGCACCAGGAGCTGGTGCCTCACGAGCGCGAAGTCGAAACCAGCGGTGTGCTGCGCGAGCAGCTGTGGCAGCCGCTCAAGGCCAAGGCCATCGCCGCGGGGCTCTACGCCGCCAACATGCCAAGCGAGGTGGGCGGCGCCGGACTCGATGGCGTGAGCTGGGTGCTGTACGAGAAGGAGCTCGGGTACACCAACTACGCGCTGCAGTACACCTGCGTGGCGCGTCCGTCCAACATCCTGCTCGCCTGCCAGGGGGAGCAGCGCGAGCGCTACCTGCTGCCCACGGTGCGTGGCGATCGCGTCGAGTGCCTGGCGATGACCGAGCCACAGGCGGGCTCGGACCTGCGCAGCATGCGCACCAGCGCGCTACAGCGCGGCGGGGACTTCATCATCAACGGCACCAAGCACTTCATCAGCCACGCCGATCATGCCGATTTCGTCATCCTGTTCGCCGCGAGCGGCGAGGAGGAACCTGCCGGGACACGCGGCAAGCGCAAGCTCATCACCGCTTTTCTCATCGACAAGGGTACTCCCGGCTTCGAGGTGCGGCCGGGCTACCAGAACGTCTCACACCGCGGTTACAACAACTGCATATTGCAGTTCACCGACTGCCGGGTGCCATCCTCCGCGGTACTCGGCGAGGTGCACCGCGGTTTCGAGGTCGCCAACACCTGGCTCGGGGCGACGCGCCTGCAGGTGGCGGCCAACTGCCTCGGACGTGCCGAGCGCGCGCTCGAATGCGCGAAGCAATGGGCGGTCGATCGCGTGCAGTTCGGACAGCAGATCGGCAAGTTCCAGGGCGTGTCGTTCAAGCTCGCCGACATGGCCGTCGAGCTGCGCGCCGCGGAGCTGCTGACACTGGAGGCCGCCTGGAAACTCGAGCAGGGAACCGCGACCGACATGGACATGGCGGTCGCCAAGGTTAAGGCGACCGAGATGCTCGCCATGGTTGCCGATGAAGCGCTGCAGATTCACGGCGGCATGGGCCTGATGAGCGAGCTGCCGCTCGAGCGCATCTGGCGCGATGCACGCATCGAGCGCATCTGGGACGGCACCAGCGAGGTGCAGCGTCACATCATCTCGCGGGCGCTGTTACGGCCGCTCGGCGGCTGAGGCCGGAGGTCTGTACCGGCCGCTAAGGGTCTCGCGTAGGTATCTCCGCGGCGCGACCGGGCGCGGTACCAGAGGACGTTTCGCGATAGTTAACCGTTTGGTGAACTATCGCCGGAACCACCTGCGATACGGTCGCTGCCACAACTTGGCGGCCAGGTCACTTCCCCTTCCAGACCGGCGGCCGCTTCTCCGAGAAGGCGCGGGTGCCTTCCTTCAGGTCTTCCGAACGGATCACTTTCTGTACCGCATCCAGGCTGTCATGCAGCTCGAAGGCCGCGTGCTCGGCGACCATCTCGGTATGCCGCAGCAGCTGCTTGATCGCGGGAAACAGCAACGGCGGGCCGGCCGCGAGCTGCTGCGCAATCTCGCGC
>Ga0306922_10001229_pt1 | contig 22798 bp, 17 predicted proteins | sample sta12Cox44000082_FD_203758 | JGI IMG/M metagenome (GOLD analysis project Ga0306922, IMG submission 203758) | Lab enrichment of tropical soil microbial communities from Luquillo Experimental Forest, Puerto Rico - statoxic.12C.oxic.44.000.082 (v2)... | ecosystem: Environmental > Terrestrial >... | reverse complement strand
TCCTGAATCTCCGCCGCAGTTCCGCGAAGGAATCGCGGAGCGCCTCGGCTTGGCGCGTTTAGTCTCGATCTCAGCCCGAATGATTCTGCGCAACCTGGAGAGAAGACCATGGAAGGCAGTGCTGACTGTTATAGGCATGTCGTTTGCAGTCGCAATCCTGATCGTGGGATTTTATTTCTTCGACGCCATAGACTATCTCGTGCAGGTGCAATTCCGGACCGCGCAGCGCGACGACGTGACAGTTACGCTCGCGGAGCCTCACGGTGAACAAGCCCGCTACGACATCAGGCATTTGACGGGGGTGTTGCGTTCCCAATCCTTCCGGATTGTGCCGGCACGCCTGAGGTTCCAACACCACTCCAAACGCATCGCTATCCAGGGTCTTGAATCCGATGCGGACCTTCGCCGAGTGGTCGGCCAGAATCTTGATGTGGCCCGGATTCCTCCCGCTGGATTGCTGCTCACCACCAAGCTCGCGGAAGTACTTGGTGTCGAACCGGGGGACACAATCACGATTGAGGTCCTGGAAGGGGAACGGCCCATACGGCAGGTTCCAGTCAGCGGCACAGTGGATGAAATGATTGGACTCTCCGCTTATATGGAGATTTCCGCGCTGAACCGCCTGATGCGGGAGGGCCCGTCTGTTTCAGGTGCGTATCTTTCCGTCGACTCAGAGAAACTGCCTATGCTTTATTCGCAATTGAAACGCACTCCGGCAGTGGCGGGCGTTGCCGTGCGCGAAGCGATGCTCGAAAGCTTCTACCGCACGATCGCCGAAAGCCTGCGCATCTCGACTACCGCGCTGAATCTTTTCGCATGCCTCATCGCCGTCGGAATGGTCTACAACGGCGCCCGGGTTGCCCTCTCCGAACGCGGACACGAACTCGCCTCGCTACGCGTTCTCGGTTTTAACCAGCGGGAGATCAGCTTCATGCTTCTGGGCGAGCAGGCACTGCTGGTCTCAGCATCGATTCCGCTCGGATTTTTGGTCGGCTACGGGTTTTGCGCGCTGCTGACAACGGCGATGCAGACCGAGCTGTATCGCATGCCGCTCGTGGTGAACGCGAAGACGTTTGCGGTCTCGGTACTGATCGTGGCTGTCGCTTCCCTAGGAACCGGGGCCTTGCTGTACCGGCGCCTGAGTCGTTTGGACTTGGTCGCCGTGCTGAAGACGAGAGAATGACATGCCACAGAAGAATCCATGGCGTCGACGAATCCTTCTGGCAGTGATCGCGCTTGGTCTTGCGGCTCTCCTCTGGTTCATGTTGCGACCCACTCCCATCCTCGTCGAAGTTGCAAGTGCAACCCATGGGCCTATGCGCGTAACAGTGGATGAGGATGGGGAAACGCGAGCGCATGACCGTTTCACCGTGGCAGCGCCAATACCGGGCCGCATGCTGCGTGTCGCCCTGGAAGAAGGTGACGCGGTTCGCGAAAAACAGATTGTGGCCATGATCGAGCCGCTTCCGTTGAACCAACAACAGCGCGAGGAGGTCCTGGGGCGCGTCGCGGCTGCCGAGGCTGCCAAGCGAGAGGCCGATGCCAGAGCGGAACATGCCCGAGAGGACTTTGAACAGTCTCAGCGGGATCGCAAACGCGCCGAGCAACTTGGGCAGGAAAAGGTCATCTCCGCTCAGGCGTTGGAACAGTCGCGGAATGCGGAAGTCACTAGCGGGGAGGAGTTGCAGGCAGCCAGATTCAATGCAATGGCTGCACGCTTTGCGGTGGAGGTCGCCCGGGCGGGTCTTGTGGGCATGAGTAGCGGAAGTTCCGGGCATAAGGTGATCTCGCTTCACTCGCCCGTGGCGGGGTGCGTTTTGCGTGTCCTTGAGAAGAGCGAGCGCGTGGTGCAGGCTGGCACCCCGGTCATTGTGCTTGGCGATCCCGAGCAAATAGAAATTGTGACGGACGTTCTGACAACCGATGCCGTCAATATCAAACGCGGCGCGCCTGCTTTCCTCGAGGGCTGGGGCGGCGATCACCCTCTGCGGGCGCGAGTGCGTCTGGTCGAGCCCGCAGGATTTACAAAGATTTCCGCCCTCGGAGTGGAGGAAAAGCGTGTCAATGTAATCGCGGATTTCGTTGACCCCCCGGACGGTCTGGGCGACGGATATCGCGTGGAGACCCGCATCGTGATATGGGAAACGGCGGATGCCCTCAAAATTCCCGCCAGCGCCACTTTTCGAGATCGCTCTGGCTGGAGCGTTTTTGTCATCGATAAGGGCCGCGCGCGCCGGCGCGTCGTCCAGATCGGCCACAGAAATCAGATCGAGGCGGAGGTCCTCGGTGGGATTGCAATCGGCGACCAGGTAATTCTGCATCCGTCGAATCAACTCCGGGAAGGTGCTCGTGTTCGGACCCGATAACCCGACGAGAAGTCGAGTGACAGTTCCCTTTCTCTTGGGACTGACTGTCGTTGCCCTCTATCTTTGTTATCTCCTCATTGCTCCGTTCCTCAAACCAATCCTGTTCTCACTCATCTTGGCCATCGTGTTCTACCCGGCGCACGTACAGGTCCGTCATTGGATTCGAAATCGAAACACCGCAGCCGCGCTTTCCACCACCGCGATGCTTTTACTGGTCAGCGCGTTCGCCTTTTTCATTGGACGAGCGCTCGTGTCGGGACTCCGCGACATCTACGATTCGTTGCTCGGTGCGGGCGAAGGCAGGGAACGTCTCAGCGTCTTCATCGTTTATCTTCTCGACCGGGCAATTACCTGGGCAAGCCGCTATATACCCGTCTCAGTCCCGAACCTTCAAGGAGCGGTGTTGAGCCAGGCAGAAAAACTTGTCACCGGCGTCCTTGCCTTAACTGGTCGGTGGGTCGGAAGCATCTCGTATTTCGGGCTCAACGCCTTTATCGCGGTTTTCGTGCTGTTTTTCCTGCTTCGTGATGGCAGGTCCATGTTGCGCCGTTTGGCGGTCATTCTGCCTATCCGGGTCGGCCAGGCACGCCGGCTGTTCAGCCTTGTGAAGGAAACTCTGCACGCCATTGTGTATGGCACACTTAGCATGGCTGCGATTCAAGGAACCCTTACGGGCCTGGCTTTCTGGCTTCTCGGGCTCACATCGCCTGTTGTTTGGGGACTAGTCGCCACTCTCCTCGCGGTGTTGCCCGTCGTGGGAACGACGTGTGTCTGGCTGCCAGCCGCGTGCATGCTGTTCTTCAGCGGTCACTGGATCAAAGCGTCCGTTCTACTGATGTGGGGAGCCGCTATCGTACACCCGGTGGACAACCTTTTGAGGCCGTATCTGATTGGCGAGCGCGTGAAGCTGTCTACGCTTTACGTCTTTTTCGCATTGCTTGGAGGACTGAGGGCTTTCGGAGCTTTAGGAATATTTATCGGGCCTCTGATCCTCGCCGTAACCATTGCTTTGTTTAAGTTCTTACGGGAGGAAAAAAGTGCTGCCAGCTGGAACCCCCGCAAAGACTCCCAAAACCGCGTTCATCTGGAAGTAATGTGAGATTCCGGAGATGCCCGGAGGAGCCTCCAGCTTCTTTATACACAGCGTGCCGGACACGACTCTCTTTGAGGGAAATTGCAAGTGAGCCAGGAAATGGGTATCTACACAAACTCTTTAGGTGTTCTCCAGAAGGTACCAAGCAGGAGACGTACGGTTCTCTCCGTGTTGACAGACCCTAAAGTGATCGCGATTCTCACAATTGCTGGGATCTTCGTTCATCTCATTCTTCGATATCTGCTAAGTGTCCCCGAGGCTCTTTGGGAGGCGCCCCTCGTTGCGGTCCTCATTGTAGGAGGTGTGCCGCTCGTCCTTCCTCTCGCCCGAAAACTTCTGGCCCGTGAGTTCGGTGCCGATCATCTTGCGGGAATCTCGATCATCACATCGGTCATTCTCGGCGAATACCTTGTCGGCACAATCGTGATCCTGATGCTTTCCGGAGGAACGGCACTCGAACAATTCGCGAGCCGCCGTGCGTCCTCGGTTCTCGATGCTCTCGCCAGACGGATGCCGCAAGTCGCGCACCGGAAAACTAAAGACAGTCTATGCGACGTAAGCCTCGGGGAGGTAATCATCGGGGATACGCTTGTCGTCTTTCCACACGAAATCTGCCCCGTTGACGGCGTCGTCGTTGAGGGGCAAGGGAAAATGAACGAAGCCTACCTCACGGGTGAGCCGTTCGAGATCGAAAAGACGCCTGGTTCTGAGGTCCTTTCCGGAGCCGTGAACGGGGACGCCGCATTGCACATTCGCGCCCAGAAGCTAGCTGTCGATTCCCGCTACGCGAGAATCATGAAAGTGATGCAAGATGCAGAGCAGCGTCGTCCCCACATTCGCCGGCTGGGAGACATGCTCGGCTCCTGGTATACACCTGTCGCCCTTTCGCTCGCCGGCATCAGTTGGGCGATGACCGGCGAATCGCACCGCTTCCTCGCCGTCCTGGTGGTCGCTACGCCTTGCCCCTTGCTGATTGCTATTCCGGTGGCTGTCATCGGCGCCGTTTCTCTCTCCGCGCGTCGTGGAATCATCATCAAGAATCCCGCTGTGCTCGAACAGATTGATCGTTGTCGGACTCTGATTTTCGACAAGACCGGAACGCTGACTTACGGCAAGCCATCCGTATCTGAGATTCTTTGTGCTCCCGGGTTCACGAAGGAAGAGGTACTGCGAGTTACCGCCAGCCTCGAGCGTTACTCAAAACACCCACTTTCACAGGCCATCCGAGAAACAGCTCAGAAGGCCAATTTGCCAATGGAAACCGTTTCAGAAATCAGCGAACGCCCCGGTGAAGGACTGAGAGGAACTGTCGGCCAGCACAAGGTCTGGATTACGAGCCGCAGCAGGATTCCAAGAAAAGAAATGGAACTGCCGCCAGTGACCTCCGGGCTGGAATGTCTGGTTTTTCTCGACGGCACATACGCCGCTACTTTTCGCTTTCATGACCTGCCCCGTCCGGAAAGCCACACATTCATTAGACATCTGAGGCCCCGCCACGCCGTGAACCGAGTCTTGATTGTCTCCGGCGACCGCGACCAGCCAGTGAAGCAACTGGCCGAGCAGGTGGGCATTCGAGACGTGCATTCCGCCAAGAGTCCAGAGGACAAAGTGGCCATCGTGCGCAGCGAGGCGAACCAGGCGCAGACGCTCTTCCTTGGGGACGGAATCAATGACGCCCCTGCGATGCAGGCGGCAACAGTCGGCGTTGCTTTCGGAACGCACAGTGACATTACCTCGGAAGCTGCGGACGCGGTAATCCTGGAGACGTCTCTGGGCCGCGTGGACGAACTGATTCACATAGCCAGGCGCATGCGCCGAATCGCCCTCCAATCTGCCATTGGTGGAATGGCTCTCAGCATTCTCGGGATGGCCGGTGCAGCACTTGGATATTTGCCTCCCATTGCAGGAGCCGTCGCACAAGAAATGATTGACTTGGTTGCGGTCCTGAACGCCGTGCGCGTCGCGCTGCCCGTGAAATCGTTGAGCGATTTCTGATTTCGGACTGGCCTGGTATGTGTGTGCAGAGTTTCGTTACCGTTAGTCGTTCGGTCAACAAATAAAACGAGTGTTGTTTTTCTCCGGCTGCTCCTATGGCTCACGGTCAACCATCTGACCCAAAGCTTTTTCCTTCCGCCTCAGTCGCTTCTGCGCCTGCGACAAAAAGCCCGCAGCTCGCTCTGGCAACAGGGGAAACCAGTTGGCACTGCTTGGAAACCCAGGAGGTGCTGGGAAAACTCGGAGTTGAAGCCGCGATCGGATTGCGCGGAGCCGAAGCCGAGCACCGACTTACCGAATTTGGACGCAATGAGTTGTTGCAAAGCGGGATGAAGAGTTCCTGGCTGATCCTGTGGGAGCAGCTGAAAGCGCTAATGGTGCTCATCTTAATCGCTGCCGCAATCGTGTCCGTCCTTCTTGGGGATTACAGGGATACGATCGCCATTGGAACCATCGTTGTCCTCAACGCTCTACTGGGTTTCTTCGAGGAATACCGGGCGGAAAAGGCTATGGTCGCGCTCAAGAAGCTAACCGTCCCCGCTTCAAAGGTTCGGCGCGACGGCGAAATGCACGAAGTTCCCGCCATTGGGCTCGTTCCTGGCGATATCGTCGTGCTCGAAGCAGGAAGCCTTGTGCCCGCTGACTGCCGCATTCTTGAGAGCGCTAACCTTCACACGCAAGAGGCGGCTCTTACTGGCGAGTCACAACCGGTCAGCAAGCAGACCGCTGCGCTCGAACTCCCTGATGTGCCCCTGGCTGACCGCAAGAACATGGTCTATATGGGCACAGCCATAGCGGCTGGGCGGGGACTGGCCGCAGTCACTGAGACCGGCATGCGCACCGAACTCGGCCGAATCGCCGGCATGATTCAAAATATCGAACGCGAGCCCACGCCACTCCAGAAACGCCTTGGGCATCTCGCAAAGCATCTTGCCGCGGCGGCTCTCGCGATTGTAGGGCTGATCTTCTTCCTCGGCTTGCTTCGTGGAGAGGGTTTGAAGCTCATGTTCCTGACCGCCGTAAGTATCGGAGTCGCCGCGATTCCTGAAGGATTACCGGCTGTCGTCACGATTACGCTTACGTTAGGCGCGCGCCGCATTCTCAAAAGGAAGGCTCTCATCCGTAAGCTGTCGGCGGTGGAGACGCTTGGATCGGTAACCGTGATCTGTTCGGACAAGACGGGCACACTCACTGAGAACCGGATGGCCGTGGAGATTCTGCAACTCGCCGATCAGAGGTTAGAAGTGCCACATGACGATTCTGCCGGGCAAACCTCGCGATCCCTTAAACTTGACCACCCGGGATTTCGCCTGTTACTTGTGGGCGGCGCACTTTGCAATGACGCTCTAATGTCATCCTCTGCGGAAGAGCACGTCTCACTCGTGTCTCTGGGTGATCCAACCGAGGCGGCTTTGGTTTTGTGCGCTTCCCGTCTTGGACTGAGCAAAGCCGAACTGGAAAACGCCATGCCGCGCGTCGGGGAAGTGCCTTTTTCCTCGTGGCGAAAGAGGATGACAACTGTCCACAGAATGCCGCACGATCCACTCTTGCTCCCTCGCGAACTCCAGGCTGCAACGGAAAGATCCCGCGCTGCCTGCGTGGCGTTTACAAAGGGAGGCATCGAGCCTCTCCTCGACGTTTGTACGACCGTCTGGGTTGGTGAGAAACGCCAGGCGCTGGATCAAGCCTGGCGTCGTCATCTTCTTGACGCGAACGACAGTCTAGCCGCCAAAGGTATGCGGGTCCTTGGTGTCGCATTTCGTCCGTGCAGTCTGCCTTCTTCTGGCTGTGGTGAGGAGACCGTCGAACAAGGTCTCACTTTCATCGGCATGATCGCACTCACGGACCCGCCAAGGCCTGAAGCGGCGTCTGCTATCGCCACCTGCAAAACTGCGGGAATTCTTCCAGTGATGATCACGGGGGATCATCCTCTCACGGCGCAGTACATTGCCGCCCAACTCGGGATAGAAAGCATCGGGTCGGCTCTCACCGGAACGCAAATGGATCGTCTGGGCAGAGGCCAGCTGGACCACATGGCTGAATCAACGCGTGTCTACGCAAGAGTGTCGCCGGAACACAAGCTCGCTATTGTTGAGAGCCTGCAACGAAATGGCCAAATTGTCGCCATGACCGGAGACGGCGTGAACGACGCACCGGCGCTTAAGAGAGCGGACATCGGGGTCGCAATGGGTATCACCGGAACCGACGTCGCGAAACAAGCCGCGGACATGGTCTTGCTGGACGATAATTTCGCCACGATTGTGCTAGCCGTTGAAGAAGGGCGGGTGATCTACGACAATCTCCGAAAATTCATCAGGTACATTCTGGCTACGAATTCCGGCGAAATCTGGGTGATGCTTCTCACTCCGTTCTTTGGAATGCCGCTGCCGTTGCTTCCGCTTCAAATCCTCTGGATGAACCTGGTGACTGATGGCCTCCCTGCCTTGGCTCTGAGCGCCGAACCTCCCGAGTCCGATGCAATGCGCCGCCCTCCTTATCCACGCAACGAGAGCATCTTTGCCCGCGGCCTGGGACGACATGTGATCTGGGTGGGGCTGTTGATGGGGCTTCTTTCACTCTCTATCGGCCTGTGGTACTGGCTTGCGAATGACCCCAAATGGCAGACCATGGTTTTCACAACACTTACGCTGTCCCAGATGGCTCATATTCTGGCCATCCGCTCGGACCACCTCTCGCTGTTCCGCATTGGCTTCTTCTCAAATAAACCGCTGCTTGCCGCAGTAGTCTTGACCGTCCTGCTTCAACTTGCTCTGGTCTATGTTCCTCTCCTCCAAAGCGTTTTCAGAACTACCCGGCTTTCTCCTTCAGACCTCGCTTTAAGCGTTGTGCTCTCCGGGGTCATCTTCTGTGCGGTCGAATTCGAAAAGTGGACTGGCCGGCGCCGGACACCGCAGGACAGATAAACGACTACTGGCTTCGGCTCCTGGCGGAATCTCATCGGCAACCCGTGTTCTGTGAACAGAATGCCCTGGCGGCAGTTTGATTTCAGACAGACGGGGGAGTTCCGGATGAGTATGTGCATCTCCATTTGCACGAACAGAGGTCTGTTTCTAGTGCCGAATGCTCCAGCCAGCGACCAGAGACAAATGGGTTATAGGGCTCGAGCCATTGATGTTCAACGCGTCTTTGCAGCGAATAGTCGGCGCTTGGAGAATTATCAGGCCCGGCCAATGTTATTCTTGGACTTCCGCCTCGACTGCTGCGGAGCTCTGCTGGTTACTCCGCGCCCATTCACAAACCAATGCAATATCCGCTTTGGCCAATTTGGCATCTGGATGCATGAGCTTGTAGTGAAGAACGGGCATCTCGCCTTCGGAAACTTCTTTGCAGACTTCCGCCAGATATTTCTGTTGCGCCCCTATCTTGTAGGTGCCCCATTCTGACAAGTTCAGCGCTTTCCGGCCTCGCTTTACGTCCGAGACGATTAGCCAGGAAGCCGGCGCGACTCCGCTGTACCACGGCCAAACCGTGCGGTTGGAATGACAGTCATTGCACGAACGAGCAAAAACGTCATTGACTGCCGGATCCACGGCAAGATTCGCGTGAATCTCGCGCCTCGGATCCACCGGAGGATTGGTTCGGACGGGCCGGAAGACCTGGACCAGCAAAAGGACTGCGAAGAGGGGAAGGATCACTCGCTTCAACAAACGCAACATGACATACCTTCCTTCGAGAACTTAAGAAGTTCTTTCTTACCGGCCACTCGCAGCTTTGTGCTCCATTTTTTCGAGCGCCGCCTTGAATGCGTCGCGGTGGCCCATCTCATCGTGGCGCACCTCTTCAAAGCGATCTGCCGCTGATTTGTCTCCCGCAGCCGCTGCCTGCTCGGCAAATTCGCGGTACATTGTTTCAACTTCGTAGGACTCGCCCTTGATGGCATCTTTCAGGTTTTCCGCGTCACTACCAACCAGGCCTGCTAGGTGCGCTTCTTCGGCAAAATGCTGGAACCGCTCCGTGTTGGCAGCCTTTCTAAACAGGTTCGCCAGTTCGACGTTGCCGTGCTGACGCGCCTGATGGGCGTACAGCAAATACTTGGCATACGCGAAGGCCTCTCCGTGCATGGCGGTCGATAGATTGTCCTGCGTCTTTTGGCTGAGGCTTCCACTGCGCGCGGTCAGGCGTCCACCAAAAAACATCACGCCGCCTGCAAGGACAAATGCGAGATAAACGTTCATCTTCTTCATGGTTCTTCCTCTTCAAATCAATGGAACGGAAAGAACTCGTCTAACGGATTCTTTGCCGTACAAACAAGAGGCTAGCTTTGGAGGAAGGAGAGAATCAGTAATGTCGGTCACGCCGACCGGTGATGGTCGTTACGCCACTGGTGAAGAGCAGAACGACTTGGGCGAGCCTGAGCGGGCGAGGTCGTTGGGCACGTGCAGAAAGGCACAAGCTCGTATCCGTGTTGGCAGTGGAGTCTGCCGACGCACAATTTTCGCGGAATAGCTGCGACTTGCTAGCGCTCACCCGGCCGATGCTGCGAGTCACCCGCACCTGTTATGCCCATCAAACTCATTTTGTTCCGATGCTTTGCTGTGGGACCCTAGGGATTCGATATTTTCTTAACCCTTCATTGTGGCGAACAGTCGGCGCTTGGCGAATTCAACCAGCAGCAGGTACGTCACAATCGAAGCTATGAGAAACGAGAAATAACTTGGGGGAAGCGGAGTGAAGCCGAGTACACCGCCTAGCGGTGAAAACGGCAACAAAACTCCGATGGCCACAATGAGAACAGTTGTGATTGTCAGCGGCACACTTGGGCGGCTGCGGAAAGGATTCCCCATGGTTCGAATCACGAAGAGCACAAGGGTTTGCGTCGCAAGGGATTCGACAAACCAGCCGGTGTGAAAGAGCGGCTCGCTCGCGTGGAAGAACTGCAGCAAGACGTAAAAAGTCAGGAAGTCATAGATTGAGCTGATGGGACCAATAAAAATCATGAAATTGCGAATCAAGCGCATGTCCCAACGCTGAGGACTCCGGAGATAAACGCTGTCCACGTTGTCCGATGGGATGGTGATCTGCGCGGCGTCGTACAGGAAATTATTCAACAGGATCTGTGTGGAAAGCATCGGAAGAAACGGCAGAAAAGCCGAAGCGCCTGCCATACTGAACATGTTGCCAAAATTCGAGCTGGTACCCATCAACAGGTACTTAAGAACATTCGCTGAGGCTCTGCGGCCTTCAAGGATTCCTCGGTGGAGGATGCCAAGCCCCCGTTGAAGCAGGATGACCTCCGCTGCTTCGCGGGCCACATCCACGGCACTCGATACCGAGATTCCCACATCGGCTGCGTGCAGCGAAGGAGCATCGTTAATCCCGTCCCCCAAATAACCGACGACGTGTCCACGATGTTTCAGAGAACGAAGGATTCGGAGCTTTTGGATGGGAGAAACACGCGCGAACACTGAGGCTTGCTCGGCGACGTGTCCCAAGGCAGGCTCACTCATCGCTTCGAGCTCTTCGCCGAGCACGATGATGGGCTCATCGAGACCGACCTGCATGCAGATGCTCCGCGCGACGAGCTCATTGTCCCCCGTCAGGATCTTTACCTGCACGCCATCGCGTTTCAGAGCCGCTATCGAGGCACGCGCGTCCGGGTTGGGAGGATCGGCAAAAGCCAAAAAGCCTGCCAGAGTAAGCGTGTGTTCATCCGCTGCGGAAAACGCTTCCTTCGACTCAACCCTCCGGTAAGCCACGGCTAAGACGCGCAGGCCCTGGCTGCATAGTTTCTCGTATATGCTCCTCGTCTGATCCTTGGCAGTCCTGTCAAAAGTAAGAATCTGCGCATCAGTTTCGTAGGACTCGCAAAGCTCCAGAATTCCTTCCGGCGCGCCTTTGGTGATCAACAGGCTTTCGCGATTCCCGGCGTCTTTGTGCTCGACAACGATCGACAGCCGACGGCGGTTGAAGTCGAAAGGGATTTCGTCGCATTTACGATAGTCGTCCTCATCGCCGCGCTCCCGTGAAAGGATCGCAGTGTCCAGAGGGCTCCGAATCCCGGTTTCAAATTTGCTGTTGAGATAGGCCAGCGCGAGTGGCCGATCCGATCACTGACCAATGGCGTCCAGGGCCGCGCTCAAAGTCATGACGCCTACAGTCAGCGTACCTGTTTTGTCGCTGCAAAGGACATCAATGCTGCCAAAATTCTGGATCGCCGGAAGGTGCTTGACGATCACCTGCTTGCGGGCCATGCGAACGGCGCCACGGGCCAGGGTCACTGAAGTGATCATGGGCAGAAACTCGGGGGTCAATCCAACCGCCAGAGCAACTGCAAAGATGAAGGACTCGAAAGCGTCTTTGTGAAGGGCCATGCGGACCGCGACAATAAACAAGACCAGGAAGAAGACAGCACGCATGATCAGCAGGCCAAAATGCCGCAGGCCGCGCTCGAACTCCGTTTCCTCGGGCCGTTCCACCAATCTCGTCGCGATCGCCCCGAATGACGTTCGCTGCCCGGTGGCAAGCACCCGTGCAATCCCGGTCCCACTGACCACAGATGTTCCCAGGAACACCAGGCTCGGAGCATCGGGTGTGTGTTCGGCTGAAGTGTCGCGTGCCTCTTTTTCTGCCGGCATCGACTCACCCGTGAGGGCGGCCTGCTGAACGTAGAGGTCGCGTGATTCCAAGAGTTGCGCGTCTGCTGGAACCAAATCCCCGGCAGAAAGCCTGACTATGTCCCCGGGAACGATGAGCTGGCGTTTCAACTCCTGCCATTCACCGCCGCGTAAGACGGTCGCCGTCAGACTTACGTGCTGGCGCACTCTCTCAATCGCCCGTTGCGAACGATAAGTCTGGACAAAGTTAATGGTGATCCCGAGTAGAACCAAGACAACGATGATGCTGGCATCTACCTTTTGTCCCAAGATCGCTGATACCGCGCTGGCAACGAGAAGGATGATAACTAAGGGATTGAGAAACAAAGACAAGAGCTCGACCGCGAAGGCTCCGCGCCGTGAGGGTGTCGGATCGTTCGGCCCATACTTTTTTAGGAGCTCTGCCGCCTCCTGTAACGAAAGCCCAGTCAGGCTTGACACCGGTGAGTGAACGCTCTCTGTTAGTGTCGATTCCATTGGGGGCAACTGCCGCTCTTTGCTCTGTGGCCTTAGTCCTTGGACTTAAACACGAGGTCCAACGTTCGGTGGAACGAAGGAAAAAGCCACAGGGACCTTTGAAGCGACGGGCTTTCCATCGAGTCTTGCTGGCTGAAACTTCCACTGTCGCGCGGCTCGCTCGGCAGGTTCGGTTAGTGAGGGTATCCCGCGCACAACACGAACGTCGGTAATCTTGCCAGCGTCGTCGAGCGACACTTCGAGCACGACCGTACCCGAAGCGACGCTCTGTAATGGATATGCCACATCGACTACCGCAGTCACGGTTGGAGGGTCAAAGCGGGGCGAGGCTTGCTCGGTTCTTTGTTGGGCGGTGCCAATATCGAGTGCGGTTGCCAGGATTAGAGTCGATGCCAGTAAACAGCGCATGGTCCGTGCCTCCCTTTTCCCAAAGCTGCGTCGCCATTTAAGCGCGCCGACAAGGATTCGTTTCTACAGCATCGAAGGATAAGTCTCAGGGACCTCGCCAGCTTCCCAGGCTGCGGTCCTCTCCAGAGGTTCCACGGCGCGTGTCTCGTCGTAGTGCAGAATGACATCAAATTGGTCAGGGAGTTGTGCGTGGAAGTAGTGGCTCGCACGCTCCGATTGCGGCAGATAGATTACTCCGATAGCCCGCTCCAATCGTGGCTCTCGCAAGGCCGATGTAGCTTCTTCTTTCGTACCCAGACGAAGAAGAAAATTAGGAATATCCGTCCTGTGGAAGAGTTCCTCGTAGCTCCCTGGCAATGCGGAGCGGACATGTTTTCGTTCGGCAGGATTGTCCCAACCAGACGCTGCTGTCACCGTACCGGTATACGTGGTGAATCCAACAAGTGTCACCCTTTCGCCGTAGCGCTGGCGCACCAATTGCCCCAGATTCAATTCGCCTCGATGCCCCATTTCCGTGGCGCGGGCGTCGCCGAGGTGAGAGTTGTGGGCCCAGATGACTACCTTGGCCTTAGCTCCAAGGTGATGCACCAATGCAACCAACGTCTCCGCCATGTGCGTGTCACGGAGATTCCAGGACGAGACTCGCTCATGAAACATCGCGCGGTAGTACTGTTCGGCATTTTTCACAAGGCGAGCATTCTGTTCGGCAAAGAAAAATGCGTCTCGCCCTACCCTGCCGTCACGCCGGGCAAGATCCACGGCCCGCTGGCGCATTTCCATCCACTGGTTGATGACTTCATCTTCGCAACTCTTGCTCAGGCCGAAGCTGGCGGCGTATCCGTACGCTTGCGTGTCTTCGCCAAAGTTTTCAAAGCAGGCGTAACGATACCGCGCGCGGCGCGCGGCATCGGGGTCGACTTTATCCAGGAAATCCAGCACCGCTCGTATGGAGGCATGCAGGCTGTATAGGTCCAGTCCATAGAAACCGACCCTTCCTCCGTGCCGGTGCTCATTGTGATTGCGCAACCAGCCAACGAAATCAAGAACGTCAGCGTTACGCCACATCCACGCGGGAAACCGCTGGAAGCCGCCAAGCGCATCGACTGCCTCCTCGTCGTCGCTGTCGAACCGGACAAACTGGTTAACTCGATATGCGTCCGGCCAGTCGGCTTCCACAGCCACCGCGTTGAACCCCTTTTCTGTGATCAAGCGCTTCGTGATCTGGGCGCGCAGGCGATAGAACTCGTGGGTCCCATGCGTGGCCTCGCCGAGCAAAACGAAACGGGAGTCGGCAACCAGTTTCAGCAATGGATCGAAGTCTGTAATCTCTCCGGTAAGCGGATACGCCGACCGACGAATCGCATCCACAAGGCCGTGTTCAGGTATGGCTGGCATTTCTGGACCTCCATTTCTGGCACGCGCAAAAACCCGGATCGATAAACCGCGTTCCACGATCCCAGGTTTTACGTTTAGGTTAAAATCAGTGACGCTTCCTTCGTGGGGCAGCCTCCGTGTCCTGCTATTGCAGCTCGCCCACCCGCTGGTATGCACGATCAAGTAGTTCGTTCACTTCTTCGTCGGAGATCTGCGAAAAATCATCGTAGAACTGCCCTACACCGTAGAAGGGTTCCGGTATTTCCACGCACACCAGTTCGTCAACTTCCTGCAGAAGACGACCGCAAGTCTCCGGTGGCGCGACTGGTGTCGCGACAACAATTGCTGCAGCCTTCATTTGCCTCAACGCATGAATCGCAGCCATCAAGCTCGACCCCGTGGCGATGCCGTCATCGACAAGTATGACGGTCTTTCCCAGCACATCGAGCGGGGGGCGGTTCCCCCGATACAAACGTTCACGCCGTTCGAGCTCTTCTCTCTCTGCGTGCGTCACCGAGGCAATGTCCATTTCCGATAATCCTAGATGTTCCACGACACTACGGTTCAGAACCCGGACACCGCTGCTGCCAATGGCTCCGAACGCCAGCTCTTCTTGACCGGGCACTCCAAGCTTCCGCAATACGAATATGTCCAGCGGCAGGTTAAGGGCCGTAGCCACTTCGAATGCAACCGGAACACCGCCGCGCGGGACGCCGAGCACAATTACATCGTCACGGTTCGCATACTTCTGCAGGCGTGATGCCAGCCGCCGGCCCGCGTGTTCTCGATTCCTGAAAATCATCGCAAGACCTCGGCTTCCCTACGCAATTCGCGTCGCCGATTCAGCAGCAAGATTTGGTCCTCCTCGTGTGTTTGCTCGTCCAAATAATCCTTCTTAGTGGCCATCCTTTTGTCTTTCTTCGCAGGCTTGGAAATCTCTTTGACCGTCTTGGCTATTTGTCCGGCTGGGGCCTGCTGCGCGATGTCTGCCAGAGTCACTATGCCGACGCAGCGTCCCCGCTCGTTCACAACCGGAATACGTCGAACCTGGTTTTCCTGCATCAGTTCTTCACACTCCTCGATGGTGGAATCGGGCTGGCACGTCACCGGAACAGGCGTCATCAGTTCCGAGATCGTAATGGCGTCGCTTCTCTTCGCTTCAGCGACAACGCCACAGCAGAGGTCGCGATCCGTGACGATGCCTTCAACCAAAGGATCGGTCTTATCCCAAACGACCGGAATGGCTCCGACATCGTGCACCTTCATCAGGTTCGCAGCCGTTTGCGCCGTGTCCCAGGGCGTACATGAGACGACGGACTTTGTCATGAGGTCCTTCACGAGCATCGCGTTTCTCTCCCATCCGTCACTTACTTTCGCTCTCAATAAAGTCGCGCTCAGTGACGTGGCGCACGGATTGGCGTGAGCAAGGTCACCTCGATCTGGCAAACCATTTCTGGAGCCGTTTGCTACACTCGGGCCGTGAAAAGGGATCGAGACTGAATTAACTGCAAGGATCAGTTTGACTGCGGCGTTGCCCTTTGGAGGCTCTTGCCAATGACACGCACAAATGGGATGAACCCAAAGAGAATCGAGATCAGGAAATCATGGAGTCGAGGCAACCTAGTTCATCCGCGGACTGTTAGAACCGGACAGCATGCCTCCGAAACAACCTTGTAGGCTGTCGCGCGAGCAAAATGAGTCGTCAGGCCAAGACTCCCCTCCGGCTTGCGCACTCCGAGCACAATAAGGTGCGAATGTCTGCCCTCCGCCACTCTGAGAATGTTGTCAGCCGGAGAGCCGTACTCGACAACGTGCTCGGGCTTGCACCACAGCTCTGCTTCAGGCGGAACGAGGTCGCGAAGCCGTTTCATGGTGGCACTGACAAACTCTCCACCGTGTGTCAGTTCACGTCTTTTGGGCGGCTCGATCACATGCAACAAAACCAGATGCGCTTCGTGCTCCTGCGCAAGGGAAATCGCATAGGGTGCCGCTGCCTGTGACGCAGGTGTGAAATCTGTTGCATACAATATTTCTTTGGTTTCGACGGGCTGGTCCAGGCGGCTTGATGCTTTGGGCCCCACTGTCAAGACCGGACATAGGCTCTCGCGAAAAACCATCTCCGCCACAGAGCCCATGACTGCCTTTCGAAGTCCCGTCCGGCCGTGCGTGCCGATGACTACGAGGTCGATGTTGCTTTTCTCGATGAAGGCAGAAAGAGCGCCCCAAATCTCCCCGTAATCGATCACGACTTCTTGCCGAATGCCTGGGAGACTTCGCTCCAAGCTCTCGGCTAACTCCGTGGCTACTTCGCGCGAATCTGCCGCGGATGCCGGCAGGACCAGTGATGGAGGCACAGGGTAGACTTTCGGGGAAAACACGTGAAAGCCCCAGACCTTTGCACCATAAAAACGTGCGAACTCGGCCGCAAATGGCAAAGCGGCATACGAGGCTGGAGAGAGGTCGGTCGCGAACGCGATATTCTTAATAGCGATTCGCGTTTTCACATCGATAGTCTTCATGGGCCGCCCCCTCTTTCGGTCACAACCCGAACAAGAGACTTTCAGAACGTCCAGTCTCTATAATTCGGGATGCGACTCAAGCGTATAGGGCAGAGTGTGAGCCGCCTTCTCGGACGTCTTTCGTTTGGCGATGTGCCCGCCCTTTCTTTCATGACCTGTTTTGACCGTCTTTCTCTTTCCTTCAGTTTTTTTCCGGTGCCGCTCTAGCACGGCGATTCGACCGAGCAGTTCTCGCTCATAGGCAACGTGGGCTCGAAGCCATTTCACTACATCCATGCCAGGCAGGATCATCGCCATTGTCCGGTCCACCGTGGCACACTTCAACTCTTCCCTGAAGTTCTCTACAACCCGGATGATCTGTTCATGCTCCGCCTCGATTCGCGCGCGCTCCTCTGGTTGTAAATGGGAAACGTCCACAGACTCGACAAGGCGGTCCCCTGTGTGGCAATGCTCCACAACTCCGGCCAGACGGTGCTCGAACGCTCGCAGTTCTGAGAGACCCTTCACGCGCTCGGAAAAGTCGTTTCCTGAAGCTGATTCAAGCAGTTTCTCGATTCTGCCTGCAAGATTTAGGAGTACTTCGTGTTCCTCACGGAGGTACCCAGTGCGCTGACGAAATTCCATACCAGCCTCCTTTCTGCGTGATCTTGTTGCGCATGACATGCGGTAGTCGGAGCGGGAAAACACATCCGACTACCGCACGTAGGGAACTCAGGCGGCCTTTGGATGGATGCGCAATGTGTGCGCTTTAGCCACTTTCGGCAGGGTGAGTTCCAGAACACCATTCCTCAGTGTCGCTGTCACGTTGTCCGTTTCGATGTCGGCGGGCAAATCCACCGTGCGGAGGATCTGGTCGCAGCAACTCTCTGCCCAAACCGTCTTGCCCTTCTTCTCTTCTTTCTTGGCTTCTCGTTTGCCCGTAATCGTCAGCCGGCGCGGCTCCACTCCGATTTCAATTTCTTTTTCGTTGAAGCCTGGCACTTCTGCTTTCATCTCGAACGATCCGTCTGATTCCGTAACGTTCACTGGAACGGGATGAAGCAATTCTCTCTCTGCTTGGAACCAGTCTCCGAGTTCGCGCCCGAATGCCCGGCCGTTGCCTTCGAAAATTTCGTAGGCCCTTCGCGCGATCGTGTTGAACGTATTCTCCATCTGATCGAACAATGAAGCATACTTGATTGGTCTGATTGGTTCTTCAGCGCGTCTTACTGCGGTTGTTTCCGCCATGGTGTCTTTCTCCTCACTCAAATCATGTCAGCGCCGACTGCGGCAGATCATCGGCGTAAATGAAGAACTCCACATTAGCGCTGCAGACAAAAACTGACAGAACCGCGCCGGGCAAATCAGTGATACAGGTCACAGCAATGCGTGAGTGGGAGCTGGCATAAACGGTGGCAGATTATGTTCCCGAGCAACCTTTTCTCCGGGCTCCTCACTGACCTCTACGAACTCACGATGGCGGCAGGCTACGTTCAAAACCGCTTCGAGGCCCGCGCCACTTTCGAGCTCTTTGTGCGTCATCTCCCGCGCAATCGCAACTATCTCGTCGCTGCGGGTCTCGAACAATGTCTCGATTCCCTTGAAAACATTCACTTCACCGCCCAGGAAGTCGCCTTCCTCCGCGATCTGCCAATATTTCGACACGTTCAGCCTGGCTTCTATGACTTTCTCGGGCGGTTCCACTTCCCGGGCGATGTTTGGGCGCTGCCAGAAGGTACGGTCTTCTTTCCGGGCGAACCTTTGCTCCGAGTTACAGCTCCAATTGCAGAAGCCCAGCTCGTCGAGACCAGCCTCCTGTCTATCCTGCACTTCCAAACCCTCATCGCCAGCAAAGCAGCGCGAATAACCACAGCCGCCGCCAGCCGGCCTGTCGTCGAATTTGGCTCCCGCCGGGCTCACGGCATAGAAGCTGCAGTTTTCGCCGCTCGCGCAGCCTGCATTGCCGGCTGCGCAGGAACATCCAACACCTTCGCAGGTCATTCCTTCGGCATCCCCGTTTATGGAACACAGGCGCACTCGTGGGTCATGGCGCACGATGACGAAACCGAAGCTTTCAGTAATTTCCTCGACGTTTTTCCGGAGCAGTCGACTCTGCTCGTGGACACCTATGACGTTCGCAAAGCAATCGACAAAATCATTACCTTAGGTCGTAAACCCGGTGGCGTGCGGCTCGACAGCGGCGATGTGCTGGCCGATAGCCTTTGGACTCGGCGGCGGCTTGATCAGGCTGGCTGGAAAGATGTGCAGATTTTTGTCTCCGGTGACCTGGATGAGAATCGAATCGAGAACCTGCTTCACAGCGGGGCGCCCATCGATGCCTTCGGTGTCGGCACGGCGCTTTCGACCTCTGCCGATGCGCCGTATGTGGGAGTAATCTACAAGTTAGTGGAAGTCGAACTGGATCACCGCATCCGGAGCACGGCAAAGTTTAGCGCGGACAAGAAGACCTATCCAGGTCGCAAGCAGGTCTTCCGCCTCGCGAGCGGAGAGAGAACTTACTGCGGCGATATTATTGGCCTGGAGGACGAGACATTCCCGTCGGCCGAACCGCTGCTCGTTCCCGTGATGCGCCGTGGACAGCGTCTCGAAACAGCCAGGCAGGATCCCTCAAGTGCAGTCCGAATGGCTCAGGCACGGTTCATGGCTGACAAAGCACGGCTGCCGAATCGCCTCTTAACCCTTGGAGTAGCGGACCCGCCGTATCCGGTGTCCTATAGCGCGCGTCTGGAAAAGCTGTGTGAACAAGCACGACAATCCTTCACCGAGTCGCCGTGCACTTGAATCCTAGAAGCTCATGGTCTCACCGAAGACGATTTTGTGGGGGGTGGATGTTCAGGTTGACTTCATGCTTCCTCAAGGGAACCTCTATGTTTCAGGCGCGGAAAAGATTATCGCGAACATCGATCTGCTCGTCGACGCGGCGCGCCAAGGTCGCGTCTTTTTGATTTCTTCAGCTGACGCGCACAGCCCGCACGACCCGGAACTCCGTCATTGGCCCCCACACTGCCTGAGAGGCTCTCCTGGTGCCGAACTTTTGCCCGAAGCATGCGCCTCGCCTCCGCTGCTCATCCCCAACCGAAAGGGATTTGCTCTTCCGGAGGACCTTGGAACCTATCGGCAGGTCACACTCGACAAAAACACGCTCGACGTTTTCGACAATCCGAACACAGACGTGCTTCTTGCCCGGATGAATCCTGCGGGTTCGCCCGCTTTTGCATCACATCCACAATTCGTCGTCTTTGGCGTCGCTACGGAATATTGTGTCCGCAGTACGGCTGAGGGCCTGCTTCGCCGCGAGCGCTCAATCTCCCTAGTCACGGACGCTGTGTGTGCCATAAACGAAGACAAAGGACAACAGGTCCTCCATGACCTGTGCTCGCGGGGCGCGAGACTCATCGCTACCGAAGAGGCTCTAGCTCTCGTGAGCCCGCCGAGCCGGTCCTTTCGACGAACAATTGTTCATCCTTAACCCGAAGGCTCTTGCCTCGCTACGTGGGTGTGATGAGCCTCACAGAACAGGAATCGCGCCAGCAGTATAAGAGCTCTGTGGACCCAGCAATTCTTTGGGCAAGCTTTGAGTGGACGATGCAGAACAACCATGTTGAACAATGACCGCGTTCAGCCTGTCGCCCGGCAGAACTTGGTGGATTTGTTTCGGGAATTCTCAGGATCGCCGACTGAGTTTCTTCAATACGACAGCGGGTATCGCAACTGGAAATACACATATGCCCAGGTGAGCTTCGCCGCGCATCATTTCGCGGCACAGTTAAAAGACAGCAATATCCGTAAGGGCGACAAGGTCATCTTCTGGTCCGAAAACCGGCCCGAGTGGATCGCCGCATTCTGGGGCTGCGTCCTTGCCGGTGTAATTGTCGTTCCCATCGATTACCGGACGTCACTTCGTTTCTTGCGTCATGTTCAAGAGCTGGTCGATGCTCGGGTGATTCTGGCCGGAGAGGAAGTTCCGCTCACTGCCTGGGAGGAACAGCCAACCGTTTGGAGACTCTGCGACCTGGAATGGCCTTCGCAAGAATGTGAAGTTCCCGCCGCCCAGATCGATAGAGATGATGTTGTCGAAATTGTGTTTACATCGGGTGCCACCGGCGAACCCAAAGGGGTCGTGATCACGCATGCCAACATTCTGGCCAACATCGTATCGCCAGCGCGCATTATTTCTGCATACCGCAAATGGTTCCGGCCACTACTGCCATTGCGCTTTCTAAGCTTGATTCCTATGAGCCATTTGTTCGGGCAAGTGCTTACGATGTTCATTTTGCCCTTGATGCCAGCTACCACGGTCTTCATGCATGGATACAGCCCGCACGAAATCACGCGCCAGATCCGCAGCCGGCGTGTGTCGGTGGTTGTCGCTGTGCCCAGAATCCTCGAAGTGCTGCGGAAACACATCCTCATCGAATTCCCAGAGGCTGCTGATCTTTCTTCTTCTAGGTCCCACTGGGTCTTCCGCTGGTGGCGATACCGCCGCCTGCATTGGTCGTTAGGCTGGAAGTTCTGGGCGTTTATCGTGGGAGCAGCACCGCTCGCAAAAGAACTCGAGGGGTTTTGGTCACGTCTGGGATTCGCAGTCATCCAAGGCTATGGGCTTACCGAAACAGCGCCGGTTGTGGCCTTCAACAATCCGTTTGACATCAGGGAAGGTACAGTCGGCAAGCCTGTCGAGGGCGTCGAAGTAAAGATCGCACCGGATGGGGAGATTCTCGTTCGCGGAAAGAGTGTCACGCCAGGCTACTACCGGGCTCCCGTTGAGACCGCGTCAGCATTCAAGAATGGATGGTTTCACACCGGGGATATTGGAAGATTTGATGACACAGGCCGCTTGGTGATTCAGGGGCGCAAGAAAGAAGTGATTGTCACACCGGAGGGGCTCAACGTATTCCCTGAAGATGTGGAAAACATTTTGAACCGCGTGCCGGGTGTGCGGGAATCCGCAGTAGTGGGCCGGGATCGCGTCCATGCGGTCTTGGTTCTGCGCAACAGCGGCGACCCGGAAGAAATAGTCCGCCTGGCGAACGAGCGACTCGAAGGCCACCAGAGAATTCGAGAAGTCTCCTTATGGCCTGGGGACCGCCTGCCGCGCACTGAGGGCACGCAGAAGCTGAAACACGGCGAGATCCAAGCGTGGGTGGAGAAAAGGCGCCCGTCGGAAGCAATAGTCCCAGCCAAAGATACACTCATCGGCCTTCTCCAGAGGTATACGCGGGACAGGAACGTCACGCCAGAGACAGCTCTCGACCAGCTAGGGCTGAGCTCTCTCGATCGAGTTGAACTCATGTTGGATCTCGAAAAGCATTTCGATATCAGCGTCGACGAATCGGTATTAACAGGCAGCCACGCGGTTTCCGCACTTGAAGAAATGAGCGTCCATCGTGCCGCTCCGGTATTTCCGGCATGGAACCGGTCCTGGCCTGCGAGAGCGATTCGCAGCACAATGCTCTCTACGGTCTTCTTGCCTTTCGTCCGAATGTTCGCGCATGCCAATATTTCCGGCCGCGAGCATTTGGCTGCGTTACGGGGACCTGTCATTTTTGCGCCGAACCACCAGAGCCACCTGGACACACCATTGATCCTCTCTGCTTTGCCCGCCCGGTACCGATGCCGCGTCGCGCCAGCAATGTGGAAGGAATACTTTGACGCGCACTTCTCTCCGCACCGCCACACGCGCAATGAACGGTTTCGGGATAGCCTCCTGTATTGGTTGGTCGCATTGTTCTTCAATGCGTTTCCTATTCCCCAGACCGAAGCTGGCGCGGGCGAATCGTTGCGCTACTTGGGAGAACTGGTTAGCGACGATTGGTCCATATTGTTTTTTCCGGAAGGCGAGCGAACGGAAGCTGGAGAGATCAAGTCCTTTCAGCCGGGGATTGGCTTGATCGCGGCGCGGTTGAAGGTACCCGTAGTTCCTATTCGATTGCGAGGTGTAGATAAGATTCT
>Ga0306922_10001222_pt1 | contig 22868 bp, 23 predicted proteins | sample sta12Cox44000082_FD_203758 | JGI IMG/M metagenome (GOLD analysis project Ga0306922, IMG submission 203758) | Lab enrichment of tropical soil microbial communities from Luquillo Experimental Forest, Puerto Rico - statoxic.12C.oxic.44.000.082 (v2)... | ecosystem: Environmental > Terrestrial >... | reverse complement strand
GCGCCGTTGCCGCCGAGCAACGCCACGACGCCACCCTCCGGCACTTCGAGCGAGACGCCCTTCAGCACCAGAATGACATGGTTGTATATGACTTCAATATTGTTGACCGCGAGCAACGGCGAGGCTGGAGAGGAATGGAGGGCTGCATTGCCGTCAAGCATCCTTCGAGACGCGCCCTCTGGGCGCTCCTCAGGATGAGGATAAGCCTCTGATGGCATTAAAAAAGCGCCTCATCCTGAGGAGGCCGCGCAAGCGGCCGTCTCGAAGGACGCACAGCGGTGCTCCTAGAGCTCATTCCTCCTTGGAGCAGTCGCGCGGGGTGATGCCCTTCTCCTTGGCGTAGGCGAGCGCCGACTCCTTGTACATTTCGGTCAGCATGCCGCGGTCCGGCTGGATCCAGTCGGAGACGAAGTGCCAGTGCTTGCCGTCCCACTGCTGGATGCGGACCTTGCCATTGCCTTCGTGATTGGCGCAGGACAACTGGATCGGCACCATCAGCCCGTCGGCGCCCAGCTGCGAAATGCGCTGCGGCGTGATGTCGAGGTGCTCGTAGCCCCATTGCACGTCTTCGCCTTTGAGCGGCCTCTTGCCGAACTTGCCCTGCGCGGTGCGGATCGCCTCGAGATCATAGATCGCGTTGATGACGCCGCGATTGTAGAGCACCTCGCCGACCTTATCCCGCGTCGTGTGGCCGCCATTCTTGTCGTAGACGTATTTGAGGATGTCTTTGACCGCAGGATAATCTTGCCCGGTACCGTGAAACGTGCCGGATTTGTAGCCGTCGGCCGCTGCACCTGCAGGTACGACATCGGGCTCGGCGCCCGACCACCACACGCCGATGTAGTGGTCCATCGGATATCCGACTGAAGCCGCGCCCTTGATGGCGGTCGAGTTCATCACCCCCCAGCCCCACATGAACAGCCAGTCCGGCCGCTGCTGGCGGATCTGCAACCAAGTCGCCGACTGCTCGATGCCTGGCGCCGAAACCGGGTATTTGAGGAAGGTATAGCCGTATTTCTGCGACAGCTTTTCGAGCGTTGCGATCGGCTCCTTGCCGTAGGCGATATCGATGTAGACGAGGCCAAGCTTCTTGCCCTTCAGCTTGTCCAGCCCGCCCATCTGATCACCGACGTATTTGATCAGCGCGTCGGCCTGCGCCCAATAGGTCGCGGGCAACGTAAACACATAAGGGAACACTCCCCCGTCGCTGGCGTCGGCGCGGCCGTAGCCCATCGAGACAACCGGAATCTTGTCGGCAGTCGCGCGCTCGATCAGCGCGTAGGTAATACCGGTCGACAGCGGATCGACGAGGCTGGCGCCGGTCGGCCCACGGTTCTTCAGCCGCTCATAGCATTCGACGCCCTTATCGTTGTTGTAGCTCGTTTCGCACTCCTCGTAAGTGATCTTGACGCCGCCGACACCGCCGTCACGCGCATCGATCATGTCGAGATAATCGGCGTAGCCGTCGGCAAACGGGATCCCGTTCGGCGCATACGGGCCGGTACGGTAGACGAGGCGCGGAATAAACTGCTCGTTCTGCGCGAACGTCGGTGCGGCGCCGAGGCCGAATCCGGCGATCGCGGCCACGACAACCGCAAGCGATTTTCTGAACAAGCTCATCTTCTCCTCCCTGTGGCGGCCGATTTCGGGACTTCTAGGCTGCCGCCGGGTTTGTCGCAAGAGTTCTTGCGTCAATGAGGGAACGGCCAGAGCCGCAGCTTCTCCTTGCCGATCGCCCAGAGGCGCGCCAGACCGTTCGGCTCGACGATCAGAAAAATGATGATCAGCGCGCCGAAGATCATGGTTTGCAAATTGGTCACCAGGTTGACCGGGACATCGAGCCCGACGAGGCGCGGCGCGTTGTCGAGAAAAATCGGCAACAGCACGATAAAGGCGGCCCCGAGGAACGAGCCGAGAATGCTGCCGAGGCCACCGATAATGATCATGAAAAGGATCTGGAATGAGCGGTCGATCTCGAAAGCGCTGGCCTCGACCGCGCTCGTATAGATGAACGCCCACATCGCGCCGGCTATGCCGCAATAGAACGAGCTCAACGCGAAGGCGAGCAGCTTTGTGCGCAGAGGGCGGATGCCGATGATCTCGGCGGCGACATCCATGTCCCGGATCGCCATCCACGAGCGTCCGATGCGACCGCGCACCAGCCCCTTGGCGGCAAGCGCGAGTAGGACGACGACAGTCAGCACGAACAGGTACTTCGCTCGCGGATCGGCCTCGGCGCCGGTGACGTAGACATGGCCGAATACGGCGCGCGGCGGCGCGCTAATCACGCCCGAGGCGCTGTAGTTGTCGAACCACGGGAACTTGTTGAACATCCAGATCAGGAAAAACTGCGACGCGAGCGTCGCCACCGCGAGATAGAAGCCCTTGATCCTGAGGCTGGGAAAGCCGAACAGCAAGCCGACGAGCGCAGTGATGGTGCCGGCGAGGATGAGGGCGAAGACGATGTTCAGCCCAGGGAAGGCGGTGGTGAGCTTGTAGGTCGCAAACGCGCCGACCGCCATAAAGCCCCCGGTGCCGAGCGAAACCTGACCGGCATAACCGGTCAGCAGGTTAAGTCCGAGTGCCGCCAGCGCGTAAACGAGGAACGGGATCATAATCGTCAGCAGCCAATACTCGGAGCCGACCGCGGGTATCACGACATAGGCCGCGGCGAGCGCGGCGAGCAGCAGCCAGCGGTCCTGAACAATCGGAAAGATCGCCTGGTCTGCTGCGTAGCTCGCCTTGAACTGGCCGACCTCGCGGTAGATCATCGCTCAGACCCTCGCCCTCACGTCGCCCCCGCGCAAGCGGGGGTCCAGGGCCACCGTCGATACCCAGGATCCCTGGATTCCCGCTTTCGCGGGAAAGACGGGGGAAACCGGAGGAAATTCAATATTACACTCGCTCAATGATGCGCTCGCCGAACAGGCCGTGCGGCCGGAACAGCAGAAAGATGAGCGCCAGGGCATAGGCGAACCAGTCCTCGATGGCGCCGCCAAAGGCTGGGCCCCAAAAGACTTCGGCAACCTTCTCGCCGACCCCGATGATCAGACCGCCGACAATCGCACCGGGCACCGAGGTGAAGCCGCCCAGGATCAGCACCGGCAACGCCTTCAGCGCCACAAGTGAGATCGAGAACTGCACTCCCAGATTGCTGCCCCACATAATGCCAGCGACTAGCCCGACCACACCGGCGACCGACCAGACGATGATCCAGATGGAGCGGAGCGGGATCCCGACCGATTGCGCAGCCTGGTGATCGTCGGCGACGGCGCGCAATGCACGGCCAACAGCGGTGTGCTGGAAGAAGAGAGCGAGCGCGGCGACGAGCGAGCCGGCAACCGCGGCGGCGACCAGATCGAACTCGTTGACCAGCACGCCCCCGATGATCAGCGGCGCCTTAGGGATGCCGATATCAAGCGGATGCACATCGCCGCCCCAGACCAGCTGGCCGAAGCCTTCGAGGAAAAAGGCCAGGCCGATCGTTGCCATGAACAGAATAATCGGCTCCTGATTGACGAGCGGCCGCAGCATCAGCCGCTCGACCGCGATGGCGAGCAGCACCATGACGACGATGGCAATGATGAACGCGCCCCAGATCGGTATGCCGCGTTCGAGCAGCCCGACAAACGTCAAGGCGGCGAATAGCACCATCGTCCCCTGAGCGAAGTTGAACACGCCCGAGGCCTTGAAGATCAGCACGAAGCCAAGCGCAACAAGCGAATACATCACCCCGCTCAACAAGCCGCCAATGACGACCTCGAGCACGAACTCCGGGTTGTCTGCCATATTGGCGAACGGCGTGAGGAAGACTGCAGTGATTACATCCATTGCCTGCGTTACGTATCGCAATTTTTTCGATTTGAGACGGGACTGTCATTGCGAGCAAAGCGAAGCAATCTCGACGGACAGCGTACACTGCGCGGAGCCTGCTTCGTAGCTGCCCTTCTCGCAATGACGCAAGACCTCATCGCTGCTCGCCGAGATACGCCGCGATCACATCGGGGTTTGAGCGGACTTCATCGGGCGGGCCATCGGCGATCTTGCGGCCGTAGTCGAGCACGATGACGCGATCAGAGATATCCATCACGACGCCCATATCGTGCTCGATCAATGCGATCGACGTGCCGAACTCGTCGTTGACGTCGAGGATAAAGCGGCACATGTCCTCCTTCTCCTCGACATTCATTCCCGCCATCGGTTCGTCGAGCAGCAAGAGTTCCGGTTCCATCGCCAATGCACGGCCGAGTTCAACCCGCTTCTGCAGCCCATATGGAAGCCGGCCGACCGGGGTTTTGCGGATCGCCTGGATCTCGAGAAAGTCGATAATGCGCTCCGCATAGCCGCGATGCTCAAGCTCCTCCTGTCCCGCCGGGCCTGCATGGATCGCCTGCCACAGAAAATTGTGGCGCATCCTCAGCAAGCGCCCGGTCATGATGTTGTCGAGCGTCGTCATCCCCTTGAAAAGCGCGACGTTCTGGAATGTACGGGCTATACCCTGTGCCGCCGCCTGATAGGGCCGCATCTGCCGGCGGGTTTCGCCCTTCCACGTAATGGTGCCCGCCTGTGGGGTGTAGAAGCCGTTGATGACGTTCAGCATCGAGGTCTTGCCGGCACCGTTCGGCCCGATCATCGCCAGGATTTCGTGCCTCCGGATCTCAAGGCTGATCGCATTAAGGGCGGTGATCCCGCCGAAAGCGAGGGTGATCCGATCGGCGGTGAGGATCGCTTCGCCGATTTGTTTCTGCGGCATAAAAACCGCCTATTTCCGCCGATCGTCGTGCCCCGGCTCGACCGGGGCATCTACGCCCAGCTTCCGCGAGCGGAAGTGCCGCATGGACTGCCGGGTCAAACCCTGCAATGACGAAATTACAGGTCCGCGCAGTTTCCGGGCTGACACTTTAGCTCGCCTTCCTCAAGGGAAGCGACTCGGCGGGCGGCAGGGTTGTTGTGACATCGCGGATCGCGAGCTCGGCGCGCATGTAGCTTCTTCGGCCGTCCTCGAAGGTGATCTCAGTCTCGATGCGGCCGGTTGGGCGGCCGGAATAAAGCGCATCGACTAGAGGCTTGTAGCGCTCGGCGATAATCCTTCGGCGGACCTTGCGGGTGCGGGTCAATTCGCCGTCGTCGGCGTCAAGCTCTTTATGAAGGATTAGAAAACGGCAGATCTGCGACGGCGCAAGCTCCGGCTCGGCGGCTAGATCATGGTTTACGGCATCGATGCAGCCCCGAACCAGATCATAGACCGCCGGCTCGGCCGCAAGCTCCTGGTAGGAGCCATAGGCGAGATTGCGCCGTTCCGCCCAGTCGCCGACGGCTTCGAGGTCGATGTTGATAAAGGCCGCGACGAACGGCCGCTCATCGCCAAAGGCGACGGCCTCCTTGATGTAGGGAAAGAATTTGAGCTTGTTCTCGATGAACTTCGGAGCGAACAGCCCAGCGCCCTCAAGTCGCCCAACATCCTTGGCACGGTCGAGGATCTTGAGCTGCCCGTCAGTATCGAAAAGCCCGGCATCACCGGTGTGGACCCAGCCGTCCGAACGCTTGACCTCCGCGGTCGCTTCCGGGTACTTGTAATAGCATTGGAAAGCGCCCGGACTCTTGAACAGAACTTCGCCGTCCTCGGCGATGCGCAGTTCCACATCTTCGATGGGTGCCCCGACCGTGTCGGGCTTCACCTCTCCGTCCTTCTGAATGCACAGGAACACCGAGCTCTCGGTCATCCCGTAAAGCTGTTTCAGGTTGATGCCCAAGGAGCGGTAGAACGTGAATAGGTCAGGCCCGGTTGCCTCGCCTCCCGTATAGGCGACGCGAACCCTGCTGAAGCCGAGCGTGTTTTTCAGCGGGCCGTAGACCAGCGCATTGCCGAGCCAGTAGAGCATCCGGTCGACCAAGGCTACCCGATGCCGGTCAAGTATAGCCGGCCCGACACGCCTGGCGACGCCGACGAAGTAATCAAAGAGCCTGCGCTTGACCCAGGCAGCGTCTTCGATGCGGATCATGATCTGGGTCAGGATATTTTCGAAGATCCGCGGCGGCGCGAAGAAATAGGTGGGCCCAAGCTCGCGGAGATCGGCTATTGCGGTCGCCTGCGATTCCGGACAGGAGGCGCAAAAGCCGGCGCAATACGCTTGCGCATACGAGAAAATGTGCTCGCCGATCCACGCCATCGGCAGATAGGAGAGCACCTCCTCGCGGTCGGTCAGGCCCTCAAACTCGATCGCGTTCTGCGCTGTAATGATGATGTTTTCGAACGTCAGGACGACACCTTTCGGCCGCCCGGTCGTGCCTGAGGTGTAGAGAATGATCGCAACATCGCTCCCTTCCCCCTTCTCGACCTCTCCGTAAAAAAAACTGGGGTGGCCACCGGCGAATTCGCGGCCACGCTCTTGCACCGTCGAATAATCATAAAGAAACGAATGCTCGTAGTGCCGCAGCCCGCGCGGGTCGGAATAGATGACTGTCTCGAGGAGCGGCAACCGATCCTTGACGGCGAGAATTTTGTCGACTTGTTCCTGATCCTCGGCCAGGGCAAAGCGCACCTCGGCGTGATCGAGGACAAAGGCCATCTCTTCGGCGATCGAGTCCTGGTAGATCGGGACGGGGACACCCCCTAAGGCCTGGGTCGCGGCGATGGCCCAATAAAGGCGCGGCCGGTTATCGCCGATGATCGCAAGCTTGTCGCCACGGCTGAACCCCATCGCCGCCAGACTGCAAGCAAATGCCTCGACCTCAGCTGCGACCTCGGCCCAACTCCAGCTCTGCCAGATACCGTAGTCTTTTTCGCGGTTGGCCGGCCGGTTCGGCCGCACCCGCACATGTTCGAGTAAGAGCTTGGGAAATGTATCGAGCGCACTCATCTCGCTTGCTGTCATCGAAGCTCCCAGAGCGCCATGCAACCTCGCCTTGTCCGGATTGTTTTCGTGCAGCCTTGGTAAAAGGATCGCTCTTGCCGGTCAAGGGCGCTTCCCTTACCCGGCGGGGGGTGTAACTCTTGCCTCTCCGACACCTGGGGAGCCGAGAGATGAAGATATCCGGCATACGTTCGCAAATCGTCGCCCTGCCGGCTGACGAGCCGCTCGCCGGTGCTGCCGAAAACCCGAGCGGTACCCGCCCGATCGTCACCTTGGAGCTGGAAACGGACGACGGGACCGTCGGCATCGGTGTCACCTATTTCGGCGGCGCGCTGACCGGCACGTTGCGGAGCGCCATTGAAGAGCTCGGGGCTCAGCTCGTCGGCGAAGACCCGCTGCGCATCGGAGCGGCCGCCACCAAATTGCGTGCGGCGGCCGGATCGGCAGGACCTGGCGGCATCTTCCATTTGGCGTTGTCGGCGCTCGACATGGCGCTGTGGGATATCCGGGGCAAAGCGCTGAACCTGCCGCTCTGGAAGCTTCTCGGCGGTGCCCGCGAGCGGGTTCCGACCTATGCCAGCGGCGCCCTCATGCGCGAGCTGTCGCTGGACCGGGTGGTGACTGCCGCCGCCACGTTGAAGCAGAAGGGCTTTCACGAAATGAAGACCCAGCTGGCGCTCGCCGGGGACACGACCCCGGCCGGGGAGGTCGAGCGCATGCGCCGGGTGCGCGAGGCAATCGGCCCTGACATCAAGCTGATGTGCGACATCAACCAGCGCTGGCGCGTCGAGCAGGCGATCGATATCGGCCGCCGCGTCGAGGATGCCGGGGTCGGGCTCTTCTGGCTCGAGGATGTGACGACGGCGGACGATTATCCCGGGCTCGCCCGGGTCACCGCGGCGCTGTCGACGCCGGTGGCCGGCGGCGAATACCTTTGGGGGATCGTGCCGTTCCGGCATATGGTCGAGGCGCGTTCGGTCGATATCGTCATGATCGACCTCGTGCGAGTAGGCGGCATCACGCAATGGATGAAGGTCGCCGGCATGGCCGAGGCGTTCAACCTGCCGGTCGTCAGCCACCTGATTCCCGAGGTCCACGTCCACCTGATCGGCGCGATCCCGAACGGGCTGACGGTCGAGTACATGCCGTGGCTGAGGCATCTCTTCGAGGAAGTCCCAGAGCCGGTGAACGGCGAGCTGGCAATGCCGACCGCCCCCGGTCTCGGTCTTAGATTCGACCAGGCGGCGATCGACCGCTACAAGGCCGCATGAGGATGATCCGATAAAGATATCGCATATCCGCTCGCAGATCCTGGTGCTGCCGCAAGAGGATCCGCTCGCCAATACCCCGGAAGACGCGAGTGCCGCCCGGCCTATCGTGATCGTGCGGCTCGCCACCGATGAGGGCGCCGAAGGGATCGGGGTGACATTCTATGGAGGCGCAATTACCGCCTCGCTGAAGCGAGCCGTCGACGATCTCGGCGCGCTGACGATCGGGGAAGATCCGCTGCGCATCGAGGCGATCGTCGCCAAGCTGCGTGCCGCAGCGGGTGGCGCCGGGCCGGCGGGAATGTTTACTTTGGCGCTGTCGGCGATCGACATCGCGCTGTGGGACATTCGCGGCAAGGCATTGAACCAGCCGCTGTGGAAATTGCTCGGCGGCTCGCGGCAGCGAGTAGCGACCTATGCCAGCGGTGCGTTGCGGCGCAACCTGTCGCTCAACGAGGTCGTGGCGGCGGCCGGAAGGCTGAAGGACAAAGGCTTCCGCGAGATGAAAACGCAGCTCGCTTTGCCTGGTGACACCTCGCCGGCAAAGGAGGTCGAGCGCATGGTGCGGGTGCGCGAGGCAATCGGTCCCGATATCAAGCTGATGTGCGACATCAACCAGCGCTGGCGGGTCGAGCAGGCCATCGACATCGGCAAGCGGGTCGAAGATGCCGGGGTCGGCCTCTTCTGGCTCGAGGATGTGACGACGCACGACGACTATGCCGGGATTGCCCGGGTCAACGCGGCGTTGGCGACGCCAATCTGCGGTGGCGAGCTCGTCTATGGCATCGCCCCGTTCCGCCATATGATCGAGGCGCGCTCGGTCGACTACGTCATGGTCGACCTGATCCGCGTCGGGGGCATCACCCAGTGGCTCAAGGTCGCCGGCATGGCCGAGGCGTTCAACCTGCCGGTTGTCAGCCACGTGATCCCCGAGATCCACGCTCATCTCGTAGCAGCGGTGCCGAACGGTCTCACCGTCGAATACATGGGTTGGATGCTGAGACTGTTCGAAGGCGTCGCGGCGCTCGACAACAGCGAAATCGTGTTGCCGGATCGGCCCGGTCTCGGCCTCACCTTCAACGAAGAGACGGTACAGCGGTTCGGGGCGGCGGCATGAAAATCGCGTCGCTGCAAACCGGCATCGTCCGACTGCCGAACGACGAGCCGCTTGCCGGCTTCTCGGAGAACCCGAACGCCATCAACCCGATCGTCTGGCTGAGGCTGCGGAGTGACGACGGCATCGAAGGGCTCGGCGTCACCTATTTCGGCGGCGCGCTGACCGGCACTTTGCGGCGTGCGGTCGATGAGCTTGGCGCGCTTGCGATCGGCGAGGATGCGATGCGCGTCGAAGCGATCCACAACAAGCTCCGCGACGCCGCGATCTCGGCCGGGCCGGCCGGCGTCTTTACGATGGCGCTGTCGGCGATCGATGTCGCGCTATGGGACATCAAGGGAAAGGCGCTCGGCCTGCCGCTGTGGAAGCTGCTCGGCGGCGGACGCGATCGCATTCCGACTTATGCCAGCGGCGCGCTGCGGCGAGGTCTCAAACTTGAAGAAGCGGTCACCGCAGCCGGCAGGCTGCGTGAGAAAGGCTATCGCCAAGCCAAGATGCAGCTGGGCTTGCCCGGTATCACCTCGCCGAGTCGCGAAGTCGAGCAGGCCCGGCTCATTCGCGAAGCGGTCGGCCGCGACATGGATTTGATGTGCGACATCAACCAGCGCTGGCGGGTGGACGAGGCGATCGATCTCGGCCGGCGGGTCGAAGAGGCCGGGGTCGGCCTCTATTGGCTTGAGGACGTGACCACGCATGACGATTACGCCGGGATCGCCCGGGTCGCGGCGGCGCTGGCAACACCGGTTGCCGGCGGCGAGTATCTTTGGGGCATCGTGCCGTTCCGGCACATGCTCGAAGCCCGCTCGGTCGATATCGTCATGATCGACCAGGTGCGCTCGGGCGGCATCACACCGTGGCTCAAGATCGCCGGCATGGCGGAGGCCTTCAACCTACCGGTCGTCAGCCACGGTGTGCCGGAAATCCACGTCCACCTCGTCGGCGCCGTGCCCAATGGCCTGACCGTCGAATACATGCCGCGGCTTTTCCGCCTATGGGAGGAGGTCCCGGTGCCGGTCGGCGGTGAATTGGCAATGCCCACTGGCCCTGGGCTGGGGCTCAAATTCAGCGAGCATGCGGTAAGAACCTTCGGGGTGGCCTGAAGGAGAGGCCTGAAGGAGAGGGTCAAGCGGCCGCAGAAACCGCGCGTAGCTGGTGGAAGCCGTGTTCGAGATCCTCGATCAGATCCTCCGGGTCTTCGAGGCCGATATGGAGGCGCAGGGTCGGGCCCTCGGCCTCCCAACGCGTCGCGGTGCGGCCGCGGGCGGGGTTGGTCGGCAGGATCAGGCTCTCGAACCCGCCCCAGCTGGAGCCGATGCCGAACAGATCGAGCGCGTCGATCATCGCATAGACCGCTGCCTTCGGCGCCGGTTTGAGGACCACGCCGAATAACCCGCTGGCGCCGAGGAAATCGCGTTTCCATAGCGCATGCCCCGGATCCTCCGGCAAAGCCGGATACAGCACTCGCGAGACTTCGGGCCGCGACTGCAACCACCGCGCGACCGCGAGTGCATTCCTCTCGTGCCTCTCGAGGCGTACCGAGAGTGTGCGCAGACCGCGCAACGCGAAATAGGCATCATCGGGGGCGGCGCAATGGCCGAGATCGGCCGCCATCGTGCGCACCGGCAGATACATCTTCTCGGTCGTGATGACCGCTCCGAGGATCACGTCCGAATGGCCGACGATGTACTTCGTCGCCGCATGGATCGACACGTCGACACCGTGCTCGAAGGATGAAAACAGATAGGGCGAGGCCCAGGTGTTGTCCATCAGCACCTCGGCGCCCCCTTCGTGCGCCGCTGCGGCGATCGCCGGCACATCCTGCATCTCGAAGGTCAGCGAGCCGGGAGATTCGAGATAGACGACCCGGGTGTTCGGGCGCATCAGCCGGGCGATCTCCGCGCCGATCAGCGGATCGTAATAGGTCGTCTCCACGCCGCAGCGGGTCAGCACCTTGTCGCAGAAGTTGCGCGCCGGCCCGTAGCAGGAATCGACCATCAGCAGGTGGTCGCCGCATTTGAGGCAGGCCTGCAGCGGCGCTGTGATTGCCGCCAGACCCGAGGACATCAGCATCGCGCGATAGCCGCCCTCGATGGCCGCCAGCGACTCTTCGAGTGCAAAGGTCGTCGGCGTGCCCAACAGCCCATAGCGCACCACGTCGAAGCGCTTGCTCGGATCGCGTTTGGCCTCCCACTCAGCCATGTTCGACGAAAGAATCGTCGAGGCATGATACACTGGCGGGTTGACGGCGCCGTTATGGGCCTCCGGGTGACGTCCGAGATGTGCCAGCAGCGTATCCTTGCGATATTTGCCGGACCGATTGTCATTCTTCATGAGATAGGCTCCGCTTTCCTCGGACCGCTTCGGATGATGCTGTTCTGCTCGGCTTGCAATCCCGGCTGCGGACGCCGAGAATCCGGCGCGGGGTGAAAGGAGGCGCGCTGGTGAGACCGGGAATTATCGCGGTCATGATCGCCGCTTTGGCGGCATGTTCGGATTCGTCCGCCACGCCTCCGCCTTCCGATCCGACAGCCGAGGCTGAGACCCTCAAAAAGGACTGTTCGGACCCGCACTGGCGCGACGAGAATCTGGGCCTCTGGTACTCCGTCTGCCGCCAGCCGCTGCGCTGGTGAGTGTCTAGATGCCCCATCTCATCTAAAGCTTTTTGAAGCATTCTTTTCCGTTAGCCTGCAGCGTTCGACAATCGACGATAAATATCTGGGAATTCGGGGCGATCTGAATCGCAAAACTTCTGCCGTCTTTGCAGCGTACACTCCAGTATGCGAGAGATTTCCACTTGTCGGTGGAAATGACGCCCATCAGGAACGCTGAAGTACCGACGCAACCGTGGCCGACATTCTGTGCGAGGGTCTTTGCCTGCTCGGCAGGCGGTAGCGCGAGAAGACGATCGTGGATGGGGTTTCCGGAGCCGGCGGCCTGAGCGCCATCGAAGCCGACGGCAATCGACGCCGCGAGAAGCAAGAGCGCGCGCCACACCCGGTCACCTCGTCAACCGCAAGTCGCTGCGAAACTACCGGCTGTGATCGCTTGCCGCAACCGCCGGAATGACCGGCAACACGATGTGCGAGGGACGGTCCGCATCGACGAACACGCGATTGCGGGCAACGCGCGGATGCTCCATCGCGCTTTCGGGCTCCCCCGAATTCGAGTTGACGTCGAAATGCGGAAAGTTGCTGCTCGCAATGTCGAGCCGCAACCGATGACCGCGCAGGAACAAGTTGCTGGTCGGGAACGGCTCGATCTCGACGGGGTAAACCTCGCCCGGCGCCAGCAGCGACGGCGCTTCCCAGCTGTCGCGATAACGCGCGCGCAAGATCCGCTCGGTCAGGTTCATTGCAAAGCCCTGCGGGTAATCGTCATTGGGCGGGTGCAGATCGATCAGCTTTGCGGTGAAGTCGGTATCGGGGGCGTCGGAGGCGATCCACAGCCGCACCGTCACCGGCCCGGTGACCTCGATGTCTCGGAGCAGCGGCGGCGTGCAAAAGACCAGCACGTTGGAGCGCTCGGCGAGCGGCCGGTAGGGCTCGCGCGCGCCAAAGACGCCGGGTCCTTCGCGTTGATCATAGGCGCCGGCGCGCATCACCGGCTCGCCCGAACTGATGGCGCCGCCGATCGTCGGAACCGGGGACTTCGGATCGGACAGGTAATCGAGCGGCACGGCGTCTGATGATGGCGGCTCGGCGCCAAGGCTTCGATCCGAGTGCAGATAGAGCTTCGCCCATTGCGTCTCCGGCAGCGGCCAATCGGCGGCGCTGCGCCACCGCCCGCCATGATCGAGCCGCCCATCGGCGTTGCGCCGCCCCGACCCGCCGCCCATGACGAAGATGCGCACCGGCGGCTCCGGCTCGACGCCGTTCGGGACGCCCTTGAGCCAGCGGTCGAACCAGCGGCGCCGCAATTCGAAGAAATCTTCGGCGAGGTTGCCGTCGACCGGAGCCGTCGCGCCGAAATCGACATCACCGGCATAGTTGAGTGAGCGGTCGCCATGCGTCCAGGGGCCGAGGATCAGCCGCATCGGACCGCGTTTGCTGCGTGACAGACCGAGGTAGTTCTCGACCGCCGAGCGCGCATAAGGGTCATACCACCCCGAAAGATTGGCGACCGGCACATCGGCGTAACGGTCGTAATACCCTTCGGCATAGATCCCGGGCCGCTTCCAGAATTCGTCGAAGACCCCGTGCGACCATTGCTCGAAAAGATAATCCTCGTATTCCGGCGCAGCGCTGACCGGCGAATGCCCTTTGCGCCACGGCATGCGCGCGAACCAAGCCTTGATATTCTGGGCTTGAAGCTCCGCTTTGACCACGGGGTCCCTGGCGTCGGCGAGCGCGTTATTATAGGCCCACGTCGCCTGCTTCAGATCAAAGGCGCCACCGTGGCGGATGCCGCTGCGATAGGCGTTCGAGAACCCGCCGCAATCGAGAAACTGCGCCGCCAGCCCCGGCGGGTCGAGGCAGCCGAGCGCCGCCTGGGTGTGCGCGGCATAAGAAAGGCCAAAGGTCCCGATCCGGCCGTTCCACCAGTCCTGCCGGATCAACCAGGCGAGAGTGTCGTATCCGTCCTCGGCCTCGCTCAGATATTTCGTGAAGCGCCTCCCGATTTGTAACGGCCACGACAATCCTGATAAACGACCGCGTAGCCGTGCCGCGCGAAATATCCCGCGACCTCGGCGCGCGAACGTGGCTTGGCTACCGCGGCGGTGCGCTCGGAGCGGCTCGGCGCGGATTTGTTGTAGGGCGTGCGCTCGAGCAGCACCGGAAACGGGCCGTCACCGGCCGGGCGATAGACATCGGTCGCGAGCCCGATCCTGTCTCGCATCGGGACGATCAGATCCGGCTCGAAGACCATATTCCCTGCTGCGGTGATACTAATGAGATGGCCTCCGGGTCCGGGTTGGGGGCCGCGCGTCAGCCTGATATCCCCTGTTATTACAGGAAAAATACAGGCTGCACCCTCCGCGCGCGACGATGGTTGATTGAACCTACAGGTCTTGTCGGGCTCGCTACCCGTCGGTCGGATTATTGAGATAATGATACGGCTCATACAGAGCGGCCGACGTTATTACACTAGGATCCTTTTCAAGATTACACTATAGGATCCTTTTCAAGATTACACTATAGGATCCTTTTCAAGATTACACTATAGGATCCTTTTCAAGATCCGCACGATATCATGCCAATATGGCATCTTTATGGAGGCCGTCGGACCGGCTCTTGCTTGGCGCCGGTATTTTGGCTACATCCCTCGGCGGCCAGACTATGGCCCAAGGGCGCGTAGCTCAGCGGGAGAGCACTACGTTGACATCGTAGGGGTCACAGGTTCAATCCCTGTCGCGCCCACCAGCTTTTTCAAAGGCTTAATGACAAGACCCGCCTTAAGCTCAACTGATAGGTATTCCCAAGGTATCCCCAGGGGGTATGACCGAACGCGACAAAATCAAGCAGCGCATCGCCAAACTTCTCAACCTAACCACCGACAAGGGCGCGTCAGAAGCTGAAGCGATGCTTGCTGGCTTGAATGTCGTGCTCAGCGTGAAAAGCTCAGCAGCCAGCTCAGCGAACTGGAGGCGACTGAGCGTGTGCTTTCGCGCCACACCAAGGGCGTCCAGCCAAGGAAGACGGCCTCAGCCAAAATGCCGACCACGGCGACTGAGGCGGCTGCTCCAGCACGACCCCGTGGGCGCCGGCGCACCACGACCGCAAAACCCGCTGGCGGCAGGCGCACGCCGCCGACCCTCAATGATCGGGTCCTTGTTCTGGCAACGGGCAAGACGCAGCAGGAAATCACCGCAGCGTGCAAGGGGGCTCGCCCGAACCACGTCGGCGCCGCATTGCCCGGCACAAGCGCGCTGGCCGCATCGAAGAGCGCGATGGGAAGCGCGGGCAAAGAGGTATGCGTTGTGGCGACTGCGGCGGGAACCATGTAACGGCACCATGTCTTCCAGACCGAGCGCAGGGCCCGGATGACGGAAGCCGGGGTCCGCAAAACACTGGCACGGATCACCGATGCCGGCAGATAATCCGATCTACCACATCGAGGCGCTAGAGTACGCTGACGAGTTCTATCGCGCCTATCAGCAATTACAGCCAAGCCGCAATATTACTACACCGTGGCCGCGCTACCTCCTGCTTTGCCAAGCGGTCGAGCTTGGTCTCAAGGCGTTTCTAGTTAGATGTGGACTAAAAGAGAGGGAACTGCGGCAGACGAAGATCCGGCACAGTATCGATGGACTTATGAGCGAGGCCCTCGCTAGAGGACTAAGTATTGGTTCGCACGCGGAAAGTGAGATCAGACTACTCGACGAAGCTCACGAAAACCACCGGTCGCGTTACCCGCGTTCGCCTCAGGACAGGACTAAGCCGATTTTTGTGATCGAAGAGTTCGAACCCTACGTCCAGGAACTCTTTCAAGTGGTGTCAAAATTAATCCGCGGTAGTTGACTTTGAAGCCCATCGCTCGCAGCTATGAAATCCTCCACCGTCCGCCCGCGATGCTCGGCGGCACTGCGGCGGCGAAGGTCCGCTTGGTCGTCTGATGCCGGGGGCGCGGCCATCAGGTCGAGCCCAACCCGGCCCAGATGGCTGCTCCGGTGGAGCCCCGCTAGTAGCCGAACCCCCGTTTTACGCCCAAATGCAGATGTACGGTGGCGAGCCAGTACGATAATATCAGCGCGAAGCCCGAGCCGAGGACCACTGCGGAAACAGAGGGCGGACCGAGATGGAATGGGAGGAGGCACTTCTTGGGGCTTGGGGCGGAGAGATACCGCCGCAACCAGCAAGTTATTATCGACGCAGAGCCGCCCGAGCCCGACAGATCGCGGAAGGGGTGACAACCCGGGACATGAAGGCACAGTTTCTCGACGAGGCTGTTCGCTGCGATCGTCGGTCGCCGCACGGGAGAGCCCTTCGGCTTCACGATAGGCGATGAGCCCGCCTTCGACCGCAGTTTTGGCGATGGGCCGCGAGGCGGGCCCAATCAACGGCCAGACAAGCAGCGTACCGGCGCCGACCACTAGGCCGGTAACGAGGTTGCCACCGTTCAACTTTCCCGAAGGAAGTTTTTCTTGTTAGGAGGGCCTAGAAGCACCCCTCTCTGAGCCGCAGGAACATTGCATTAGCCCCCCAGCCGACGCTGCGGGATTATCTAGCTCAGTCGGCTACGGATTACCCCAGTAAACCCAGCCACTGTAGGGATCTTGCCAGTACCTGTAAGGACCCCAACCGCTATTGACACCGTACGAACCTCCCCATCCTCGATAGGGTCCCCACGCACCATAATGGTCCGGTGCGCAGTGCGGCGGAATCCATTGTCCTCCCCACGGATTCCAATGACCGGGCACCGGGTGCCAACCCCAGCCGCAGCCGCCCCAGACTTTGACGACCCCCGACGCCGGAACCGTCATCTCCGCTCCCGTGCTCGACCCGAGTGGCACAGCGTGTGCCGCCAGCGGAGCACTCAGAGCAAGCACACCCGCCACGAGCATTCCTCGAACGCGCATTTTAATCCCCCACATACCAAGGCTCCGGCCCCCCACCGGAGAACGGGTCAACGGCGAAGTTTTGTCCCTCGCCCTCACCCCGATTTCTCTATACGAGTTTGTCGAACTCAATTCAACCACTAGCTGAGAGCGTGCGGTCGTGATCGCGAGATGTTTCACCGGCCACTCACAGCCGCGCGCCGGTTAATGGCTACGGATTACCCCACCCGGTTGTCGGCTGCATATCAGAGAAAGGATAATCGAAGGCGCCGCCGCTGGGACCCCAGGCCCAGTAAATAGGGATCGCCAGCCTGCCATAGGGACCCCACCCGCCGTGCGCGTGGTTTGCCCCCCAAAAGCAGCTCCAATGGCCGGAACGCTGCGCATTGAGCACGAGGTGGATGACTCAGGCGAACGCACGTAGCCGCCGGGTCGTTTCCTCTGCGATACGCTGGACGAGTTCTGTGGCATTCGTGTCCGTCGCCAGTGCGGCCGATTGCCCCGACGTCAGTGCGGTCCATTCGCGATTCCCAGTGGCCGCGAGCGGCGATGTGAGGCTCTGCTGGGCTGGCACCGGCAGGGGCTGCAATCCGGATGCGACCAGATCGTCGATCATGATGTTGTGGATGTAGCGGCATGGCCGACCGCTGATCACGTTGGTCACAACCGTGCAGGCGTCGTCGGCCGCAGCCAAGGCGACGCGATGCGCGTCGCCTACTTCCGCCTCCTCGCAGCGCAAGAACGCGGTCCCCAGCTGGACCGCGTTAGCGCCGAGCATGAAGGCGGCCGCTGCGGTACGCCCGTCAGCGACGCCGCCCGCAGCGATGACCGGAACAGATACGGCGTCGGCCATCTGCGGCAAGAGCGAGAACAAGCCCGGCTGCATGCTGATATCGATGCCGGTGAATGTCGCACGATGCCCGCCGGCCTCGATGCCTTGCGCGATGACGGCGTTAACCCCGCTTTGCTCGAGCATTCGGGCTTCGGCTACCGTCGTCGCGCTCGACATGATGAATATGCCAGCAGCCTTAAGGGTCTGGACAGCGTCCGGATCGGGCAGGCCGAAATGAAAGCTCACCACCTCGGGTTTGGTTTCAAGCAACAGCGCGAGGTGCTCGTGCCCAACGTCGCTGACCACACCTTTCGGTTCTGGTACCGGCCCGAGCCCGTGAGCATCGTAATGTGGCTGAAGTCGCCGCTGCATTGCCTCGGTGATATCCGGTGCGCAACGCGGGCCAGGCCAAATCGGATAATTGACATTGAGGCTACCACGCTTTGCTGCCGGAAACCGGCTATTCGGCGCGCCGCCTGCTCCGCGGTTCGCCCCCACTTCCCGAGCCCACCGAGGCCGCCGGCATTGGTGACCGCGGCAGCCAACGCCGGCGTGCTCGCGCTGCCCATCGGTGCCTGAATGATAGGCCATTTCAGGTTCAGCCGTTCGGTAAGGGCGTTGCTCGGCCACATGGCGTGCTCCCTTCAACTGTCGCAAGCCGTTACTGGAGCCAACCGGGAGGGGCGAGCGGCGCGCGGCTGCTGTCTGTCCAGTTTGGCTCTCCGAAGGATGGTCCGGTCCGGGGCTGCCTCGACTACAGCTCTACGGCGCAACCGCTAGGATCGCGTCTTCGTACCGCCCGCCGCCCATCTCGCCGGGCGCGAAAATGCCGTGGCCGGAGATCCATTCCCGCGCCTCTTCGTAAGCCTCGCGCGTGTACGGCTCGAAGACGATGCGCTCGCCGGGCCCCCAGCGCCTTGTGTCGATCTGATCGCGAAACCGCGGCGGAAACTCCTGCTCGTAGTAATGCGTGTAGCGCTCCGGCCGGAGGTCGATATCCCGTTGCGCCAGACGCAAGGCGCGGAAATACTTCCGAACATCCTCGGGCTCAGCTTCCCCGGTGACCATCGAGGCCATCATGAATGTCGAGTCGATGATCTTGCGGAAACCGAGCTGCTCCAGGAAGTAGTACGGTCCACTGAAGACCGCGGCAGCCGGCACCTCGCGATCGATCAGCTTCTCCATGCGGCGGAACAACAGGCCGTCGGCAAAAGATAGCGCGATCTGGTCGGCTGGCAGATAATGTTCCAAAGCCTGGATCGTCGAATAATGGCTGCCCGACTGGTAGCCGACCGAGATCGGCACGCCGGCAAGCTGTGCCGGGTGGGTAATATCCGATTCCGGCGGCGCGAACACCGCCGCGGGCGCGACCGAATAGGCATGCGGGTAGAGCTTGCCGTGCCCGACAGAGGCGGCCACGTTTATCGTCCAATGGCAGGCGCAGCTGATGTTCGAGCTGCGGCCGCGCTCGAAGGTCTGGTAGGCGCCGACTCTGTCGCCAAGGTCGTGCAGTTTGCCGGTGGGCGAGGTCAGCTGATCGCTGAATTCGTAATCGAGCCCTTCGCGCTCGAAGTAGCCCTTGTCGCGGGCCACCCACTCATGCAGCCGCATGTGCGGCGCGATGACGAATTTGGCCATTCAGTTCCTCCGGCAGGTGTTGCACATCACCCTATCAGAACCGGCGGGATTCGCGCATAAGCCAATCACGGCGCGCGGACACCACGACATGATTCCAATAGACGGTCCCTCATTCGGGCTCGACGGTGATCACAGCTTTCATATTCGGGTGGTAGCGGCAGTAGTATTCGACCTTGCCTGCACTCCTGATCACGGTTCGGCCGCTGGTATGCGGCGGCAGCTTCACGTCCCATTGGCCATCCCGTGCCGTCGCAGTGTGGACGACAAAATCGCCGTTCATCCACTCGATTGTGTCGCCGACATGGGCCGCAACCTCAGCCGGAGCGAGTATGAGGCCTTTCACCTCTATCCGGATCGTCGCCGCCGAGGCGACATTCCCGCTTGGAGCGCTGACCCCGAGCAGCAACGCCGTTAGCCCCAGCGCCCGCAGGGTATACCTGGTCACTTCAGGTCGGCCACCACCTGCTCGGCATGCTGTTCGTCGCCCTGAAAGATCTTGAGCCCGGTTTCCAAGAGACTTTTTAGCTCCGGGTTGGACGCTGACGGAATCAGGGTAGTTTCGAGCGCGTTGTTTACCGTTTGATGGTAGGCAACCTCATTCTGCGCGTAAGCGCGGTCGAAAGCCGCCCCTCGCAGTTGCGAGAGCTTCCTGCGCTCGTCTGTGGCTTGTTTCAGCAGGGCCTGGCTGGTCGGGTTGTCCTGCGGGGTGACCTGCAGCTTCTGAACGAGCGCAAGCGCCTGCTTGTTCACCGCCGTATGATCCCGCACCATATCCTTGCGAATTCGCGGACCTTCGGGTTGCGCGATTTTAGCAAGGCTTGCTGGGCCGCCTTGATGTCGATGTCGTCCGCGGTGTAGGCGATGTGCGCGATCTGCGTGTCGTCGGGTTTGGCCGGCTGCGCGGCGGCGGTCCCTGCCGCCAAAACCAGAACCGAAAGCGCAGCGCCGAAAACACGAGCGGACATGAGCTCCTCCAAGGGCTGTTGTCGCCCGTTGGATGCACGTTCTCAAAAAAAGGTTCCCGGATTTAGATCTCGGAGTGCCGCGACAACACAATCGGCGACACGCTGGCAGCGTTCGCCCGCGAACGGGAACGCATCCTGCAACACCCGGCCGAGCCGCTTTTCGAGCGTCTTCCGGAGGAGAGCGCGAGCGCGAAACAATCGCGTCTTAACCGTTTCCGGCCGGATGCTCAGCAGCTCGGCCGTATATTCGACGCTCATCCCTTCGACAAGGCGGGCGACGAGCACGAGGCGAAACGCTTCTGGCAGTTCGTCAATCGCCCGCTCTACGATGTGCCGGATCTGCTGTTGCGCCATCTTGCGTTCCGGGTCCGGAGATGGATTGGACAGTGGAAAAGGGATCACCTCTGCGGCGGGCGACGCGTCCAAGACATCGATCGTCAGGCTCGGCCGCTGGCGCCGGGCGCGCCCAATTAAAAGCGCGCACATAGGCGGCCTGGACCGCATCCTCGGCCTCGTCGTCGGTCGGCAGGACGCTTCGCGCGATGTGGAACAACATGCGATTATGCGCGCGGATGAGGCTGCGGATTGCCACCTCGTCGTGGTTCCTGGCGGCGGCGACGAGCTCCTTCTCGGTGTCGTGGCGTCGCCGAAGAGCGGATATCCCGAACATCCACGAGCCTCCGTTACCGCTTATCCGGGTAGGATGCGCCTAGCCGGAAAAAGTTCCGTCCTGACCTGCCTGGCCGAATAGATCGCCGGTGGCAACAACGTTCTGGCCGACAAACTCGATGCAGCGGGACTGAAAGCTCCTGTGAAGGACCGCCCTCGTATCCAGCAAGGTCTGGAATGGGGCATCTTGCGACAGCCGCCGCCACCGCCGGGTGGTCTGCTGTCGGGTCCGTGAGCGGACCGTCGCCCCAGCGACTGCAACCGGCAAAGACGCGCCGATAGCAGAAGGTCACCAGACCACGCGAAGGCGAACAGCTCCGGCAGTCGCCCATCGATATGGTGCGGCGTAATAGCGGCGCTTTGAACCTCTCCGCCTTGAGGGTCACAAGCGCGGCGCGCCCGATTGTTCTTTGCGAAAGAATGCCTAGCTGTGACGATCGAACGTCTTGATGAACGCGATGCATCAGTATGACCGACTTCCACGCTCGCCGCCTCCTGACGACCGATACGGTGGCGATATGGGACGTGGTGTGCGAGGGCACATGCAGGCACAAGAGCGCTGAGGAATGCGTCGCGGCGACACATCTGGTGTTCCCCTATCGCGGCGCGTACGTAAAGCACACCGGCCGTGCTGAGGCGGTCGCGGAGCCGAACCAGATCGTCTTCATCAACGAAAACGAGGCCTACCGGGTCAGCCACCCCGTCGAAGGCGGCGATGCAAGCTTATCGATTCGGCTCGACACGCCGACGCTGCTTGAGCTGGCGTCGGCGGATTATCTCCAAGTCAAGGGCCGTCCGGCGTTCAATCGATCGCGCCTGCGTCTTGACACCCACGTGCAGGTGCTTACGGCACTGGTCCGTCATCGCCTCTCTCGTGGCGTAATCGAGACACTCGAAGCCGAGAGTCTGGCCCTTGAGCTGTTGCGTCGAGCGTTGAGCGGGTGCAGCTCGCGAGCGGCGGCCGGCAGCATTGGACGTCGGAAACTGGTAGACCGCGCGAAACTCGTGCTCACGTCCGATTTGGGACGCCGTTGGACGTTGGCGGCGATCGCCGCTGACGTCGGCGTCTCGCCGGTCTATCTCACCCAGGTGTTCCAACAGGTAGAAGGGCTCCCGCTCTATCGCTACCATTTACAACTACGGCTGGCCCGAGCCCTTGACCTGCTTGGCGACAATGCCGGCCTGATCAGCTTGGCGCTTGATCTCGGTTTTTCCAGCCATAGTCACTTCAGCGCCGCGTTCAAACGAGCCTACGGTCAGACACCATCGGCGTTTCGGCGTTCCGCTCGCATTTGCTGAGCTTCTCCCCCATGCGCGCGCGGCGAAGCAAGCCAGTGCCGTTGCGCCCGGCGGCGCGCCTGCGCCGGCAGCGCGCGGTCGAGCGCGTTAAAGAGGCGGTGGCGACAGCGCCGGCCGAAGCGTGGAGCATCGCCGCGCTGGCGAAGATCGCCCGTCTGTCGCCGTTTCATCTGTGCCACGCGATCACGACGCTAAGCCCGGCCGGCAACCCGCGCTGTCACGATCTTGCGAAAGTCGTCGATCCGTGCGGCGTGTGCCGTTCGCCGCAACGCTACCGGCGGACAGCCGAAAAACCGCCGAAACCGCGCGGTGAAATGACTATGGCTGGCGAATCCGGCATTGAGGGCGATGCCGGTGATGTCCTCGTCGCCGTCCACAACGGCATTCAGCGCCTGCGCCAGCCGCTCACGCAGCACATAGTCGTAGAGCGAAGTGCCGACAAGCCCGCGAAACACGTCGTTGGTGCTGACAAATTGCGATGTGCACGACGGCTGGCCGCCGCCCGAGGTCCTCCCATTGATCGAACGTGCCCGTGCCGGCACGCTCGCGACGATCTTCCAGCCGTTGATCGATCGCCCCGACTTGGCGCGGGAGCGTTATGCCCGCGGCGAGCTCGTGCCGCAGCTATGCCAATCCGGGCGTGCTAACCGACGAGTTGATTCGACAGTATCTGCAGCCGCTGCTTTCCTCGCCGGAGCGCATCGACGCCTTCCAGCGCTACTGGCTGGGCTTCG